>ERZ773074.984-NODE-984-length-11361-cov-23.358924_pt1 | contig 11361 bp, 6 predicted proteins | sample MGYA00580615_ERZ773074 | MGnify/ENA primary metagenome ERZ773074 (study PRJEB29015, sample SAMEA2738126) | human oral metagenome | biome: human oral; feature: human-associated habitat; material: saliva | place: China | collected 2160 ...
CCTTTAAAATTCATTTGTTGCACAGAATCTCCAAATAAAGAAAGACTCTTCCCCTTATGAGGTATTATCCTTCCTTGATAGTCTAAGATGTTAAAATCTTGAGCCTCATCTATAATAAGATAATCAATTTTAGCTTCTGATTGCTTATAAATTGTTCCACTTGGAATCAACTCGAACTTATTAGTATTAGTCACACTAAACCCTGATAGGTATGGAACTTCTTTAAACCAACTAACCCTGCGTCCAAAGGCTGAGTAAAATTTGTAATCCACCCAATCTGCAAAATCTATTCCATAAGCCGTTTTGTACTTTTCGGTACGTTCAAACTTTCTGACATTTAAATCATTTACCAGATAGAGGGTATTCCTATTGCCCTTTTCCCAAAACACATCTCCTGTTAGGTCAAAGCCACGATGAGTCCAAGCCCATTCGTATGCAATGCGCTCTTTGTCTAAACCGAGAGCCTGCATTCCATAAGCTATCATTCTTTTCAAAGCCACAGTAAAAATAACTATGGCGTAACTTCCTTTGTTCTTTGCCTGTAATGCACGATGGATAGCAAGGTTAGTTTTTCCACTGCCTGCAGCACCTTGTACAATGATATCTTCGTCTATACTTTGAACGATGATTTTTCTTTGAGAATCATCTAAGTTTGATATAAACCACTTTTCTAATCTCATGCCATTTCCATTAGAACAGCAGCTCCACTCTGTGTTGTTTGACTGATTAATGTTTTGAATACATACGAAAAAGCGCGGAGCTTGTTCTGTCACTCGTTCCACGCTATAAAGGCTCTCGCATTGCCCGACAAGTCGAAACGAGCAACGCCGAAAGCCCCACGCCAGTGTAAGTATATAGAAAGCACTCTTGACAACGAACATTAGAATCGTCCGAAGCCAATGAGGGCTGTATATAATACACCTCATGAGGCGTTCTTTGTTGCTTTGTTCTTGACTTGTCGTTGAATTTGCGAGATTCTTATAGCGTCAAAACCAAAGCGTACAAAAACGCCTTTTACCATATGTATGTCTGCCCAACCTCTGCCCATCGGGGCTTTCGGTATGGGTATAGACGTTACAAAGATAATACTTTTACCTTGAAAACCACTTTGTTTTGCTGGTAAAGTATGATTTTAAGGTCCGATTTAATATTATTAAATATAAATATGTCAAAGAAATCCACTTCCCCGTGATTTTTCTTGCTAAAAATTTTGTATTATCAATGATTATTCGTATCTTTGTAGCACGAGAACCCGCCAAGCCTCTCAACGATGCTCAAATGTGCGGGTCGTTTTTGTTTTTATAGGTATATGGCAACAAAAATTCCGTTCATAAAACCATATTCCACACCCCAAAAGTTAGTACAACTACTCAAAACAAGAGGTATGGAGATAACCGATGAAGAAAAGGCTCAGCATTATCTTTCCCACATCGGTTACTATCGTTTGTCTGCCTATATGTACCCATTGCTTTCCATTCCCAAGGAGCAACATCTATTCAAGCGAGGAGTATCTTTCGGTAAGGTTATGATGTTGTATCGCTTTGACAAGAAGCTACGCCTACTTTTATTCAATGAAATTGAAAAGATAGAGGTTGCAGTGCGTTGTGCAATCGTGAACTTTGGAACGAAAATGACAGGCAACCCTTTTTGGATGACTGAAGCCAACAATTTCTCAAATCCGTCCAAGTTCAATCGCTCTATACGTCTTATAGAAGATGAATTGAACCATACAAAAGAGGATTTCATCAACCATTTCAAAGAGACATATACCAATCAGTATCCACCTTCATGGATGCTGACCGAGATATTGCCATTTGGTGTAATCACTAATATTTATTCTAACATCAAGAATAAGAAGATAAAGAAGCGTATTGCACAGTCATTTGGCTTGCAAGTTGCACCTTTTGAATCTTGGCTTACAATTATCACTGTAACAAGAAACTCATGTTGTCATCATGCACGTGTATGGAATAGGGTATTCTCTATTCGTGCTACCATGCCAATTAGAATGTTGCGTCCTTGGATTACCTTGCCGACAGATCCATTGAAAGTGTACTTTGATATGTGCATCATCAAGTACTTTCTTGACATCATATCTCCAAATAACGATATGCTTGATAAGATGAACAGACTTTTTGCTACGTTTCCAGAAGTAGATATAGCTGCCCTTGGTTTTCCTTCTGGTTGGGAAAACGAACCACTGTGGCAATAAAAGGCATTTGGAGTGACTACTAACCATCTCACATCGCCCACATTTTCGTAATTTCGGTGTGACAGAAGGTTAAAAACGTTAAATCTTCACCTTTTCGTATCTAAACAGAATCCATATTGTCACTTTTCTACCGTTTAGAGCGTATAATACTGATAATCAACTAATAATAGATACAGCGGTTGTAGCTCTCTAATTTCTGTAACCATTCCCAATAGTGTTACGACAATTGGGCAGTTAGCTTTCAGCGGTTGTAGCTCTCTAACTTCTGTAACCATTCCTAATAGTGTTACGACAATAGGTAGCGAAGCTTTTAGCGGATACACCAACCTACAAAAAGTAAATATCGGAAAAAGTGTTAAGGATATAGGAGAATACGCATTTGATTACTGTACCAGTATAACACAGATTTCAAGTGAGGCAGTCGTACCTCCAACCTGTGAATCAGGTGTTTTTTTCTACGTAAATACATCTAAATGTAAACTTATTGTTCCTAAGAATAGTCTTGACGCATATAAACAAGCATACCAATGGGAAGATTTTTCCTTAATAGAAGGTAGTACTACTGGCATTACAAACACTGTTTATAATAAAGCAGGACTTGCTGATGTCTATACAATAGATGGAACAAGACGGCTAAGTAAAGCAAGCACTGACGAAATTAATGCTTTGCCTAAGGGTGTTTATATTGTCAATGGTAAAAAGATAATCATTAAATAATGAGCACATCGGTTTTCCTAAGTCACACTATATATTTTTACTTGTTGTATGTTCATCTGACAAAGAAATAAGAATAGGAACAGAAACTTACAAGGAAAACTTCGATGGCTTATACAGAAAACCTTATTACTATAGAGCAGCAAGTGAGCAATCCTTTCTAATGAATTGCTTCAAACTGTTAGCTTATCAAAATGGTATTTCCATTTTGGCATAACTTCTCATTATATACTATTGTAAACTACTAAATGGAATATAATATTTGGCGCAAAAATAGATTACCCTTCTTTCGATTTTATTTAATCAAAAGTTGTTAGTTAACTTGGGTTGGTATGGTTATTTGATTAAAGTGTGTATTCTCGTCCCACATTGGTAACTCTGCAACTTTCAAGTCAGGCAAAAGAAAATCCTCTTTATTAGGGAACTTCCCTAAGATTGTTTCATCGTTGATAGATAATCTTGAACGTATTTTTTGAAGAATTTTACCTCAGAATACTCTATCCGGTTATCTGTCTCAATAGCATTGAATGCAAGTGATTCCAGCAACAGTTGCTCCTTCTCGTTCAAATCTTCCGTAGCAATTTCATTAAGGTAGTTTTGTAGAAACATACCGCCTCGCTTATTAATTTCATTAATCCATGCATTGATATACTTTTCAGTATTCATATCGCTGAAAAGTTTATCTTTGGTACCAAGTTCTCTTATCAAGCGGATTTCTTCTTCGGCAATGTCTCCATCGAATGCTATGCAACAGAACACTGTTTTTAAATATAATTCTTTCTTTGTCATAATCATTTATACATTAAAACCTATTCGAGGTCTGTTTTTTGTCTTGCTTTGTGTTTCGCCATTCATCATTGCACGAATGCGCTCATACTTATTTAACTCATTAGCACTGAGCGATGGCTGAATATTTGTTATTACAGATTTCAAGATTTCCATAGTTATCTTGCAATGCTGTCGAAGCGCACACCTTGAAGCATCATTTACTATCAATTGAATATCAGCAGACACATAATTCTTAGTCATGTCTGCTAAAAGTTGATAATCCAAACCAAAGTCGTATGGACGCTTTTCAAGATACAACCTGAATAACGCCACCCTTGCTTCTGTATCTGGTACACCTATGTAAAACTTTTTATCTAATCTACCTGCACGTAGTATTGCAGGGTCTATCATATTTGGGTAATTAGTTGCACCAATGATAAAAACTCCTTTTTCACCTGTCTTATCCATTTGAGCGAGCATTTCATTGACAGCACTTCTTGACATCTCGTGTACATCGCTACTATCACGATTAGGCACGAGTTCATTCACCTCATCAAAGAAAATGACCGTTGGTGCATTATCTTCTGCTTCCTTGAACATTTTTGCTATGTTCTCTTGTGTTGCATTAACATAACGGCTTTTCAATGTAGCGGGAGTGATGCACATAAAGTTAAAACCTAATTCCTCTGCAAAATGTTTGGCAAAGAATGTCTTTCCACAACCCGGAGGTCCATAGAGTAACATTCCATTGGGAATAGTAACGCCATAACGTTGATATTCCTCTGGATGATGAAGTGGTTCTATCACTTCTTCATACATTTGCTGTTTCAGTTCTTCCATACCTGCTACAGCAGAGAATCCTTCACCCATTTTCTTTGTTGGTGTTAGAATTGCAGCCTCGTTCGGTTGCAATCCTGATAGGATTTCTCGCTTGGTAGACTGATGTTCCACCCTGACTTCACCGTCAATAGCCTTAATAAATTCTTGGGCTGTTTGGAATCTATTCTCTGCGTCATAACTTAGTGATTTGGCTATCACATTCAGCAGTTGATCATCAAGCTCATATATGTTATCTTTTGACAGTTTAAGCTTTTTGTTTCGTTCTACCAAGATGTAGTCCACCACATCTTGATTATCTTTTTTAGAAATATCAATAAACCAAGGTAACCTGCCATAAAGTAAATGGTACATCATAACTCCTACTGAATATAAATCAGTTTGTACAGAGTATACGCCGGAGAATCGTTCAGGTGCGAGATAAAATGGATTCAATTCATCCAAGTTTGGCTTACTTATCGCTTGTCCCAAGTATCGAGCATGTCCAAAATCTATCAACTTCAAGTCTTTCAAATCACCAGCGAGATTCAGCAAAATGTTTTGTATTGTTACTTCATTGTGAATGATGGGTACCTGCTGTGAGTGTAGATACGATAAAGCAAACAAGACAGCCTTTGCAATCGTCTTTATCTCATATACACTGAGATTGCTATCACGGATGATGCGCTCAGACAAAGTTTCACCACTCACAAACTCCGTTACAAGGCAAGCATATTGATGACCGCCTATCATTATATTACCTGAATCAACATACTGACAAAGGTTATGATGATTCAATTGTTTGGCAATCTCAACTTCCGTTACTTGACCATCATTATCTATCTGGCGATGATGGAGTTTAGAGTAATTGATAAGTTTCAGAAAACGAGTCTTACCATTTGCATCTTTCACACGATAGGTTTCCGCATAAGTCCCTTGCCTATGCGGAAACGCAATTGTGTATGCACCTACTTTATCGTTTTTCTTAAAATGCATAGTTTTACATTTAAAGTATAATTAAACCAACTTCGATTGTTAAAAATAACAACAAAGACAATATACAGCCTCAACCTTTAGAGTCTGATATTTATATGAGTGTAGATAAATACATTTTCTCAAGCCTACTATCACATTCCGGACACCTAATGGTTGCATCTATCTACTTACTCATAAGTTCTAATTATTATCTTAACAGTCCACCTGCATTCGCTGCCTCATCTTGTGGCATAAGTTCAATTAATTCTGCTGCGATCTGCTGCAATCCCTCTGTTGTAGGGTTGTTACTAATTTGCTCCATTCCACGATTTACAAGTTGGCGGGCATGCGACGAGTCTTTCCAGCGTATAGTGCCAAAGCGATCGTTGCAAGACCGAATAAGTCCCATGCACTGGTAAACCATGGTAAGTTGGAAGAATAGTCTATTGATTTGTTCTAATAGTTCACGACCAACTTGTACGTTCTTTGCACGTATAGTCTCATCTGTCTGGGTGCGGAGTTGATTAACCAATTGTGCAGAGTTATCATTTCCCAGATCGTTCTGTGCCTTTTCAAGTCTGTCAAACTCTTCACGTAACTCTTGCTCCACACGCTGCCATTCTGTATTTGCATCAAGTTGCTCAATCTTTCTAAGTAACTCTCGTAGATGGTTTAGTACCTCTTTCTTCTCTGTTGTGTTTTCATTGTCTGTACGGATAGAAGCAAGTTCTTCCTTTAAGCTGTCTACATTTATTCCACTATCAGACAAGGTTTTAAGGCTGCCCTCTGCCTCTGTAAATCCTTTCTTTATCTCTGTACTGGCATCAAGCATGGTATGCTTCTTGTTAGTATCAAGTTCTTTTTCTACAGTCGTATCTGTAGACAAGAAATGAACTTCAAGTTTCATTTGTTCGGAAGAATCGACTTTAAGTGTTACATCCACCAAACTATTCTCCGTAATGAGTGTATCAACATCATCGCCAGTAATAACAACATCTGCTACATGTTCATAGAGTGATGCAGACTTGCCTTCAGCTTCGGTAAAGTCATCTACTTGGTAAATTGGAATGGTTAGCATATCACTCTCTAAACCAGGACGAAGTTGGTTAGAAGTTTTCAAATCATTTACCACACCAGTGGCAGGCAATGGCTTGTTCTTCTCTAATCCCTTTGCCATACGGAAGACACCACGTCTTTTGTCTTCATTCCATGTGGCAATACCAATATTATAGGGCAATGGTGCAGCTCCAACTACAGAACCTTGAATAATGGTAATTTCTGAAGGAAAGCAAGGGAGGGTATTTCCTTTATCATCATAACAGAAAACATTGAACGAGTTAGCTTTTCCTTCTAATAGATTTACTTCCAGCACATCACCATTTGAATCAATTTCCACTTTTCCACTTGACCATGCCTTATCTCCTCTAACAAGCTCAACGAAAACTTTGCTCAAAGGTGAGTCGGCAGTCAAACGAACTGGTATATACTCTGTCATTTCAACAGTTGTAGATTCATAATTCACATCGAGTTTGATAGTTCCCACTTGAATGTCCTCGTCCGTAATCTCCGCATCCATTGTAGAAGCATAGAGTGCCGCTCCTGTTGCAACAGCAGTCATAGGGTCGATACTTGTATCAACATTAGGCGTAACTTGTTCTTTCAGCATCTGTCGGATGAGAGGGCTATGTGTTGGACCACCCACAAGAATAAGTTTGCTGATTTGTGATCCGTCAATGTTATTGCGCTTTACAAGGTTCTTGCAGATGTCTACTGCTTTTTGGAAGTAAGGGTGCATTACATCAAAGACCTGTGCCTGAGTTAAGGTTAAGTCAAGTTCTATTTCTTCTCCTTCCTCATCTTCTCCGAGATCGCCAAGATTGGAAATAATATCCTCATGATCTTTAAATGAAAGTTGATTTTTTGCATCTTCTGCGTATGTTTTCATAGCATCGCGAAGTACCTCCTTTTTTTCTGGATCTTGCAAGTAACTATCTACTGCATAATTTTTCTGAAGATATGGTATAAGCAAGTTATCCACAATAGCATAATCAAGGTTCTTACCGCCAAGATAATTGTCTCCCTCAGTGTCAAAAACTTGCATTATTCCATCTTCTACTTTCAACAAGGCAGCATCAAAAGTTCCGCCTCCAAAGTCGAAGACCATCCAAAGTCCATGCTTTTCCTCTGCAGTAACACCATATGCCATAGCTGCTGCAATAGGCTCCTGAAGTAGCTCACAATGTTTGAAGCCTGCCAGCTTCGCGGCTTCCATTGTTGCAGTTTTTTGGTTCACCGTGAACTTTGCTGGCACGGTAATGACAACAGAACCAAATGTTTCATCCGTAACGAATGACTTTAAAGTTTTCAGTACTTCTGCCGATAGTTCCTCTGATAAGAATTCTTTATTCAAGTTAGTACATGAATATTTTGTATCTGTCGCCATTGTGCGTTTAAACTCCACATATGTATTGGAGGCTCCCTTATGCCACGACTTTGTAGCACGGCGTTTATCTTGCTTCATCGTATTGTAGGCACTATCGCCAGCCTTTATAGAGCCTTTCTTGTTTACAGAAATGCAGGAAGGCATAGTGTCTTTTAATACGTCAGTCTTTATTACTATAGGTTCGCCTTTTTCCATGCGGCTGATGGCGGAATTGGTTGTTCCAAGATCTATGCCATAATCAATTTTGTTTCTTGCCATAATGTTAATATCTTAGATGTTTTGACTTACGGTTATCTGAGCAGCTTGTATCATTTGCCCATTGTAGTTGATTTGCGGTTTGGTAATGCCTGTAATGATTTGCTTTCCTTCTTCTAATTCTTCGTCAGCAACAAAGTTGGCAGTTACTTTCATGCCCTCATTGTATGGTTTCCCTAACATATCGATGATTTCATAGCCATTGGCTTTAAAGTTATCTTTGATGCGTTCCACGGCTTTTGCCAATTGCTTGTATCCCTTTATTGAAGAGTCCATACGTGACATATTGAGTTCTATTCTGACAATTTCGTCTGCCACCTTCAAGGCAAGCGAATGGTCAGGTTTATCAGTTCCGACAACCTTTGGCGTTGCGGATATTTGCTTGTCAAACATTTCCAGCAGCTTATCATCCAGTCTCACAGATTCTTCTTGCATCTTTGTCTGTGCCAACTGCAAGGCTTCTTGAGCTTTGCGTACTTCGTCGATAGAGGTGTCACCTAATTTAATACGTCTTGCCAATCGGTATATCACACCTATTATTATAATAAGTAATACCACAGCAATAATGCCCATCCAAAGCGTGCGGTTTCGCAGCATGTCTTGACCATCCTGCATATTGCTGTTAGTTTTATCGATTTCCCTACTGATATTTTTGCGGTCAGTTGCTTGAGTATTTGCTAATTGTCTGCATGCATTCTGCAAACTGTCAATCACCTTTGTTAGTCTGGCATTCTCATTGCTAAGCGATTGGATTTTATGCTCGTCTTCTATTTGTTTGTCTACCAGCCTGTTCAAATGATTTTCAACATTACCTTGCTTGTTCAGCAGAAGAGTAAACTTATCTTCTAAAACTTTAATTTTGTCGGTATTATTCGCCAACTTCGCACTCGTTAGCAGGCAACCCATGGTAACAAGCAGGATTATTGTAAATATTTTATTCATAGTTATGATTTGACAACATCTAATAAAAACCTTATTCCTTTATATATCCAATAACCAATACATAGGGGAAATAAAATTATTATTCCCCAACATCCGGAACTAGCCAGCCAGCCCCCATAACTTTCTGTATCTTCCCCTTTGTCTATTAATATATATATCCAAGATATAGCCCCTATACCTATACTCCAGTAAAATATAGTTTTATCAAAATATCCACTTTCATCTGCAATACAATAACCTATGATTACACAAATAATATGAAGGAATAGTGCAGCTTGCCAATATGATGCTCTCTTAGAAGAAAATCGATGAATCAGCCCTCTTTCTTCACACATTTGTTTCAGTATTTCTCGGTTCTTTTTATATGTTTTTTCTTTAAACGAAACTTCTAAATCAAACGTGTCCATAAAAAGAGTTAACTCCCATGCACTCTTCAGAATGTCATTATTATTACTAGCATTTACCTCTGCTATAGCATTACTGAGAGCATTCCCTACTACCTGTGAGGATATTTTGAGATAATAACCATTTGATACGCCGAGTTTACGTTTAATAGCCTGTAAATGTGGTCTGGTATTATTAAGCAAAGTTACAGCATGACAAATTTTGTCAGGGAGTAAACAGTACTTACGCAATTCCTCGTGAATAGCCCTATCCTCTGAATACACCTCAGATGGTGGCAAGTTGTCTATAATCTTTTGAAGTGTATCCACATTCTCCTTACATCTGTCTTTTGCCATTTGTCCGACTACAATGCCCATTGCATATTTTTGTAGCTTCATGGCTTTATGGGCGGTATCAGCTTCGTCAGCTTCGTTGAAGTAGTCAATACCACATTGCAAAATTTCAAATCCCAGCTTGTCTGCAATCGTCTGGTATTGCAAGTCCGTTTTGGGTAGAAGACTCATTAACTGCTGCAAAGTGGCTTTTGTACTTTTCATAAGTACTTCGCCTGCTTCCAACCTTGCCAGAGAACCTTTTCCTCTTGATTTATTCGCAATGGCAATAGCATTTTGTATGGTGTCGATTAATGGGTTTATAGCCTTCCCACTAATATGTTCTTTCCAGATACTATTTTCGATATGCGGAAGTATTTTCTGTACATCAATTTCTTCACATAGAGCATCAAGGAATGTGAAAGGTAAGTCTGTCACACTTACGTTTCCACCAGTGCCAATCACTGCTGACACAAATTGATTGACATATTCCATATTGGCATACAATGTCTCTGCGCACGATAGGGCTTGTTTGTAGTCATCGCACATTAAGGCGCATACAATGCGGTTTTGTAGCGATGAAAGAGTTTCTTTCTTTTGCCAAATTTCTTCCGCCTTGCTGCGTTCGCCTGCTATGAGGTGATTAAAAGCTATATCGTCTAACGGAGTTGTCTTGATAAACCAAAACAGCGCATAGAACATTTGGTCTTTGGGTAACGCGAGTTTAGCATCAGCATCGGCTACCAAAGTATCAGTCCTATTGATAGGTTGTAGGTATTGGGGTAAATCTAAGGAAAAAGATACAGACTTGCCTACTTTCAGAAATGCTTTCATCCGATTGTGATTAGCTAGTCGTTCTTTGGTCGGAGAATTAGTGTAAACTCCGAGTAGTCGGTAAGGATTGTTCTTTAAAACATTCATTCTAATTTCGTTCACAAACACAGCCAACAGACTCCCTTTGTTGACGAAATTCATCCTCGTAATCTATACATATAAAAAAGCGTGGAGCCAGTTCTGTCACTCGCTTCACGAATTGAGGCTCTCGCATTGCCCGACAAGTCGAAACGAGCAACGCCGAAAGCCCCACGCCAGTGTAAATATATAGTATACCCTCTTGACAACAACCGAAAAATCGATTGAAGACATTGAGAACGTATATAATACACCCCATGAAGCGTTCTTAGTTGCTTTGTTCTTGACTTGTCGATGAATTTGCGAGATTCCAATTCGTCAAAACCAAAGCGTACAAAAACGCCTTTTATCAATATGTATGTATACCCCACCTTTGCCCATTGGGGCTTTCGGTATGGGTAATACGCAACAAAGATACGAAAAGTATTTTATATATTTTTATTTAATTGATAAAAAAAACACTTACTGTTAGAATCTTCCCCAAATATGCTACTGAGTAGATATATTATTTATGGTTCTTTCCCTCAATTCCGCAGCATTATTCTTTGCGATTTACTTTTATATATTGACGTGACATTTTGGTATTTATCCATTGATTTGGGACTTTT
>ERZ773074.985-NODE-985-length-11358-cov-43.375918_pt1 | contig 11358 bp, 14 predicted proteins | sample MGYA00580615_ERZ773074 | MGnify/ENA primary metagenome ERZ773074 (study PRJEB29015, sample SAMEA2738126) | human oral metagenome | biome: human oral; feature: human-associated habitat; material: saliva | place: China | collected 2160 ...
CCGCTCGCGGATCTGCGGATAGCCTTCGGTGACCGGCAGACGACGACTCTGACTGAAGAGGGGATTCACTTTCACTATCCACCCCTCCTGTCGACTGAGGAACACAAGCGGAACGCGGAGGTGTGGGTCCACTGGAAGGACCATCTCGCCATCGGCTCGGTAGACGACGTGAACATTGTGTTTTCCGGTGATCTCACCCATCAGGGACGTTGGACGATCTCCTCTCACCATCTCGGGCTCTCCTACACGGGCCTCGATGCCCTCATGCGTCACTTCGGCGCGCATCCCGAGGACCGTCCCCTCCTGTCCTCGCCCGAAGGAGTCACCCTGGTCACGCGCATCCTCAAGGATGCCCGCGCACGCCTGGCAGAAGGCGCAGAGGAAGGGGCCGACTAGCCACGCATGGCCCGCGGCCCGTCACCGCGCGGGACTCGAGGGCCCCGGACAACGGTGTGAGCGCCGGAGACGAACGCGAAGACACGAGGCTGGGGCCGACAACCGGGCCACAGCCTCGTTCGCGCGTCAGGGGCGGCTGAGCTCGACCCTCATGCCGGCGTCGTACATGCCTTGCAGGGTGCGTCCGGCGAGGCCGTCTTCGAGGCGGGCGGGGTGCGCGCTGGCGAAGGACATGACGGTTGTGGCGCCGGCTGCCAGGATCGCGGGTGAGGCCGGAGTGGAGGGGCCCAGGACGACGGTGTGCGCGTCCGCCGCGAGCGCGAGCAGGCGCGGCATCGTCTTGTTGACGAACGCGGATCCGGAGATGAACACGTAGTCCATGTCGGGGAGCAGGTATTCGCAGGCGGAGTCGGGGTAGTCGCCGTCGAGAACGTTGCGTTCGAGGATGTTGAGCTGCGCGGCGTCGGGCATGGCGGCAGCCGCGAAAGGGAAGTGACCGATGACGGCGACGCGCTTGCCGGCGACGAGGCGCGCGTAGGGGTGGAAGGTGCGCGCCCAGTTGTTTTCCTTGCAGGGGCGGAACCCGTGGGCGAGGGCTCGCACTGGATGGGAGTGGTAGGCGTTGACGGCCGCCATGCCGATGCCGGCGTCCTCGAAGTTCCAGGACTTCGCCAGGGCGGCGACGTCGCGCAGGGGGCGACCGACGAGTTCGGAGGGGTCTTCGGTGGCTCGCGGGCGGGACTGGACGTTCATGCCGAAAGCCATGCCGGCCCCATCCTCGCTGGTGGCGACGCGGCGCCACTTGCCGTCGGTGCGGATCGCCGTGACGGTGATGTCGGAGGGGATCTCGTCGATGAGCTGGTCGTACAGGTCCCAGGGGCTGGTCATGGTCTCTCCTGTGGGGGCGCATGCGGGAGGGCCCGGCGCGACGCCGGACCCTCCCATATTAGGTGACCCTCAGAAAACTTGCCGAGGCCCCCGCGAAAACGAAGGCTCCCCGATCACGCGCCGTAGACCTCGACGAGGACGCGGAAAACGAGCGAGTTCAGCGCGACCATGCCCGCGATCATGCCGAGGGCCGCGAGCGCCTGGCGACGATTCTGCGCGGCCTCCGTCACGCCCGCACACGGGCGCGCCAGGCGCGCCAGGACCCACGTCGCCGCCACGCCCGCGATCGCGCCGCCGATGTGCCCCTGCCAGGAGATCCCACTGACCACGAAACCGTAGACGAGGTTGATGCCGAGCAGCGTGAGGATCGAGGTCGTGTCGGAGCCGCCCAGTCGTTGGAGGACGAACACGGCGCCGAACAGGCCGAAGACCGCGCCCGACGCCCCCACCGTGCTCACAAAGATCTCGGAGGGCTGGATGAGGCACCAGGCGAGAATGAACGCAGATCCGCCCAGCGCGCTCACCAAGTAGAGCGTCAGGAAGCGCCACCGGCCCATGACCGGCTCGATCGCGCGACCCACCCAGTACAGGGACAGCATGTTGAACAGGATATGCAGCAACCCACCGTGCAGGAACGCGCCGGTGAGGATCGTCCACGGGCGAGACGCGAGAGTCGCGGGCACCAGAGAGAGCGAGGCCTTGAGGGACGGGGACACCGAGGTCACCACATACATGAGGACACAGATCGCCATCATCGAGTAGGTGACAACAGGCGCGCCCGCGGCGCCCACCCGCGACGCCCGGCGCGCCCAGCCGCGCTTCGGGGACGCGCAATCCACGCAGATCGAACGGACCTCGGTGGGGATCGCACAATCCACGCACATCGGACGGTTGCAGCGCTTGCAGTAGTCCACGCTGCGCACGCCCGGGTGGCGCGGACAGTCGGGGGCGGCCCGCGGGTCAGAGCGCTGGCCGTAGCTCGGCATACTCATAGAATCCCTTTCGTCATGCGGATAAGGGACGAGGCCGGGGTCGCCCACCCCGCCAACTGCACGCAGCAGCGGGGGTTGCCCCGGCCTCGTCGAAAAAGAGAAGAAAAGGTCAGTCGACGATCTCGATCGAGTTGATGACCTGATCCGTGACGGGGCGATCGTTCGCGCCCGTGGGGGTCGTGGCGATGGCGTCAACGACGCGCTTGGAGGCCTCGTCGGTGACCTTACCGAAAATGGTGTGGTTGCCGAGCAGCCACGGCGTGGGGGCCACGGTGATGAAAAACTGGGAGCCGTTGGTACCCTTACCCATGCGCTTGCCGGCGTTGGCCATGGCGAGCAGGTAGGGCTCGTTGAAGTTCAGTTCGGGGTGAATCTCGTCGTTGAACTGGTAGCCGGGGCCGCCCGTGCCGGTGCCGAGGGGGTCGCCGCCCTGGATCATGAAGCCGGGGATGACGCGGTGGAAGATGGTGCCGTCGTAGAGGGGACGGGAGGTCTTCTGGCCGGTCTTCGGGTCGACCCATTCGCGCTCGCCCTTGGCCAGGGTCACGAAGTTGTTGACGGTATTGGGGGCGTGGTTGGGGAACAGTTCGACGGTGATGTCGCCGGCGGTGGTGTGCACAATAGCTTTCATGGGGTTAATCGTTGCATCTTTTCCTGGGTGTTTCCTGTCCGTCACACGGGTCGCGCTGGTGGGTGGGCTGCACATCACAAGCGGATGTAGCACAATAGGGGTGAGTGGCGCGGCCGCGCCCCAGTTAATGTGGACAGAATCGGAGACATCATGGCTACTTCGCCTTCTTTCGATGCAAAAAAGCTGCGCGCTACCTCTGAGCAGCTTCGCGACGCCGCCGCTGTGTACGCCGGGAAGGTTGCCGTCCGGGCCGCCGATCTGGCGAACCAGGGCGTTGATTGGGCTGCGCCCCGCGCGCAGGCCGCCCTGACGAACGCGATTGAGCACGCGACCCCCGCCATCGAGAACGCCGCCGCCCGCGCGCAGGCCGCCGCCGCGCACGCCGGCCCCGCGATTGAGAACGCCCGCGGACACCTGGTGGATGACTACCTGCCGCGCGCCGCCCTCGCCGTCAACCAGGCGAGCGCCGCCCTGACCGCTCGCGGTTCCCTGTCAGATCGTGCTCGCCGCGCCTCTGAGGTCTCGGCTGCCGCCCTGGCGACGCCGACGCGTAAGCGCCGCAAGTGCCGCTTCCTGCGCGCTTTCGGCCTGACCGCCCTGGTCGGTGCGGTCGCCGGCGCTGGCTACATCCTGTGGAAGCGTTCGCAGCCGATCGAGGATCCGTGGGCCGAGGAGTACTGGGCTGATCTGGACACCGACTCCTTCGTTCCGGACACGGAAGCTGAGAAAGCGACGTTCGAGGGCTGATGCTCTAACACTGTTACGGGTGGGCCGCGACGCGGAATGCGTCGCGGCCCACCCGTTTATGCTGCGTATCTTGGATGCTGGAGTGCGCGGTGAGCTGCAACGGGTTCGCCGTCGCACCACTCAAGCATCACGTGGCTTCCGGTGACTCAGTTAGAAGTCACTCGCGATGAGGATTAACGTCACCAGGAAAATGATCGTGTCCACCACCCACGGACTCAGGTTCAGGAAAATTCCCCTCTTGCTCGCCCGGCGCTGCTCTGGCGCGTATGCCGCGCCAATTCCAATGAAGCCGCTGATGAAACCGAGGAAGGTGAGGGGAATCTGGAGGAACTAGCTGAAGAAGTATAAAACCGAGAAGGTGTAAGCGACGTCGCCGCCCCCCGTCCCGAACGATAACGTTGCGGAGGTAGCAAAGGAGAGGATGCCGAGCACTGTTGAGAGGGCGAACACCACCCACGCGGCGATTCCGCACACTGTGGAGACGCGTCCCAAAACTGTAGGACGCGTACCCGGCGCGACTCCGACGGGTCCGGCGGGCGTGTTCCACGCCGCTACGCCAGAATACGAGGCCGGGGCAGGCCCCTGCTGGAATGGGTAGTTCTGGGCAGGTCCGCTCGTCGGCTGACTCATCATTAACTCCTTATCAGTCAGGATTGCGCTGAGGTATCAACCGAACAACCCGGAGGACACCAGCGGGACCACGAGGCACACCAGCGGGACCACGACGAACAGGATGACCCACGGGCTGGCGTTGAGGGACAGTCCCAGCCAATTGAGTCGCCATGTCTTGGGTCGTTCCGAGATCCTCACCAGCGCCATGATCCCGCCGATCATGTTTGCGGGACCCAGCGCGCCGAGCGCGAAGAGCGGGTAGAAGCCGATGATGTCCGCGCCGCTCGGATCGGCCATCACCGATTCCGAGTGGAGAGACGCCCACATGGCCACAATGGTCAGGGCGATGATCACCCACCCGATGATCCCGCAGATGATGGACATCCAGTTGATCCGCATCGCCGCGGGTCCCTGCGGCCAGGGTGCGTAGCCCTGCGAATACACCTGGTTGGGGTATCCGCCAGGCGCAAAACCCTGAGAGGGGGCCGCGCCCTGCTGGGTACCGACAGGCCACGCGGGCGCGTTCCCCGTCGCTACGCCAGGATACGAGGCCGGGGCAGGCCCCTGCTGGAATGGGTAGTTCTGGGCGGGTCCGTTCGTCGGCTGACTCATTGTCAACTCCTTCTGGATTGGAATCTTGACTGAGGCATTGGCCCTATGAACCGACAAGATTCATGAGCATGAAGAACAAGACGGCAAGGGTGACCCATGGACTCACGTTGAGGAGGAGTCCCAGCCAGTTGATCCGCATCGCCACGGGTCCCTGCGGCCAGGGTGCGTAGCCCTGCGAATACACCCGGTAGGGGTATCCGCCAGGCGCAAAACCCTGAGAGGGGGCCGCGCCCTGGTGGGCACCCGGGTATGCACACTGGTGAGACATGGCGATGTGTCCGCTTCCTCCGTTGACTGTCACTGAAGCGGAAGGGTGGACATGAGGGCGGCTGCAGCCATCACGAGGGCGCTCACCACGGCGGTGCCGACGATCCACGGGACCACGTTCAGGAGGATGCCGCGCGCACCCCGCACGCGCTGCTCCAGGGTCACGGCCTGTTTACGACCGATGATGCCGCTAATGACGCCCACGATGCTGAGGAATGCCAGGGGCAGGAACAAGGCCATCACGGCGATGTCGGCACCCGTGAGGAGTGCGCTGCTTCGACCGCGGCCCTCGGCAATTCCGCGAAGCACCGTCGCGATCAGGAAGATGATGGCTGTGGCGATCAATCCGGCGATGCCGAACCACAGGGACACGCGGTCCCACGTCAGCGGGGAGGTCATCGGCCGAGCCTGCGCTCCACCGGGTGCCGCCATGTTGTGGGGAGATCCCTGGTGGGGACCGGGTACTTGGTTCGGCCCTGCGGGTGCGCTCACGATGTCCTCCAACTGACAAGAATTTCAAGAATTGAGACTATCGGTAAGTCTTCACCCGCGCAAGGGCGCTACTTCAGAAGGGAGCGCAGCACCTGGGCGACCCCGGCCTCGTTGTTGGAGGGAGCGACGAAGCGCGCGGCCTCGACGACGTCCTGCGAGGCGTTGGCCATCGCGAAGGACAGGTCCCCCTCGCTCATCATGGACAGGTCATTGCCCGCGTCACCGAAGACCGCGGTCTGGGCGCGCTCGACGCCGAGGAACCTCTGCAGGTCGCGCACGGCGCTGCCCTTGTCGACGCCTTGAACTTGCAGGTCAGCCCAGTTCGCGCCGGAAATCGCGTACTGGTGGGTGTCGGCGAAGTTCGCCAGGGTGGCCTGCGCGAGCGGCTCAACCGGGCCGATGACGTAGACCGCGAGCTTGACGATCGCGTCGTCGATCTGCCCGGCCTCGATCGCGTCGATGATGGCGTTCTGATCCTCGACGCGCTTGGTGCGGTGGTAGTAGGGCATGACGCCCTCGACGAAGCCCTCGTCGGTGCGCTCGACGTAGGCGAATTGCTTGCCGCACATGACCAGGCCTCCGTCGATCCCGTCCGGGCCCAAGGTTGCCTCGCGGACGAGACGGATGACCTCGCGCACCGTGGGGGTATCCACCGGGTGGGAGGAGACCTCGACGCCGTCGCGCATGACGATGCCGCCGTTCTCGCCGATGACGGTCATGCCGGGGCGCCCGGGGAACATGTCGATGAGGGTCCACACCTGGCGACCGGACGCGGGCGCGAAGGTCACGCCGCGCTCGTCCATCAGGTCGAGGAACTCATCCATCCCGGGCGGGAAGTTCTTGTCGTCATCCAGGAGGGTGCCGTCCATGTCGACGGCGGCCAGGCGCAGGTCGGCGCCCGCGTAACGCGCGGGGTCAGTGGGGGTCGTCATGACTCCATTGTGCCCGACCGGGGACCCGGGTGCGCGCGACCTGCGACGAGGCCGGGGCAACCTCACGGCTCCGGGTGCGGACAGGGGAAAGGATGTCCTCGTCGAGGAGTCCCCGCGCTACTCTCATCCCTCGCGCACGCCCGCCAGGATGCGGCGGCGCAGCGGGATGGTCGCCTCGGAGGCAGGATCACGTTCTGGGAATCCACACAGGCCCCAAGCAAGAAAGAGCACACGTCTGGTCAGCATCCGATCACTCTGGAGGCTACAGAAGAGCATGGGGGCAAATACTAGGACCATAGATAACCAACACTCCAAACGCGAAATTACGCACAACAGAGCGAAAAGCGTGAAAGCCAGACGGGAAACGCATACACTTGCGCAAAGGCATGACCTAGAGAGAGGGGGTCAGATGATGACGGATCAGAACAAGGTGTTCACGGTTGCAGAGCGAATCCTGGCCACCGATCCTTCTTGTGACAAGATGAAGCTGCACAAGCTCCTGTACTACGTACAGGGGTGGTCGCAGGCTTGGACGGGTCGCCCGCTGTTCCAAGAGGCTCCCGAAGCATGGAAGTTCGGCCCTGTCTACAAAAGCGTGTATGCAGCGCAGAACAGTGGGACTCTGCACTCTCACCCCACGAGCACAGCTTCGCTGACCAAGGCAGAGATCGCAGTGATCGATGCCGTCGTGAGCGCATACAAGACAAGCAGCTCGTGGAGTCTTGCAGAACGAACTCACCAAGAGGAACCATGGATCGAGGCACGTGCCGGACTCCCTAGTAGTGCCCCTTCATCTGCGCAGATGTCTCTGCAGACAATGATGCGTTACTTCTCCACTGCCTCCGGACCCGAGCGTCCCAAGGACCTGGATTGGGATTTTCAGCCGGTTTCTCGCAGTTTCATGGACAGTGAGAATCGACGCTGGGCTGGCCTGCTGGCCCGTCTTGGATCGTGACCACCGATCCTAGCGACGAGCTGTTCGAGTTTGCGGTCTGCTACGCGCGCACCGAGTGTTCCGGTTCTTTGATCTCAGAACACAAGCTTCGGGGCGCGTGTGGCAGACCCTTTCAAACCTTCGATGGATCCTTGCTGCATCCAACTGTCGTCAGTCAGGCTACTGCTCTCTTAGAGGGATCGTCTTAGCTCACGCGTTTGACGACGGGAACAAAAGAACCGGCTGGATGACGCTCATTTACTTTCTTGCATGCCATCGACAAACCCTCCGGGGCATATCCGATGCAGAGGGCGAAGAAGTGGTGGTTTCCCTCGTTACTCACAATCTTCTCCTCGCGGACTGCGCAGGCTGGATCGCTCAGCACCTCGTTCCGCTCACCGAGTAGCGTCAAGCAGTTCAGAACCCGTCAATGCCGACACGCGCAATCGCCCCACAGCAAGCCGCACAACGGCTACGCATTTAATGCGTCCAAGTTTCGGGGCGCAGTTCATCAACTGGGGACGAGGCCGGGGCCCGGGTCTGCGCACATGGCGACGAGCTACTGGCGCCCCTCGCGCACGCTGGCGAGGATGCGGCGGCGCAGCGGCATGGTCGCCTCGGAGGCGGCGACGATGAGAACAACGCCGATGATCGCGGTGGCGAGAGCGACGAGGAACCCCTTGACGGCGCCCGCCGCGAGCATCGGCGACAGGAACACCATGCCGAGCAGCATCGAGCCGACGATCATGACGAACGCCGGGATCGCAACCTCGAGGCGGCGGCTGCGGTCCATGAAGCCGCGCGGGGACCCCATGTAGGACAGGGCGCGCACCTGGTCGGCGGAGTCGAGGACGCGGATCGACTGGTTGACAGCGGTCGACACGGCACCCAGTACGAGGGTGATCGCGAAGGTCAGCAGCATGCCCCGGTTGATGTCACCGATGACGATGCGCCCGACCTCGTCCGTAGAATCCCCGCTCATCGAGATCGCGCTCATGGCCGGGTACATGATGCCCACGAGGAACCCGACGAGGGCCACCGCCCCGAAGGAGCGCCACACGGCGCGCGGATCGTCGGCCATGCGTCGTCCCGCCACCATCATCTGGGGGCTGCGCGAGGCCCGCGCCATGATGCGGCCCATGAGGCTGATCGACCACACGCCGACCAGGTTGACGATGAGGAAGATCGCGCCCATGAAGCCCATGAACACAGCCATGCCGATCGCGGTGCCCAGGTTCATCGCGAGGGTGCCGACGGTCAGCCACACAACGAGGAGGACCAGGCCGATAACGGGGCCGACCGCGCTCACGCGGCCCGCCTGGCTGCGGCGCGCGACGCCCAGGGGCGTGATCGCGACCTTGCGCATGGCCAGCCACGAGGACAGGGCGGCCAGGAGGATCATGGCGAGCCCCTCGACGAGGAGGGCCACGACCCCCACCCACATCTCGCCGACCCCCATGGGGTGGCCCTGGAAGGACAGGGCGCCCCAGGCGGGCAGCGTGACCGCGTACAGGACCGAGCCGACGACAACGCCGACCACCGCAAACACGCAGGTTTCCAAGATGCAGGCGAGCTTCGTCTTTCCCGGTGCCAGGCCGACGAGGCGTAGGACCGCGAGGTCACGCTCGCGTCGGCTCATGCCCAGGCGTGCGGCTGCGGCCCCCATCGAGATGATGGGGACGATGAGGAGGGTCGCCGCGAAGTACGCGAGCATCACGTAGAAGGAGGCCATCCCGTCGAGGCTCGAGGGGTCATCGGCCGTGGCCGACGTCGCGGCAACGGCCGCCCGCGACCCGAAGGCCATGACGCCGCCCGTGACTGCGAGCAGGAACGCGTGCGGGAGCGCAAACGCGGCGACCGTCAGGACGGATGTCGCCCGGTCGCGCGACCGCAGGAGCGCCCCGGCGGCTGTACGCACGGCGCTCATCGGGCCACCCCCTGGTCCGCCGCGCCACTGCCTCGTCCCTGAAGGGAGATGCGGCCGTCGCGCACGTGGATCGTGTGCGGCAGGCGCGCGGCCACCGCGGGGTCGTGGGTGACGAGGACGAGGGATGCGCCGGTGGAGGCGCAGGCGCTGGTCAGGAGGGACATGACCTCGCCGCCGGTCGCCTGGTCGAGGGCTCCCGTGGGCTCATCCGCAAAAATCACCGAAGGATTGGTGGCGAGCGCGCGGCCGATCGCGACGCGCTGGGCCTGGCCGCCCGAGAGCTGGCCGGGGCGGTAGGGGCCGGCGCCGTCGAGGCCGAGGTTCGTCAGGATCTCGCGTGCGCGAGCGATGGCCTGCGATTTGGGCGTGCCCGCGAGCATGAGGGGCATCGCGATGTTCTCTTCCGTGGGCAGCTCGGGCAGGAGCTGGCCGTCCTGGAACACGAAGCCGAAGCGACGCAGGCGCAGGTCGGACAGGACACGCTCCGACATGGTCGTCATTTCCTCGCCGTCGAGCGTGATCGACCCGGAGCTGGGGCGCAGGACGCCTGCCAGGCAGTGCAGGAGCGTCGTCTTGCCGGAGCCCGAGGGGCCCATGATCGCCACCTGCGTGCCCTGCGGGAGCGTGAGGTCGACGCCCGCCAGGGCATGGACGGGCGTGTTCCCGCGCATGTATGTCTTCGTGAGTGCTCGGGTCACCAGGCCCGCCGTGTCGTGTGTCATGTGTGAACGATAGGCCCGCAGCCCCGCGCGTTTCTATGAGGGACCGCCCTGGTCACCCCCTGGCTCATCCCCGACATTGACGCCGCAGTTGCTACGTTTGACGCATGAACCGCGCCCTGGATCCACTCGCCGCCCAGCTGCTGCTACGCGCCTACGCGCGGGCCACGAACATGCTCATCGCGGGGCGTTCCTTCGCGACGGACGACCCGACGCTCACCGCCCTGCTGCGCGCCTTCGGCGCCCACGTGCGCCCGCTGTCGGGCGCCGAGGGGACCCCGGCCTCGTCCAAGGAATTCTTTGTGAGGAAACAAGTAGACCGCTCGCACCGCAGGTGCTAGGGTATTCGTTTGTACGGATGCTGTCCGTACGAGCGAAAGAGGAATTGATATGAGCACTGCAAAGACCCGGCGCCTGGACCTGCGCCTCACCGAAGAACAGGATGCACTCATTCGTCGGGCGGCCGAACAGGACGCCCGTAGCATCAGCGATTTCATCCTGTCCACCGTCACGATGGAAGCCCAGCGCCGCCTCGCAGACCAGCGCCTCTTCATCCTGAACGAAGAGGACCACGCCCGCTTCGAAGAGATTCTGCAGGCACCGCCGACGGACGATCCCAAGCTGCGCAAACTCTTTGATCGCCCCTCGCCCTTCGGCACTCACATCAACCTGAGTGCACCGAACGCTTCCGACCACTGATGTACACAACAGTCCTGCAGGAGCCTCGCCCCCTTGAGCGGAGGGATGACCGATCACGCTTCCAGTCGGGAAACGCCGAGATCGACGACTGGTTCCACCGCTTCGCGTGGCAGAATCACAGCGCCGGAAATGCTCGCGTTTTCGTCACAACGCAGGAACCCGAAACGCTCGGCTTCTACGCCCTGGCGATGGGAGCAGAAGAACGTCACAAACTCCCAGATGCTCTCAAACCCGGTCGACGCCCGGACCCGTGTCCCGTCCTGCTCCTTGCACGTCTTGCCGTCGATCAGCGCGCGCAGGGACGAGGCATCGGTGCAGTGCTCCTCAAGGACGCTCTCTCGCGAGCCTACAAGCTCAGCAATGAGGTTGGATTCGCGGCCCTCCTGGCCCACTGCGCAAATGACCAGGCACGCGAGTTCTACCTCAACCAGTGCTCGCAGTTTGTACCCTGCCCCGGAGCGGAGAACCACCTGATGCTGCCGCTGCGCGCTATGCGCGAGTTCATCGACG
>ERZ773074.989-NODE-989-length-11346-cov-2.778142_pt1 | contig 11346 bp, 9 predicted proteins | sample MGYA00580615_ERZ773074 | MGnify/ENA primary metagenome ERZ773074 (study PRJEB29015, sample SAMEA2738126) | human oral metagenome | biome: human oral; feature: human-associated habitat; material: saliva | place: China | collected 2160 ...
TTTCTTACCTCTGTGGAACAGCTCTTCACTCCTTCTATAGTTTCCGATAAGGAATCTTGAATTTTTGCGATACTGCTTGCCAAGGGTGCATAATTTCCCACATAGGCTTCAATATTACTGCTGTTACGCCGGAAATCTCCTTCTGAAATAGCATTCAGCTTCTCCTGCAAATCAAAGATGATTTTCCGCAGGCTCTCTACAATAGCCGAAAGCGTTCCGGCAATTTCTCCGATTTCATCATTATGAGAATATTGGATTTCCACATCAAAATTACCTTTTGCAAGTCTTCTGCCGCTTTCCGCAATGCTTGACAAAGGTTTTAAGGATAATTTGATACTAATGGTAATGACAAAAAGTACCGCAAGGAACAATATGAACTCCGCTACTACCATCATATATTGCAGATTCCGCATCTGTGATTCATAATCTTTTGTTTGCATGGCAATCTGTACCCACCACTTTGCTCCGTCAAAGTGAAGAGGAATAAAAGTACGAACAAGACGGTAATCCCGATCAAAGAATGTCTGTTCTTTTGACATCAGCTCAATCAGATGTTTTGCGTTCGGATCCAAGTCGCTCAGATTCTTTCCGGCGGCTTCCGGATTATTACTGAATACAAAGTCTCCGTTTTGGGCAATGACATCAAAGAATGAGTGGTCTTCTCCCAAATCGCTCATATCCAGCTCGTTAAAGACCTCCGCTTTCAGATCAATGACTACTGCGCCGATAAAACGGTCTTCTAAAAAAATCGGTTTCGCCACAACAAAAACATTTTCATCGGAAAAATCACTGTCAAAAGGAAGACTTGTAAAAGGAGCCTTTGTCTCTTCTATTTTACTGTAATATTCCATAACTCCGCCGCCATAGATTTTATAATCCACATTTAAAATCTCGTATTTTTCAGTCTCCCCCTTTTTTCTCTGTACGAAAAAGGCATAGTCCTTTATTGAGGAAGAAAAGCCATTCGGTTCAAAGAAAAGACCTGCACCGGCGATACCGGGATTCGCGGATAAAGCATCCTGAATTGTATCTATAGCAAAGTTTTCTTCATCGTATTCCGATTCACTGAGATTCTCGACTCCCGGAACTTGACTTTGCTTTTCCCGTACTGCAGTTTCCGCTCTCATACTGTCGTATCTTTCCATGCTGTGAAGCAAGGCATTGGCCAAATGATTTGTGGTGTCCGCAATTTGATTTACTTTCTTTGCATTTAAAGTTGTTAAAGCATAGAGGGAATCATGTCTAATCTTCCCAAAGGCCTTTCCGGATATATAAAATACGGCACCATTCATTAAGGCAAACAGGATAGCCATAATTAAAAAAAGCTGGATAGAGATTCTCCGACTCAGGCTTCTTCTTTTTCTCTTCTTTACCACCTTACCTTGCATGACAACGGTCTTCGACGCTTTAGCCATTTCTTCTTTCATAATGTCTTTCATCCTCCTTATTGACGATAGATGCACTATCATCATACTTACTGTTCGCCCTTCACGAGCTGACTTAGGCGTCTGTCTTCCTATACAGCTTTGTGTATTTCTCCGCCCGCTTCCTTACCCTTTTGTACAATCTTTAAAATTTTTCCCGAACTCCATTTTTGGTATTTTCACCATTCACTTTTATGTATTTTTTATTAAAAATACATCTTGTTGTGATTTATATCGTCTATTTTTAATAAAAAATAAGACAGTGCAGATTATTCTGCACTGTCTATCCAATCTTTCAGTTCTTCTCTGCTCCCTCGGAAGCGTCCCTGCAGCATCTCTTCCTTTCCCCCTCCGGAAAAGTGCCCCTCCTCTTTCCATTTCTTAAACCGTTCCAAAAATCCTGTCTGTCCGGCTCCCGCAAACTGCCACTCCTGCTCTCCTCGTCTTGAAAAGCAAAAGAAATCTGTATCCACATAGGATTTTAAGCTCTCGCAAGCTTTATTGAGAAGGATCATCTCAAAGTCCGGAAAATGGAAGACTGCCAGATTTTTGTTTCCGTAGTATTCTAAAGCTTCGCCAAGGAGAGGTTTTCCTGTAAAAACAGCTCTTTTTTTTATAAACAGTTCTTTCTTATACCTGTTTCCAAGCAGTTCCACCGCTTTTAAGGAAAGCGCGATTCGTCTTCCTCTTTCTTCTTCTATCTGTCCTTTAAGCTTTTCCACCCGTTCGGAAAGACAGAAATACTCTGTGCTTAAGCTGCGGGAAACTTTTAGGAGCATGCTTTCTTTTTTCTGTGAATCCAAAACGGCCAACTCACCCGCAAGCAGGAAAATCCTTGTTCCTCTCCTGTGCTTTTCAAAAGATAAAAGCTTAAAGAGCCCAATCTCTCCCGTTCTCTTCACATGGGTTCCACAGCAGGCACAGCTGTCCACTTCCGGGATACTGACTACGCGAATCGCACCGGAAAGAGCCTTCTTTTGACGGAATTCCGGTTTATCTTCTTGCTTTTTAGTAAACCCTGCTCGCTCTTTTCCAAGCTCTTCTCCTTTAGATTCTTTTTCTATATCTTGCTCATCATTATTCTGTTCTTCAATTTTTTGTTTTTCTATATTCTGTTCTTCTAGGTACTTCTCCTCTATCGGAAGATTCTTCCGAATCACGGCATTCACTGCCGATTCCAGCTCGGAAAGCGTCTCTTCCGAAAGCTCTCCGTTAAAATCCACCGTAACATGGGGATTTTCCGCAGAGAGTTCCATATGAAAGCCTACATTACTGAAGCCAAAACGACGATTGATGAGCCCTGCAAAAATATGCTCTCCGCTGTGATTTTCCGACTGCCTTCTTCGATAGGCATAGTCTACCTTGCACAGTACCTCCGTTCCTTCCGGAATGCCTTTTTCAAGAAGATGCACGATATACTCGTCCTCTACATTTTCTACGAAAAGTAACTCTGCACCGTCTATCGTTCCCTTGTCCGGAGCCTGTCCGCCTCCCTCTGGATAGAAGGGCTCTTCGGAAAGCCGCAGAAGAAAAAGAGCAGGAAAACTTTTCCCCACTCTCTTCTCCCATGTCGCCTTTTCTTTTCCTTCCAAAACTAGGCAGGACAGAACCTTTGCCTTATAACTCTCTTTTTCCTCTTGATAATACAAAGCATTCTTAAACATCGTTAAACCTTTTTTTCTGCAAGCTCTTTATTGCTTATCCTCTGAAGACATACGGCTACGCAAAAACGCATTTTCCTAAAACGCCACTCTAGCTAAGTCTGCCGCTTTCTTCCGTCATTTTCCGAATCTTTTCCGCTGCTTCCTTAGAAAAATCTTCCTTCAAAAAGCGGTAACTCCAGTTATTGCCAAGTCGCGATGGCGTATTAATTCGTGCTTCTCTTCCCTTATGCAAATAGTCTTGCATGGGAATAATCGCCGTATTGGAAACCGAGTCCAAGGTCATTTTGATAAAGAAGTCGACATAATCTGTCTTAAGAAGCTCTTCTACGGTTCTACCGCTATAGTCTGCCGCCATTTCCCGGTCTTCCGGAAGGATTTCCAAAAACCAGTCCTTTAAGACCTGATTGTCATGCGTTCCCGTGTAGCAAACCGTGTTCTTGGTCCAGGTATTCGGACGATAATCTCCGCTCTCCCTCGAGTCAAAGGCAAATTCCAGAAGCTTCATGCCGGGGAAGCCGCTATCTTTAACGAGCTTCTTCACGGACTCCGTGACATAGCCTAAGTCCTCCGCGATAACCTCTTTCTTTCCAAGAGCCTGCTCCATGGCATGGAAAAGCTTCATGCCCGGTCCCGCTTCCCAGTGTCCTCGCTTCGCATTTTCATCTCCGTAGGGAATGGAAAAATACTCATCAAAGCCCCGGAAATGGTCAACGCGCACAATATCATAAAGGGAGAAGCAATGCTTCATTCTGGATATCCACCAGCTATATCCTTCTTCCTCGTGCTTCTCCCAGGCATAAAGCGGATTCCCCCAAAGCTGTCCATTTTCCGCAAAGGCATCGGGAGGGCAACCGGCAACCGCTGAGGGTTCTCCGTTTTCCTTAAGCTGAAAGAGAGAGGAGTGATCCAGCACATCGGAAGAATCCAAAGAAACATAAATCGGAATATCCCCGATAATCTTTATCCCCAAGCTATTTGCATAGTCTTTCAGGCGCTTCCATTGTTTTGTAAAAAGATACTGGCAGACCTTATGAAAATCGGCGGAATAAGGCAGCTTATTCGCCATAAACTCGGCATAGCTCGGAAGCCAATGCGCATTATCTGAAAGGAAAGTCAAATATGCCTCTTTCTCCGCCTTGAACGAAAAACACTCCGCATCGGTCTTTGCGAACGGTTTAAGCTCCGTTTCCCCCTCCATTTCAGCTTCCGCTTTATCTTTCCTTTTGGATTCCGTTTCCGCTTCCAGTCTTGCCAAAAAGCGCTTTACCGCTTTATCCAGTACCGGAAAACGAAGCTTGTAGAGCTTTCCGTAATCTACGCGCTCTTCCGAGTCGGAAAAAGAAAGGTCGGAAAGCTCTTCTTCCATAAGCAGTCCCTCTTCCACCAAGGTATCGAGGTCAATAAAATAAGGGTTTCCCGCAAAGGTCGAAAAGCTCTGGTAAGGAGAATCTCCGTAGCCTGTCGGTCCCATAGGTAAAATCTGCCAGTAACTCTGTCCTGCCTCCTTTAAAAAGCGAACAAACTCTCTTGCTTCCTTTGAAAAACTTCCTATTCCGTATTTTCCCGGCAAGGAGAACAGAGGCATCAAAATCCCCGCCCTTCTCCGTTCTAAAAGAAAACTACTCATATCCTTTTCCTCACATAAAAAATCCACTTCCAAAACTACGGTTTCAGAAGTGGATTTAAGCGAATACGATTTCAGCATTTCCATAGCCTTTTTCGCTATGAATACCTTTCCTCTAAAAGCATAGTTTATTCAAATTCATCGTTCTTCGCAATTGTATCACAATAAATGCAACGATACTGCCTCTTTTTTCCCTCAATCTTCTTAAATACCTGTGGAAGCTCCTGCTCCGTAGATGTAATGCAACGCGGATTCTTGCAATGCAGGACATTTTTCAGTGTTTCCGGCAGAGAAAGATTTGCCTTATCCACTCTTTTTCCGTCCCGAATGTAGTTTACGGTGATGCCCGGATCGATGTAACCAAGTACATTTAAGTCAAGGTCAATATTCTCCGCAATCTTTACAATATCCTTCTTTCCCATTTTCCCGGAGGAGCAATTCTGAATGAGTGCCACCGGACTGTTCAGGTTCTGGAGTCCCAGATAGCGATAGACAAGCATACTCTTTCCTGCCTTAATATGATCTAAAACAATACCATTCTCAATTCCATCTATATTCATAATGATTTCCTTTCCTTCCTATTATCGTTAGCTACATGATAAAGATAGATTTATTGTGGATTTAAAATTTCTGTTCATATTCTCTTTGATAAAGCGTATGGAGACGCCGGCACTTGCTGAGAGCAAGCGCAGCGAAGATCGAGGCTTAGTGCCACTCTGTCGGAATCGAGCGAGAGCGCCTTTAGAAAAGAGTATATGAATGGAAGTACAATCTTTAATCAATAAATCTAGATTTACTTATCCAATCCGAGAAGCTTCAAAATCAGCGCCATTCTCATCTGCTTTCCGCAAAGTGTCTGATAGAAATACTTTGCACGCTTATCCTTATCTACTTGAACGGAAATCTCGTTTACACGGGGAAGCGGATGAAGAATACCCATCGTTTCTTTCGCATTTTTCAGCTTTTCGGGAGTCAGCACATAGATGTCCTTTAAGCGAAGGTAGTCTTCCTCGTTAAAGAAGCGCTCTCTCTGAACTCTCGTCATATAGAGGATATCGAGCTCCGGGATGGAGCCTTCCAGGTCCGTCGTCTCTCTGAACTCCGCACCGGCTTCCTTTAATTTCTCAATCTCGTACTCCGGAAGACGAAGCTCTTCGGGGGAAATCAAAATATAGCGGTTATTCGGGTAGCGGAGCATGGCGTCGATTAAGGAGTGTACGGTACGACCGAATTTCAAGTCTCCACAAACACCGATGCATAAGTTGTCAACTCTTCCGTAGGTTCTATGAATGGTCAGAAGGTCCGCCAAGGTCTGTGTCGGGTGAAAATGTCCTCCGTCTCCGGCATTGATGAACGGAACCGTTGTATGATCCGCAGCCACAACCGGTGCCCCCTCTTTCGGATGTCTCATGGTAATGATATCCGCATAATTGGAAACAGTCTCAATCGTATCGGCTACACTCTCTCCCTTTGCAGCGGAAGAGCTCGAAGCTCCTGCGAAACCGAGGACGGAACCGCCAAGCTCCAGCATAGCCGCCTCAAAAGAAAGTCTGGTTCTTGTGGACGGTTCAAAGAACAGAGTCGCCAGCTTCTTATGTTTGCATCGCTCCCAGTAGTCTTCGGGCTTCGCTTCGATCTTATCCGCTAAAGCCATCAGTTCATTAATTTCCTCAACACTCAGATCCAAAATGTTAATGATACTACGATTTTTCTCCATCCTTTTACCCTTTCTTATATTTAAACATCATCTATAGAGAATCCTTTTCAGGAATTGCTCTTATGCATAACAGCTGTTCTACAAACACTTGCTTCTTCCTTCACCGGAAACGCCGTGCTATCCGGCACTACTTCGTCATCCAAGACTCATCGGAGGGGTTGTCTCTAAAGTGCAGAAGCTTTGCCTCCTCTTCCTTTTCGATATAGCCCTTTGCAACAGCTACCGGTAAGAGAGAGTCCAGGTCACAGAGAGAATGATTTATCACATTGGCCTCGCTCAGTCTCTTCTTCCCCTTTTCCATTCCGTAGGTGAAAATGCTCACCACGCCGAGTACCTTGGCCCCATTCTCCTCTAAGACCTTCACGCAGTCGATGACGGAACCGCCTGTAGAAATGAGATCCTCCACCACGACAACGGGCTCACCCGGAGTAAGCTTTCCTTCAATCTGGTTTTGTCTTCCGTGATCCTTTGCAGAGCCTCTCACATAGCCCATAGGAAGGTCTAGGATTTCCGCGGTTAAAGCGGCATGTGCAATGCCAGCCGTAGACGTCCCGAAAAGTGCCTTTGCCTCCGGAAAATGTTCCTTCACAAGCTCGGCAAGCCCCGCCTCAATCTTTCTTCTTACCTCCGGAAAAGAGAGGGTTAAGCGGTTATCACAATAAATGGGAGAATGAATTCCCGATGCCCAGGTAAAGGGGTCCTTCGGTCTTAAAAATACCGCCTGAATGGATAATAAACCTTCTGCAATTTCTTCTTTTCTCATCTTTTCCCTCCTGCTATGTAAACTTGTTTTTACTCTTATTCTTCCATGATGCCGGCTCGCTCTATTTCTGCGAGGCTGCTTTTTCACTCATAGACTCTTAGTCGCAGAACTGTCTTACCGCTTCTCTATAGGCCTCCACCGGATTTTCCGCCTGCGTAATGGGGCGTCCCATAACGATGTAGTCCGATCCCGCGTCTTTCGCATCTGACGGACTCATAACTCTCTTTTGATCTCCTACGTCACCGCCCTTAAAGCGAACCCCCGGGGTAATCGTTAAGAAATCCTTCCCCAGCTTTTCGTGGATTTCTCTTGCTTCCCAAGGAGAGCAAACCACACCGTCGAGCCCTGCCGTCTTCGCATTTTGTCCGTAGTGGAGCACCACCTTTTTCAGCTCTTCCTTAATGAGAAGTTCCTCTTCCATACACCTTTGGTCTGTAGAGGTAAGCTGGGTTACCGCAATAAGAAGCGGACGATTTTTCCGATTCGTAGAGCCCGAGCTTTCCTTTTCCGCCTTAAAGGAAAGGCCGTTAAGTGCCTGTCGCATCATTTCCACGCCTCCTGACGCGTGCAGGTTCGTCATATCCACACCGAGGTCTCGTAAGGAGCGCATTCCGCCCTTTACGGTATTCGGAATATCATGGAGCTTTAAATCCAGAAAAATCGGATGTCCTCTCTCCTTTATTTTCCTGACGATCTCCGGTCCCTCGCTGTAAAAAAGCTCCATTCCCACCTTCACATAGGGCTTTCTTTCTTCCTTTGCAAATAAATCCAAAAACGCTAAGGCCTTCTCTCCGCTCGGAAAGTCCAGCGCTACCATAACATCCTTTCCCATTTTCCCCTCCTTTTAGACAATTCCGATAATATCCTGTATATCCTCTATCCCCAGTCTTTCGCAGAGTATCGGAAGCTCCGTGATGATTTCCTCACACACCCCGGGATTCACAAGATTCTCCGCCCCGACTTCCACCGCACTTGCACCCGCCATCATCATTTCCAGAACATCCTCCGCACGGCTGATTCCGCCCATCCCGATAAGCGGAAGCTTCACTGCCTGATGTACCGCATAGACTGCACGAACGGCAATCGGGAAGATGCCCGGTCCGGAATAGCCCCCGACCTTGTTTGCCAGCACCGGCTTTCTTCTCTTAATATCAATCCGCATGCCAAGCACCGTGTTAATAAGGGCTAGGCCGTCTGCACCGCCACTCTCCGCAGCTCTCGCCATTTCCGTAATATCGGTCACATTCGGACTCAATTTCATGTAAACCGGCTTCTTCGTCTTCTCCTTTACCACCTTGCAAACCGCTTCCACGGACTTTGCATCCGTTCCGAAGGCCATACCCCCGTGGGACACATTCGGGCAGGAGATATTCACTTCTAAAATGCCGACATTTTCCACCTTATCCATCTCTTCAGAGAGGATGGAAAAGTCTTCCAACGAAAAGCCGGAAATGTTCGCTACCAAGGGCTTTTTGAACAGCTTTCCAAGGCGCGGAAGCTCCTCTTCCACGACCTTTTTCACACCGGGGTTTTGCAGTCCCACGGAATTCAGCATACCGCTCGGGCACTCCGCAATACGGGGCAGAGCATTTCCCGGCCGTTCCTCTACCGTTGTGCCCTTAAAGGAAATGGAGCCGAGGATATTTAAGTCGTAGAGACTCTTGAACTCTTCTCCGAAAGCAAAGGTGCCGGAGGCGGGAATAATCGGATTGTCCAGCTCAATTCCCGAAAGCCTTGTTTTGATGCTTACCATTCGATTTCCTCCCATGTAAATACCGGTCCGTCCTTGCAGATACGCTTCATGCCGGACTTCATTTTCCTGCTGCACCCCATACAAGCTCCGAAGCCGCAGCCCATTCGCTCCTCAAAGCTGAACTGTCCGCCCTCTACCTTCTCATGCACGGCGCGGAGCATCGGCTCCGGCCCGCAGACCATGGCGTAGTTGTATTTTCCGAGAAGAGAGGTCACAAAGCCCTTTTGTCCGTGACTGCCGTCCTCTGTTGCCACATTCACAGGAACTCCCAGTGCGCGGAACTCTTCTTCCAAGAAAACATCTTCTTTGGAACGAAAGCCAAGTGCTACATAGGGGTGCTTACCGACCTCCACCAACTTTTTACAGAGGTAGTAAAGGGGAGGAACACCGACTCCGCCGCCGCAGAGTACAGGATTTGTCGGAGCGTCTTTCACGCTGTATCCGTTTCCAAGCCCGGTTAGAATAGAGAGGTATTCTCCCTCTTCCATGCAGGAGAGCTCTTCCGTCCCCTCTCCCAAAACCTTATAAATGAGGCTTAAAGTATTTTCCGAAACATCACAGACGGAAATCGGTCTTCTTAAATACTTCCCGGGAATCTTAATCTCGCAAAACTGTCCGGGCGCTGTAAATTCCGAGCAGTCCCCGTCCAGCTTCATGAGAAATACCTCTTTTGCAATCATTTTGTTTTCCAGTATCTTAAACTCGCATTCTTGCATGCAGTTTTTCTCCTCTCCTTACTCTTACTCAACTCTTTCCCCATAATAAAGTTTTTTCCAAAAGTAAACCGTTTTCAGAAAACACAGTTCTTCCCTGGTCTGCCTTTTCTCCTCGATGACTTAGTCTTCCTAAACCTGCAAAATCCCTTTTTCGCTGTCGTAAACTTCTCTTCCTTGATAAAAGGTCTTCAGCACCCTGCCCTGTACCTCCTGCGCTGCAAAGAGCGTGCTTCTGCCTTTCGTATAGAAGCGCTCCGGATCGACCTTGTACACACTGTCAAGGTCTAAAACCGCAATATCCGCTTCCACGCCGTTTTCGATATACTTTGGTCCGCGAATCGGAAAGATTTCTCTCGGTTTTGTACACATCAGTTCCAATAGTCTATAGAGGGAAATCGCTCCATGCACTGTCTTTCCTCCCTCGGCGAGAATCTCCGAAGCGTTCGCCTTTGCCTCTCGTCTATCTATGCGTTCTTCTTCCCGGTCTAGGGGGTTCCGGAGAACCATATTGTGGAGCATAGTCGGAAAAGCGGTTTCCAGTCCTACGATACCAAAGGAGGATTTAGACAGACCCTTACTCTTTTCTTCCGCACTGTGGGGTGCATGGTCCGTGATTAAGCAGTCAATCGTGCCGTCCTGTATTCCCCGAATTAAAGCTTCTCTGTCCGCTGCCGCACGAATCGGGGGATTCATCTTCCAACTTCCGTTCTCTTCCAAATCCATGTCCGTAAACATGAGGTAATGCGGCCCGGTCTCCCCTGTCGCCCGCACGCCTCTTTCCTTCGCTTTCCGAAGAAGCTCTACGGATTCTTTTGTGGAAATGTGGCAGATATGATACTGTGCGCCGGTTTCCTCAGAAAGCCGAAGGTCTCTTTCCACCTGCTTCCATTCCGAAGCCGAGTTAATTCCGATATAGCCGTGGGCTTTTGCAAAGTCTCCGTCATGGATGCATCCGCCCGCCTTTAATTCGCTTTCATCCTCACAGTGAGCAACAATGGCCTTTCCGAGTGCATGCGCTTTCTGCATGGCCTCCCTCATCAATGCCTCTTCCTGCATTCCCTTTCCGTCATCGGAAAAAGCGAGCACATCGGCCGCGATTTCCGCCATATCGGAAAGCACCCCCCGTCCCTTTTGCTCCCGGGTAATTGCGCCGTAAGGGTAGACCTTGATGAGCGCATCCCTCTCTATTGCCTGAAGCTCCAAGGAGAGATTTTCCTTAGTCGATGGCGGCGGATTTAAGTTCGGCATAGCGCAGATCGCGGTATAGCCTCCGTGCGCCGCCGCCCTCGTTCCGCTCTCCACCGTTTCCTTATACAAAAAACCGGGCTCTCTGAGATGTACATGAACATCTACAAAGCCCGGAACAATTAATTTCCCCTCTAAATTGTAAACAGTAGTATTCTCTAAATCATTTTCAGAAAAATCAAGAAAAAGTCTATCTGCGGAAAGCAGTACATCCGCTTTCCCGATTCCTTCATTCGTATACACATAGCCATTTTTCAGAAGTACCTTACTCACCTTGTCCTCCTATCCTGCCCAAATGTCTGCAAGAGTATAGCAAAAAATAAATGGGGTGACAAGGGGGAATTTCTGGGACTTTGTTTCAGCAAAGGAGGGCTGAAACAAACTTTGCTTCGCAAAGCACACCCCTTCGGGCTGTGGTCGGTACGGGACGACTTTTCTGA
>ERZ773074.990-NODE-990-length-11343-cov-3.300142_pt1 | contig 11343 bp, 9 predicted proteins | sample MGYA00580615_ERZ773074 | MGnify/ENA primary metagenome ERZ773074 (study PRJEB29015, sample SAMEA2738126) | human oral metagenome | biome: human oral; feature: human-associated habitat; material: saliva | place: China | collected 2160 ...
CAACTTTCAAATACTGCATTAATCGATATGTTAAATTATTTCCACCAAAATTTTCATCTCCATTTTCAAAACTTGTTTTTATATCAAGATGATACGAAATTTTTCCATTGTCAATTACATATTTACAAGCCGCAAGATCTGTCGTTCCTCCTCCACAGTCTATAATTAATGCACTATATTCTTCCCCTTGTATATATCTTCCTTTTTTTATCTGATTTTCTATTGTATTATACAGCACAGCTATCGCTTCATCCATAGCATTGTCCGTTATTATTTCATACTCATATTTCTTGCCAGTTACTTTTCCATCTTTATTTTTTACATCAATAGAAAATATTTCCTGAAACATATTCAAAAACTGATCCTTCAGTCTTACTGGACTGGAAGCATGTATTTTTTTAAATTTACACTTAAACATATATTCAGCTCTTTTTACGATATATTTCAAGTATGCCTTTATGATTTCTCTTCGCTTTATATACCTTATATTTCCAAATTCATCGTTTATTTTTTCTACCTCATCATGATCATGTACCCATTTCTTCAACCCATAAAAAAGAGAACCGTTTACAATATAATCATTCATTTCGAGTTTTTTAACTACATCATAACCAAAAGAATACTTTATATTATTCTCATCACTGCAATCATCAACATAGGCTATTGTAGGTAATATTTCTCTATATTTTCTTTCACCATCGTTAAATTTTACATAGTTTATTTCATTTATTTTTATATTTCCATTCAATATATCATTTGTCGGCAAATCTCTTACATAATTGCTATCTAGATATGCCCCAAGCGCAGTGTTAGAAGTTCCAAAATCTATACATAAAACTGTACTTGTTTCTTCTAGTTCTCTCACTTCAAAATTTTCAATATCAATTTTATAATAATTTAGTTGATACGGATATGTTGGTAAGGCATCATCTTCTTTTACATTATAAAATTTATAAATATATTTTAGATCATCTGATTTAAAGAATAGAAATGAAAATTTATTATTTCTTAACTTTTCTACTCTTAAAAACTCTGTTTTGCATGTCAAATAGTATTCATCATTTTTTTCAAGATCCTTCTCAAGATTAAATATTCCACAGACATAATTATTTGCATTTACCAAAAAAATATTTGCATTCCCAATTTTGTCAGGAATAATTATCTTATAGTTATCTTCTCTTGTTAAATTCAAATCCTTATACAAAATTATCTTATGCGGTATCTTTATCTCATTTTCGTGGTGAATCCTAACGCTTAGTTTGTCATCAAACAAAGCCTGAACCATAGGAAGACCATTTTCATTATATTTATTAATACTATAATCTGGTCTTGCTCCTCTAAATTTTAACAAAATATTTATCAATTCCTCCCTAGTAGGATTTTCTAAATATATATCTACAAGTTTTTCCTCTACAGCAATCTGGTACATCTCGTTATACGACTTTCTTCTCAATTCGTCTTCATAAAATAATCTCATTTTTATTTTTTCCTTTCTTCATCAATTCAGTTTTTATAACAAAATTTTCCTCATTCTATCATCAACCTCTTAATTTAAATTAAAACTATACATCAAAAATTTCTTTAAAAACCTTCAAAACCTCTTTTTCTGAAATATATATCCTATCTCTTTCCCCTTCTATGAGTTCTAGGAATCCTATCTTATTCGTTTCTATAGACCATTTCAATGTCTCAAAAATTTTAGGCTTTTCTGAAAACGCTATCCCATCCACAAAATTTTCAAATTCCTGTCTATCGATTTCCTTTTTACGCCCCATTTTATCCAAATATTCAAATAATTCCCCAACAGCCTCATCATATGTTTTTCCCTCATCTTTCTCATTTTCATCAAATCCTTCCAATTCCAGCATCCTTTTAGTCGAAGTAGTTACATTATAAAATTTAATTTCCTTATCCACTTCTATCTTTTCAACAGTTTCTGTTTCAGTATTATAAATATAATATCCTTTTATGATAAAATCAAACTCAAAGGGTTCTGTTTCAGGAACCTTCATCATTTGTTTAAATGCACTTTTAATCCGTTCAGGAGAACTTTTACTTTCATCCAATTTCTCTTCAAAATTAATTTTTATTTTCTTTCTATGGACTTTTTTAGTAACGTAAGTCTTTAGCGTAGGTACGTTGTAACCTGAATAAATTTCAGGAGTTTTAGATTCAATTGTCTTATTTCCAATATCTTTTATTTCATCTATTTTAAATAAATAAGGAAATATACTGGTTTCTTCCATTTCCTGTTCAAGATTTTCATATTTTAAACTTTCTTTCATTGCAAAAAGTATTTTATTAATAGTTTCAATTTTAGCTGGATATTTTCTAAAATAATCAAAAGTTTTCTCATTTAACTTTTTTAAAAAAACATCTTTATTTACTACATAAAATTTTTTATCTTCCAGTATTATTTCTAGTGGGTTAAAATATTCTTTAAGTTTATTATAAAAAGAAATATTAAAATTATTATCTGGAATATTTTCCTCTGTTCTCTCATCAACTTTTTTTAAAATCAATAATGAATTATCATCTTTTAAAGATATTTCATAATATCCTGTACTTTCATTTGTATTCAATATATCTTCATTATTTTTTATTATTTCTGAATCAGTGTAGATATAATTATTTATTTTCATTATTCCCATCCTTATTTTTATAATTTATGATTTCTAAAAAATTTATTTATTCTTTCATTTCCTTATATTCATGTGCAAATTTTTTGTACTCTAAAGTATAATTTTTTAATCCCTTCGTTGTTTTTAGTCTTCTTACCATTTCGTTAGCTTTTTCAACATCATGTTTGTCCAAATAATAGGAACATAATTTTATCAACGCTCTCGCTTCATTTTGTTCAGCAGCCTTTTTATACCATTTAACCGCTTCTTCAATATTTCCTTCTTCCTTCAACTTATCCGCATATTCTATCTGTGCCTCAGCCCTATTTTCCTTTATTGCTGATTCTTTAAAATATTCCCTCGCTTTTTCAATATTCCCTTCCTCAAATTCGATAACTCCCATGTAATAAATAGCGTCTTTCAATCCTTTATCATACGCTTCTTTAAATAATTTTTTCCCAACAGCTTTATCGCCAAATACATCATAAAATCGTGCCAAAGTTACTAATTCATCTTGAGAATATTCTACCATTTTCTTTTGTTCCTTTTCAGCTTCAGAAAAATTTTTCATTATCATATTTTGTGCTGATTTCATATACAAATCTGCTATTTTTCTTTCGTTTTCATTTCCCTTCAAATAATTCAAATATTTCTCTATATTAGAGTTAAGATTAATAACTTCAGTATCATTTAATAATCTATTCTTCCAATAATTCATATTTTGCATATCATTTTTTAAATAATATATTCTTACTAAAGAATATATCGAATCTGTATTTTTTAACTTAGCTCCTTCTGTATAAAGTTTTATTGCTTCCTTTGTTTTCCCTAATTCTTCAAGCATATATCCTAAATTCCTATATCCTTCTAAATTTCCTAATTTAATATATTCTCTGTAATATTGTTCTGCTTTTTCATATTCTTTTTTTTCATAATAAAATTCTCCTAGATTTCCTGCTACTTCTTTATTACTTTCATCGTATGCTATTTTAAACCATTTTTCACTTTCATCTGTTTTTCCTGCCTCATAGTACATAGTCGCTATTTTTACATATGCCGCTTTATTATATTTGGCTATTTCCAGTAGCATTTCTTCAGCTTTTTTATAGTTTTTATTATTAATTTCATTTTCTATTTCAGCAACTCTTTTTTCGTATTCTTCTTTATTTAATACTATTGTATAAGTTTTTTCTTGGGGTTCAGGTTTTTCACAACTTATTGTTGCTAATGATAATATTATCAGCAATAATATTTTTTTTATCATTTTTCTACCTCACTACAATTTTATATTATAATTTTTTATAAGTTTTTCTATATATTCCTTTTCTTCAATATTATAATCCTTTAATCCTGCTTCATTTTTTATTTTTAAAATCCATTTTTTTATTTCTTTCTTATTTTTTTCGTTATCATAAAACATTAATAAATTTTTTATTGCTATAAATGATTTTTGTTCGGCTGCTTTTATATACCATTTCTCTGCTTCTTTATAAGTACCTTCATTTTTTAATATTTGAGCTAAATTAGTTTGTCCTCTCGGATCTCCTTTATTACTGGATATTAAATAATATTTTTTAGCTTCTTCTATTTTTCCTTCTTCCTCACTTATAGTTCCCATCTCAAAATTAACATCTATCCCATCTAAAAGTGCTTTTTTATAGATTTTAACTGCTTTTTCTTTATCGTTTTTAGTATAATAGTAAAACGAAGCTAAATATTTAATTCCTTCTTTTTTATATTTTTCTATTTCTTTTAAATTTTTTTCTGCTTCTTCAATTTTATTTATTTTTATATTATCTAAAGATTTCAAATACAAATTTATAGCTTTTTTATCATTATTATTTCCATCCATATAATTTATTATTTCATTTATATCGTATGTAAATCCAAATATTTCTTTAGTTTTTCGTATTTTATTTATATATAATTTCATATTTTGAATATCGTTTTGAATATAATATTTTTTTATTAAATTATACATAGAAACAGCATCTTTATTTTCAGCTCCCTTTTTGTAAATTTCAATTGCTTCAGAAGTTCTATCCATTTTTTCAAAAAAATTTCCTAAATATTTATAAGAATCTTTTTGATTATTATCTACTGCTTTTCTTAAATATTTTTCTTGAGCAACATAATCTTTTCTTTTTTCAGCATACAATCCTAATATAATGGCAACATCTTCGTTTCCTTTTTCATATGCAATTTTATACCACTTTTCTCCTTCTTCTTCACTAATTTGAGAATATATCCAAGCTATTTTCTTATAATCACTTTTATTATATTCGGCTGCTTTTAATAATAATTTTATAGCTTCTTTATATTCTCCTTTATCTAAATATTTATCAACCTTTTCAATAACATAATTGTATTCTTTTTTTGTCATAATCGGATTTTGGCTTATTTCTTTTTTTGAATCACAACTTATTAAAACAAATGATAGCACTATTAAGATAATTAATTTTTTAAACATTCTATTTAACTCCTTTTATTTCCATATCTGTAAAAAATGGTTGTTTTGAATACTCTATCTGTGAACGGTAAGTAGTCCAATCAGAAGTTTCTGAAGTTATTATTTTTTCAACAGTAGTATCTCTAATCTGACTTTTTATTTCTTTTTTCAAATCTTTTGAAAATTGAAAATTATTATATTTTTGATTATTTAAATTCTGAATTTCTTTTTTTGTATCTGATATAGGAAATTCATATTGAGGTATTTTATATGTTCCTTCTGCTTGTTTTTCTAAATTTTTTAATTTCAAATCACTGTTAGCTATTTTTCTTTCAATTTCCCTATTTTTTAAAACCATTCCTGCTTCATCAATTGCAGTTCCTGCTAAAGTAGTATAAGATACTAAATCTGTAACATTACCAAATTTATTCCATAATTTTACTCCTGGTTCACCAACTATCCCTTTCGATTTTTCTATTATAATCTCTCCTCCCTTTGCCGTTTCTAAATATGAACCTACAAGTCCCACTAAATTATGAATTGCTCCGCCTATCCCTGTTTTTGATTCGATATTAAAAAGACCTCCAATTGCAGAGCCTGTTGCAAGGTATCCTTCGTTATACAGAAATATTAATCCTCCATTACTTAATACCGCTACAACTGTTTCTTTAAAAATAATAATCGTTACTACTACTACAAGTGTTCCTACAATAAATTTCCTGTCCGATGGAGAAAATAAACTTCCTAAAAATGGATGTTTAATTTCCATATTTTGTCCATTATCTTCTACACTTAACAACGGAGTTTCTGCAGGGCAAAATGATAAAATAGATTCAATATTACATTTTAAAGTTGATTCTTTCAATATAACATTTTTCCCACAAACTATTAGATTTTCTGAAAAATTAGACCAAGTACCTCCAACTTCATTCAATTTACATTTTTCTCCTGTTATTTGACACATTAATTCTGGAATAGGTTCAAAGTTTTCCCCTAAGCAATCACCTATAGTAGCAATTGAATCTTTCCCCATTAACTTCCCTTTTTCTCTTTTAACTTTTAATGTTATTGTTTTCATATTTCTTGGAGCTTGAAAAATAAAACCATCGTGTCCTTCTCCTGTAAACCCTGAAAAAGGACAATGTAAACCCGCTCCATCACAAACTACCGTTTTCCCTTCTTCTTTAGTTATATTTTTTCTACCTGCAAGTTCAAGAATTTGCTTATGTTGATTTTGTGCTTCCTCTTCTTCTTTTTTATGTATTTTACTTAAACTTTCCGAAACTTTTAAATAGTGTTTATTTAATCCTTCATAACTATTGATATCAGGTATTCCTTCTGGTTGTGGAATATAAACTTTGTTTATATTTTCTTTTTTCATAACTATTCTCCTAATACTTTGTTTTAATCATATTTGTTTCATTAATCTCATATCGATCTTCTAATTTTAAATTTATTTGAATTTCTATACTCCTTATTTTTTCTTCCGATTTTTTTATACTTAATTTATATAAAAATTCATAATTTTCTATTTCAAGTCCATATTCATTTTTTATTTTTTGAAAAAAATTAGATTCTTTCATTTTCAGCTCATCTATTTCTCCCATAATTTCAACATTCTCATTTTCTATTTTTTCTTTTATCTTTACAGGGATACTAAGATTATTTATAAACCCGTTCAAGTAAAATCCTTTTTCTGCCCTTGAAAATTCTTCATTTCTAAAATGTGGATTCCCAAATAGACATTTTATTAATGCAGATTCATTTATTCCTGCAAAAAATTGGGTATCATCTTCCTTTTCTAAAACCTCTCGAATTTCTTTAAGTTCTTGTTTTAAGCGATACCTATTTTTACATGCTTCTTCTATAATTCCAAGCCTATATAAGATATTATCCTTATTTATCGCTTTACAGTAAAAATTTTCTGTATTTAAATAAAGGATTAATGAACTAAATATTTCAAACATAAAAATATCAGGATATTCAATATTTTCACTATTTTTTTTCACCTCTATATTTTCTTCCAAAAGATGAAATAATGCAAAGTTACCATTTTTTTCACTGCTATTTTTTAAATTTGTTAAATATACTTCTGAATTATATTCAAAAAGTTTATTATTTATTTGATTAAATTTATCTTTAAATCCTTTTTTTAGTTCAAATTTATATTTATCCATATAAATCATATTCTCCATAACCCCTCCTATCCATTAATCAACACATTACTTCCACCATTTACTACCGAAAAGCCATTAGAATTTACTTCAGTATCCCCATTTGACTGTATGCTTGTATTTCCTTGTGAAGTTTGAGAAATATTTCCTGCTACAAGAGTTTTACTTCCTTCCACTATTTCTGTATAACTTTTTGCATTATTACTTATATTCCCAGCACTCTCTGAAATACTGTCTGCACTTTCCGATATACTGCTAGCAGTCTGTGAAATTGAACTTGCCGCCGTTGTTGACAAACTATTAGTCGCAAGCACCATATTAAAGTCTGAATCTCCCACGTGGTAATTCCTGTTAGCCACATCAGTAAATCTACCATTCCCATCATTATTCAAAGCCCCTATTACAAAAGCCTTCGTTTCATTTCCGCTTGGGAAATAGAGTGCCACTCTATCGTTTACTTCTGGTGCTGGTGTAAATCCTGTATTTGTCTTGCTGTATGGTGTTACATATGGAAAATAGTTTTTTCCAGCATATTTATCTTCAAAAGATTGCCCATTTTCTCCCAAATCCATAAGCCCTTCTGTTAAATTTAATGTCATAACTGCAATATCTTTTGTCTTGACTTTTTCTTTTACATTTTCATTCTGACTATTTTCAGCCTTTTCTATATACTTATTAAGCGGTTTTGCCCCCATCGTTCTGCCTTCAAGATTATCTGAATTTCCATCAGTCCTTCCATGCTCACTCTTGCTCTCATCTGTTCTTGCAATATGTACTGTTCTCGCCTCTATTACTGCTCCTCTTATCTTTTCGTGTGGTATCGGATCTACAAAGTAGTCTGTCTGTTTCCCAAGTATATATTCACATTTTAATGTATTTCCTTCGTTATAAATTTTATTTTCAAGAACATAGTAATCATTTTCTACTTCTTCTCCTGACACTCTGTTTCTAGTCTTTAATTTTATTGGTGTCGCTACTGGATAAAATTCCGTTCCTGTTATTTTAAAATATGTTCTCTCTTCTTTTGTTCTTTTCCCAAATTGAGAATACTTTAAGTTTGGTATCTGTGCTGTCATATTCTTGAAAAATCCTACAAATACCTTATCTGAGTATACCATTACTGGCTGTCCTGTATATGAAGCAATCCTTTTTAAGTATTCCCAGTCTGTTTCGTTATACTGGATTGTCATTCTTGGTACTGTCTGCATATCTTCACCAACATTTACAATTTTTCCATTATTTGTACCATAATTCCCATTTATTTCCTCTACTATAGCTGAATATGTTAATGTCGGATCTTGAAACGAACGATATCTTGGTATTCTATCCAAAAGAACACTTTTTGAAATTGCTGTAATTTCTACTGTCAAGGCTCCTGCTGTCGTTTCATTTATTTGAAGTTCTTTTATTACTCCATTTAGAAATATTTTTTCTGTTGAATTTCCAGTATCATCAGCAATATTGCTTTTTCCCAGTATTTTTATCTCCTTATCACCTTTTTTGTCTATCAAGGCATCGTATAAACTTAACTGGTTTACTGAACCAATATACTTTATTTTCCCAACTGTGTGTTCCCCTATCTTTGAATCAATTTCCAGTTTCATATCTCTCCACAATATTTGCTGTCCATCAAGTTCTATTTTTATTCTTTCTGCTGAAAAAAATTCTACTGGTTTTTGGTTATTTAAATTATCATTCATTTCATGTCACTTCTTTCTCTTTAAAAATTTTTTCTTCCATACATTTCTAAATATCCTTAAAATCTAATTTTTCAAATTCCGATTTCATTTCAACAATATTGTTAAATCGATCCTTTATCTCTACTTCCATTCCCTTTTCAATAAATTTTCTTATATCCTTACTTATATCTTCATCAAAAATCAATTCAGGATTATAAAATCTTTTTAATACATCATTTGGTTTCTTTTTAGTTATCATAAAATATAACAATGCTGAAAGACTGTATACATCTGTTCTCTCATCATTTTCAGCTTTTAACGAATACATTTCAAGGGGAGAATATCCGTCCGTTACTTTTATATATGTTCCATTTTTTTCTTCAAAATATATGCTTGATCCAAAGTCTATTATTTTTATTTCATTTTTCTTATTGATTAATATATTTGAAGGCTTTACATCCCTATGAATTATTTTTTCATTATGAATTTTTATAAATATATCCAGAATATCAAAATATATTTTTTTTATATCTTCACCTTTTATATTTTCTTCGTTTAGTATATACTGCTTTAATGTCGGAAAATTAAAATACTCCTCGACAATATAAACTGTTTTATTTTCTTCAAAATAATCAAATAATTCAATTATTCTACTTTTAGAATTTGAACCGAGTACATTATGCAGATGTGCCAATATTTCCGCTTCTCTGTCAAAACTTTCCTTTACTTCCTTTAATCTATCCTCATATTTTTTAGTAAAAACTTCTTGATTTGCTCCCCTAATAACTAGCTGTGAGGGGAAACATTCTTTTATAACATATCTTTTTTCCTTATTAAATGTCAAATATACATTTGAAAAATCACTTTCAGCAATTACCTTTTTTATCTTATATTTATTTTTTAATTTATAGTTTATTGGTAAATAATTCATAAAAACTCCTTTTTTCTAATATGAGATATTTTAATTAAATAATATTTCCATTTTCATCTCTTCCCAGTTTCTTCCAATTTCGTTTGATTTCTTCATCAAGTGAATTATTGAAATTTTTTTGTATTTTATGTTTCGGTTTTGATTTTACATTCGAGAAACGTTTCTCTATTTTTTGTTGTTTTTTAGCAAGATTTACAGGAACTTTTTCGTCTTTTTCTATTTTTGAAACTTTCAGTTTTTTACTATGATATTTCTGTCTAGGTCTTTCGATTTCTTTTTCTTTATTATTTTGTTGTGGAAGGATAGCTATTTCTTCTACTTTTTCTTTTACAACTGGAACCGTTGTTTGTTGTGGAACATTTTCTGGTTTAGTAGTTTCCACTTTTACTGTATTGATTACCTTCTTATTTTTATTTTGTTTTTCTATAAACTGTTGTTGTTTCTTTTGATTCTCAATTTTATTATTATAAATAGTTTTTCCTACAGCTGTAACAAAAAAAGTTGCTATTAGCATTGGAAGTATATAGTTAAGAGGATTTACTTTTTCAATTACAGTATTTACAAAATATTCTTCTTCTTCGTTCTCTTCTAAATTTTCAATAAAAATAGATAAAAATGGAATTTCTATTTTTCTTTCTATTTCTATATTTTCCATAGTATTCCTCCATAGTATAAGTTGATAGAGTTTAAAAAAGTATCTTACTGCTAAAGTATAAGCCTGTTTCACCGGACTTTCCGGTTCAAAATCAGTATACATAATTTTTTGCAACAATTAAAGGAAATATTTGTATATAACAGGTATGGAAATATTGTACATTTAACTTATATTTGTTATAATATTCGTGCTTTTAATATATAAAGTGTAGAAAAAAATATTTTGGAGAAATTATGAATAATACGGTTTTGATTGTTGCGGTGGTAGTGGTAATTTGGGCGGTACTCTTTGCTGTTATGATGAGCTTTAATAAAAAGAGACAGGCTAAGGCTAATGAATTTAATAATGAGAATAGAAACAGAGCCATTGTGCATTTATATGGAAAGAATTTAAAGATTGACGGAAATGATATTTCGCAGTTTGATACAACTACAGGTGAGAGTCTGGAAAAGGTTGTAGCTCTTGATGCGGGTAAACATAGCTTTGAGGGTGTTTTTGAAACTACTGCGGTAGGTGCTGCAGGAAAAAATATAAATATAAAGACGGAGAATTTGCAGTTTGAAGCGGATTTGCAGAGCGGACACACCTACTCGGCAGGTATATATGATTATTCACCTGAAGATAGAGAACGCTATATAAAGGAGTATGGCAGCAGGGTGCAGGATATTCTTGTGATGCCTTTAAGTCTTTACAAAGAGAGTGATTATGTCGCGGGTTGTTTGGCAGTCACATGTGATAAATAATTTTTACATAAATAATCTTTAAACTTTTTAATCACAGTGTCAAGCATAAATGATTATGTCCTAAAATAATTATTTTATAAGCCCCACAAAA
>ERZ773074.994-NODE-994-length-11334-cov-30.533292_pt1 | contig 11334 bp, 7 predicted proteins | sample MGYA00580615_ERZ773074 | MGnify/ENA primary metagenome ERZ773074 (study PRJEB29015, sample SAMEA2738126) | human oral metagenome | biome: human oral; feature: human-associated habitat; material: saliva | place: China | collected 2160 ...
CCCTTGTCCAGGCCGTATGCGAGTGCTGCGGCGGTGGGCTCATTGACGATACGCAGGACGTTCAGGCCTGCAATCTCGCCGGCTTCCTTGGTTGCCTGACGCTCAGCGTCGTTGAAGTATGCCGGGACGGTGATGACAGCGTCGGTGACGGTGTCGTTCAGGAATGCCTCTGCGTCGCCCTTCAGCTTCATGAGGATACGAGCGGAGATTTCCTGCGGGGTGTACTTCTTGCCGTCAATCTCGGTGGTCCAGTCAGTGCCCATGTGGCGCTTGACGGAGGAGATGGTGCGGTCGACGTTGGTCACTGCCTGACGCTTTGCAACGCTACCAACCAGAACCTCGCCGTCCTTGGAGAATGCGACGACGGAGGGGGTGGTGCGGGTGCCCTCTGCGTTAGGGATGACGACCGGGTCGCCACCTTCCAGTGCTGCTACGACCGAGTTGGTGGTACCGAGGTCAATACCTACTGCACGTGCCATATATTTATTCACTCCTTGTGATCAGTGCCCCGCTTCTTCTAATGCGAGGCGGGATAGTTTGAAAGTTTTGGAGGCGGTTGGTGCTGCGCGTGCCGCCCCGTGTGGGGGGGTCTGCGCGGCTCCTTGAGCCTCATGTACTCAAGTATGCACCCTCTCGAAGGTGCTGTCAATAGACTTGAGTGAACTTTACTCAACTTTTTTTCGCAAGTCTGTGTGAGGGACGGGTTTTTCGGGGCTCCGGAGGGGCGTTTTGCGGGTGATTTTGAGGCGGCGGCGAGGCGCGAATGGGCGGTTTTGCCCCGGAATTCCAGGGTTTTTGGGTAGTGCGAGGGCGCGGCGCGGCGATTCAGCGCACGGCGGACGCTGACGGGCTAACTGGGCGAAAAAATTTTTAAAAATTTTTAAAACAGAGGCGAAAAACCTAAAAATTGGGGTGCGAGAGGTGTCGGAAGGTGGCATGAGGGCACCTTATATAGGGTGCGCGGGATGATTTTCAGGTCTGGAAACGAGATCTCTAGCAGCATTGCTAGGGGTGCGCTTCGTACAGGCGACTCAATGACAGATGCCCGCCTGAGATCTCAGAGACTTGTTCCTCTTATATAGGGAGTTATATACGGAGAACCTGCTTGCAAGCTCCATCACTCGCTTTATGGGAGTATCCCCGCTTGTCCGACCCGCAATTCTTCAACCCTCAACTGTGGCTTGAGGTTACCCACCTGCCGTATCCTGGTTACGACCATATCCTCTCAAAGTAGACAGGAGAACTGATACATGCATATCGACGCCCCCGGAGCCTGGATATTACTCGGTGCATGCACCCTCTTGGTGATTTTGTTTTTAGCCTTCGAAGAGTCTAGCCCCTTGAAAAAGGAAAATTCTCTTTTCCAATCCAGAGTTTGGGCCGCAGCTATATGGGGAGGGTCACTATCCTTTCTCCTACCTATCGCTCTTGATCTGGGTTTTGGCCCAAACGATGACGGGCGAGTTATGCGCCAGCTTCTCTTGTACACGACAGGTGGTATCCTGGGCGTTATTACCCTTAATGAGACACGACGTAAAAATGATTTAGAACGATCTAAATTTGATAAACAAAATGATCAATTTACCGAACAATTGAATGCCCAGAAAGAAAATCTCAAGACTGAACTGGACGCACAAAAAGAAAACCTCAAAACCCAGCTAGACGCCCAGAAAGAAAATCTCAAGACTGAACTGGACGCACAAAAAGAAAACCTCAAAACCCAGCTAGAGGCCCAACTAGAATCTCAAAAAGAACAGATTAATTCACAAAATGAAAAGGATATACGTGACCATATTCGTCAGGTACACGCAGAACGCCGTAGCCGCTACACCAAGGCTGTAGAACAGCTTGCCGATGATAAAGCAGCTGTTCGTCTCGGCGGTATATACACCCTTGTGGGACTAGTTGATGAGTGGCTTGCAGATGAGAATATCAAAGAAAATTATGTCCGACGCAAGGAAGGTCAGGTTATTATCAATAACCTCTGTGCCTACATTCAATCCCCTTTCAAACTCGCGGCGAAAGCAAAAGAGCTTGAGGCAGATACAGTACCCGCTACCTATGACAAAGAACAGTTCATCGCCGACCAAGCAGAATTGCATGAAGAGCAGAATGTACGCCGCACTATTTTTGATGAGATAAGTAAGCGTAGTAGCACCATCGAAGATAATAACGCAAAGATATTCACGCCCATTCCAGGAGCATGGAGTAACTTTGATTTTAATTTTAGCCGAGCACCAATATTCTATCCTCTCAATAACCTCACAATTGAGAAAGGTAATTTCACGTCCGCCAAATTCTACGGTAACGCAGATTTCGCCGAAGTAATCTTCACCGAAAAGGCAGATTTTAGCGGTGCAGGATTCACGCAGGAAGCATCTTTCAAAGACGCAATGTTCGCTCAGGAAGCATCTTTCAAGGACGCAACCTTCACCCAGAACGTATTCTTTAACGGAGCAACCTTCACCCAGGAAGCATCTTTCAAAGACGCAACCTTCACCCAAAACGTGTTCTTTAACGGAGCAACCTTCACCCAGAACGTATATTTCCTTGGAACAACCTTCACCCAGGATGCGTACTTCGTCGAAACGGCCTTCGCCCAGGATACATATTTCTTGGACGCGACCTTCACCCTAATCGCTGACTTCACCAAAGCCATCTTCACCCAAAAGGTGTACTCCAGCCGGGTGGTCTTTCCCAAACAGGTGTATTTCGTCGAAGCAACATTTACCCAGGATGTGTACTTCGTTGGAGCGACCTTCAGCCAAAACGCTTCATTTAACGGAGCATCCTTCATCCAAAAAGCAGGCTTCAGCGGTACAACCTTCGCCCAGGAAGCATTCTTTTTTGGAGCAACATTCACCCAAAACGCAGATTTCAACGGAGCAACATTCACCCAAAACGCAGATTTCAACGGAGCAACATTCACTCAGAAAGCTGACTTCAGTGTTACAACCTTCGCCCAAAAAGCGGAATTCAGGTGGGCTACCTTTACCAAAGAGGCAAACTTCAGTGATGCAACCTTTACCGAAGAGGTAAACTTCAGCGAAGCGACTTTCGCCGAAACCGCAATTTTCCATAAAACGACCTTCACTCGCGCCGCAAATTTCAGCGGGGCAGAGTTCACGAAACTTGAGCCAAGCTTTGTTCTCAAAAAGCGGAAAGCACAATTTTCTGCAGCTGCAAACCCACAGGACTACGATTTCTCGGTCGCGCCGGTGGGTAAATCTATCAACCGTGGACACGCTACTCTCCTCGGCGAGCCGTTCGAAATCCCCCTTGGAACGGTACTTTTCGATCCGATGTCCCCAAAGTATAAGGATGGGAATTACAGTGGGCTAAGCGAACCTGCAAAATAAATAGAAGAGTCTGATAATCGGATAGAAAACCCCTCCAAGTAAAGCTTATTAGGAGAAGCCCCGTCTGCACTTCTCGTGCAGGCGGGGCTTCTTCCTTAACCAGTGTGAGCGCACCAGGGTGGGGTCCTCCCCTATGCTGGTTATAAGCCAGCACCGGAGCAGGAAGGGCATACCACCATGAACCTCAACAAACTCTTAACCGCGCTGCGGCAACGCAAAAACACCCCGGCACACACCCAGCAGGCCGGGCGGCATGAACGCTACACGCACGCACTCGAACAATTCCTCGACGAGCAGCCCGCCGTACGCCTCAGCGGGGTGTACACGCTCGCAAACCTCGCAGACGAATGGCTCACCGACGCCTCCCTTCCCGAGCAGGTGCGCCGCGAAGAAGCCCAAACCATCATCGACGCGCTGACCGGGTGCATCCGCACGCCCTACCCCCTCGCACAAAAGCGCCAGGTCCTAGAAGCAGACCAGGAACCCGAAGGGTACGAAGGCGACTTTACGCGCGATCAGGAGGCGCTACGCGAGGAACAGCTGGTGCGCCGCACCGTCTTCATGGAATTCAGCCGCCGCCTCGCCGCCGTCGCTGAGAGCAACAAAGAAGGCAACGGAGAAAGCCAGCACACGGTGCCGCCAATATCACCGATATGGGCTGATCTGCGCTTCGATTTTGGCGGCGCACCCATCTTCTATCCGCTACGGCAGCTACACTTTCAGAACGCTGATTTCGCCTCCGCAACCTTCTACGGCGCGGCAGATTTCTTCGGCGCAACTTTCCGCGGTGATACCAGCTTTTCGGCAGCACAGTTCACCGCTGACGCATCCTTCCAGGGCGCGAACTTCACCGACTGGGTGGGCTTCAGCGCCGCGCACTTCGCGGGCACGGCAGAGTTCAGCGGGGCACGCTTTGCGGACGCGGCAAGCTTCGCAACCGTGACCTTCATCGGCGAAGCTGACTTCTCAGACGCGGTCTTTTCAGCTGCGGCTGACTTCGCGCTAGCCTCCTTCGAGTCCGACGCCAGCTTTTCACGCTTGAACACCGCGGGCATAGCCAGCTTCGCGGCGGTCACCTTCGGCGGAAAGGCAGTATTCACCGCCTCCACGTTCCGCGATGAGGCACACTTCGCCGCCTCGGTCTTCAACCGTCCGGCGGTGTTCTCCAAGTCGCTGTTTGGCGGGGTCGCGCGCTTTGCCGGTGTAGTCACCAAGCAGTCCGCAATGTTCAGCAACGTACGCTTTGCGGGCGCGGCGGACTTTAGCGGGGCGTCCTTCACGCAGTACGAGGATTTTGGTGGGGCGCGGTTCGACGGCGACGCCACGTTCAGCCGGGCGTCTTTTATTGCGCTTCCGAGGACGCGCTATGAGATGGACTTCCCGCAGGGAGCGAACTTCAGTAACGCGACCTTCGCGCAGGATGCCGACTTTAGTAAGGCGACGTTCACGGCGCATGTCGGTTTCTACAAGGCGACGTTCGCGCGGGAGGTGAGCTTCAACGGGGCGAGCTTTGAGGGCGCCTACTTCGCGGATGCGACGTTCAGTCAGAAGGCGGATTTCAGGCAGACTAGCTTCGCGTACGTTGAGCCGTCCTTTGGAGGTTCGAAGGCTCAACCGCAGAGGGCACGGTTCTCTGCGCTGGCGGATCCGCAGGATTACCTGTTCGAGGTACGCCCGGAGAGCCCGCACGGCTTCAGTTGCGGCGAAGCGACGCTTCTTAATAGAACGTTCATTCTCCCTCTCGGCACTGTGCTGTACGACCCGGATTCCTGGGACGAAGAGAAGCAGGAGTACACGCGCGTTAGTGAGCCCGCAAAATAACACCTAGCTCTCCCCCGCCGTCGGGGAAGCTCCCACACACAGACCCCGCCCGTGCATCCAGCGCTGGCGGGGTCTTCGTGCACCCGGTGGACGCTACCGAGCAGCTGCGTCGAAAAATAAAAACAGTGCGAAAAACCCCGCTTGAGCGAGTATGCTCTAGCGGGGTTTTTCGAATCTTATCTACCCGGATTCGTTTATCGCTTTTCAGCGGCTATTGCGCCATGTCTGAGATAAACAAACATAAATTGGGTAGCAAAAATCCGCGGAATGTGTGTCATCTGCTAAAATCAGCAGTGACAACGCAATTCCGCGTTGTCTCTAACCTCTAATCAAATGAGAGGAGGTGAATTATATGTCCAAGCATTTTTGGACGGCTATCGAACGGGGTAGCTATGTGGCTACCTTGTTTGTCGGCTTGGTAGAGATGTGCCAGTTGGTATCCGCGCTTCTCCACTAAGCCATCCATCAGTGGGGCTACTGGCGATATTGGCGTATCGCTAGTGGCTCCACTTTTATTTTATGGTCATTATGATTAAGGACATGCCCTGCACATATGACCGTATACCTAATAATGTAGCGCAATTCTTAAGACATAACAACACGACAACACTAATTACGCCACTATTGTATCCGCCGCAGGGAACAATATCGCCTATTTTGAGGATTTCATACCCATCTCGTCTGCTGCGGATAGCAGAAGCATCGTCTGTGCATCTCATGCAGGCGAGGCCCTCGTTGATGACCGGGCGCAGCTCATGGCAATCATCTTTACCCTATGCTGGAAGGTGAACGTTCCTATCAGAGAGGACAGGAGAACCAGATACATGTTCTTAGAGTCAACGGAAGCCTGGCAGCTACTCAGCCTATGCACCGCATTGACCGTCGCGTTCTTACTCGCCGTACATTTCACCAAGCTAAAGACGAAGGTGCCCCTGTTCTACAGCTGGATTGGGGCAATCGCCATCTTTGGCGGAGCATTAGCTTTTCTCCTACCCATCGCGCTCGACTCTGGTTTTGGAAAGGACGATGATGGCCGGGTTTTCAGGCAACTTATTCTCTACACCACCGGTGGCGTTCTAGGTGTTATCACTCTTGGCGAGAGCCATCGAAAGAACAACCAAGAAAAAGAGAAAAACGAGAACGATCATACCCGTCAGGTCTATGCAGAACGTCGCAGCCGTTATACCAAGGCTATCGAGCAGCTAGCTGATGAGAAAGCAACCATCCGCCTGGGCGGTATCTATACCCTCGTGGGTCTCGTAGATGAGTGGCTTACTGACGACACCCTCGATTCAGAAGAACAGCAAAAAGAAGGGCAGGTTATTATCAATAACCTTTGCTCCTACATCCGTTCACCATTCCCCCTGGCGTTAAAAGCAGAGATGATTGAGAGCGATTCGGAGCCTGAAAACTATGAAGGAGACTTCTACAAAGACCAGGCGGCACTTCACGAAGAGCAGGATGTGCGCCGCGCTGTCTTTGTTGAAATGAGCAAGCGCAGTAGCGACCTCATCAAAGAGAACGGCAAGGTAATCAAAACTGTTCCAGGAATCTGGAGTGACTTTGATTTTAATTTCAGCCGAGCACCTATCTTCTATCCCCTAAGTAACCTCACCATTGAGAAAGGTGAATTCTCTGGCACAAATTTCTACACTGACGCGGACTTTAACGGCTCAATCTTCATTAAAGCTACAGACTTCAGCGAGGCGACCTTTTCCAGTATCGCGGACTTCAGAACGGCGACTTTCACCAGCGACGCACACTTCAGCGAGGCGACCTTTTCCAGTATCACGGACTTCAGTTTGGCGACTTTCACCAGTGTCACAATCTTCACTAATGATGCAGACTTCGGCGGGGCGACCTTCAGCAGCGACGTAAGTTTCTTCTGGACGACGTTCACTAGCAACATCTTCTTCACTGGGGCGATATTCGCCGGAAATACGGACTTCAGAACGGCGACCTTCACAGATTCTGAGCCAGCATTCGCTACAGATACCACAGATTTAGGAGAAGATTGGAGAGCCCAATTCTCCGCAGGAGCAGACCCGCGAGACTATGATTTCTCGGTCACTCCGGATAGCAAACCTATCAAGTGCGGAACGGCTACGCTTCTCGGCAAGTCGTTTACAATCCCCCTTGGAACGGTGCTCTTCGATCCGGCGTCCTGGGATGAACGGCAGAAGGAATACACGCGCATGAGTGAGCCCGCGCAGTAATGTCCAGAGGCTCCGCCACGTTGAATGTGTGGCGGGGCCTTCGTATATGGTCAATAGAAGCGCAGGTCAGACAGTTTTGCACTATGCTGAAGAGTGACCATTCCTTTCAACGAAGACAGGAGAATTAGAAACTATGACAAAAATGCTCGAGAACCGAGAAGACGCATCACGTAATTCCTCATGGTGGAAAAAAGTTATAGCGTGGGGCGGGAAAAACTGGTTTTATATAACCCTCTGCTTGCTCGCTACAATTGGAGTTCCCTGCGCTTTTTTCGTTCCCCCAATAATCCCCGGGCTCACCAATGATGGCAACACCGTTGTTTCCGTCCGTCAGGGTATCCTCGCAGTCTTAGCAGGAGCCCTCACTATGCTCACGCTTTCGGAGACCCATCGCAAAAATACCCATGAGAAGGACAAAAACAATCGTGATCATACCCGCCAGGTGTATGCAGAACGGCGTAGTCGTTACACCACAGCTGTAGAACAGCTGGCTAATGAGAAAGCTGCTGTTCGTCTGGGCGGTATCTATACCCTCGTAGGCTTGGTTGATGAGTGGCTTGCAGACGAGAGCCTCCCCAAAGACAAACAGAAGGAAGAGGGACAGGTAATTATTAATAACCTCTGTGCGTATATCCGTTCACCCTTCCCAATCGGCGAAGTACAAGAATATATTGATTCTCTCAGTAGTTTCCCAAATTACAAAGATATTTACTCCGAAGATAATGCAGCAGTGCGCGAAGAACGAGATATTCGCCAGTCCATATTAAAAGAAATCCAATCACGTCTCAGAAGTATGGGAATTTCAAACAACAATGATGCAATCCAGGAAGGCCCCTGGTCCATCTTTGCGTTCAATTTCTCCTCAGCACTATTCTTTTATCCTGTCGATTTTTCAAATTCTTATTTTTCCAAATCAATTACATTCCTGGGATCAATTTTCATCGATAGTGCAGACTTTGAAAAATCAACTTTCAAAGAAACAGCAATTTTTGATTCAGCAGATTTCTACGGGGCAACAAAGAAAAGTAAGGTTTCATTCAATGAATCAACCTTTGAAGGCTGCGCACACTTTAGAGATACAACTTTCATGTCTCCTCTCTATTGCAATAACACAACATTCCTCAACGACGCTTCTTTTGAAAGTAGTGGATTCTACATAAAACGTCCTTCCCTGAACACCATTTCATTCGTGGGGGCAAAATTTTCCGGAGGGCTATCATTTAAAAATACCCACCTTGAGTATCTTCCCGTTTTCTCACTATCAACTCAAGAAAATTTTCATAGAGCAAAATTTTCATACAATACACCCCCTAGTAGCTACAATTTTTGCGTCAATAATTCCAGTAAAATAATTCCGCTCCAAGAGATTAAATACAAAAATAAAACATACATAATCCCCGCTGGGTGCGCACTTTTCAACCCCGACAACCCATCACTGCCAGAAATATTATCCACCCTATAGGTATCACAAACACCGTACCCTGAGTTCTCGCATACTCCATACACTGAAATCTATACAAAAATACAGGCAACCAACCAAGTCAAATTTATACTATAATTAAATAGACAATCAGTTTGTTACGACAATATAGGAGGAATCAAAACAGAAGAGATCTCAATTTATATCAAAAATTTCACCACCATCCAGATTACGAAAGGGCTAAAAAATTGGACCTTACAGCAATTATAAAACCTGTCATCGGTGCATTTAATTTCATCCGCAATGCTTTCACGGGGGCAGAAAATAAAAGACATCACCTTATGATGGAAAACTTCGAAAAAAGCAAACAACAATATGAATACACTAAATCTATTCAAGATAAAATCAGGAAATCAATCTTAGACCTTCAAAGCGACAATGTTAGTACCCGCATTTTGGCAGTTGAAACGCTAATGAATATCGCCGACGAGTACGTAAAGAATGAATTACTTGAAAACACAACAGAGAAAATATTTAAAGAAGTATCTAACATAGTAGACCACCTATGTAAATACATTCGCGATGATCCCGAAAGTAGTTTTAATGACGTCCTCGTTCGCCAAAAAATTTTCTCTGAGATTAGCTCGCGAATAGATAAAGACACCCTTAAATCCACAAAAAACAATCGTGAAATTGAAATCCTTTGCTTGCCGAGTAAAAATCCGTGGACTTACATTAAATACAACTTCGAAAACTCCAAAATTAATTACCCCTTGCCCAACCTAAAATTAGCAAGTGCAAATTTTAATAACTCAGATTTCCTGAGTGAAATTTCCTTCAAGAATTCAAACTTTTACGGATTGACAGAATTCAAGTCTGCAAGGTTTTATTGTGACCCAGGTTTTGTAGATACGGTTTTCCATGGCCCAGTTAGTTTTGAACATGCGAGATTTAAGAGAGGTGAAAAGATAGAACAACGCTTCACATTTGAATCGCATTTTCACAAAGGTGCCATTTTCAAGCACGTTCATTTTGAAGACACTGCCGTTTTCTCTCGTTCACACTTTTATCAAGATACAGACTTCACTCTAACACAATTTTACAAAACCGCTTTATTTGAATACACAGAGTTTAAAGAGAAAGCAAATTTTCTACTGGCAGAATTTAGAGGGAATGTCATTTTTAATTATGCAAAGTTCCACTCTGAATGCAATAAGACAAATTTTTCAGGAACAATTTTAGGAGCGGAAGATTCAGAAGTTAGCTTTCGGGAAGCAACATTCAAAATTGCCCCGGATTTCTCTAATTCATACATCTTCGGGATTGCCTGCTTCTATACAAATATATATACCGACCTCATTATAACTCCAATTATGGAAGAATACTCAAGAAAAGCTGGGTACTACACGCAACAGATTTTTCAACCATATAACAATAAGCAACCCAAAGCAGACTCAGTATTTGAAAATGTAAATTTCAATTACACCCATACTCATAGGTTTGATTTTTATAATTTAGGATCCTACACATACCAGCCTGGGAAAGCTACAATCATCCTTAAAAATGGACAGTCTGTAACTCGAGAAATACCAGCAGGGTCTTATCTCTTCGACCCTAATTCGTGGGATAAGAGAATACGGAAATCTGATTGCAGGAGTGAGCCCGCAAAGCCTCTAGATGAATCTGACTAGATGCAAGAAAAATAAGCCAAGTAGCACTCACCTCTAAAAGGCCCCGCCGGTCCCTTATCGGCGGGGCCTTTGCACGCCCGCAGTAAGTGCGCCTCCGCGAGTACCCCCCCCCCCGCGAGCGCATCCGCCCGTCACCGCGCCGCACAAAGCACCACCCCGAGCCCCCACTGCGTCCGCCCACCCGCTACCCCACCGATACACTAGAACCATGTACCGAATCATGACTGTCTGCACCGGCAACATCTGCCGCTCCCCCGTCGGCGAATACCTCATCCGCCAGCACGCCCAAGAAGCCGGCGTGCCCGTCACCGTCACATCCAGCGGCATCAGCAACGAAGAAGAAGGCAACCGCATCGACCCGCGCGCCGCCGCGCAGCTCACCACCCGCGGTATCGACCCGTCCGCGCACCGCGCCAGCGTCTTCACCGTCGAGGACTTCGACCGCAACGACCTCATCCTCGCCATGGACGCACCCCACTACCTGCGCCTCAAAGCCCTCGCCCGCAACGAGGCCGACAAGGCCAAGATCCGCATGATGCGCAGCTTCGACCCGAAGGTCACCACCACCCACCTGGACCAGCTCGGCATCTACGACCCCTGGTACGGTAGCGAACGCGACTTCGTGTACACCACCGACCTCATTGACGCCGCCGCACGCGGCCTCATCAACCACCTCAAGCAGGAAGGCGACGCGCAGTGAGTCAGCGTATTCCCCTGAACCAGAACCGCCGCGTCACCGGCACCACCGAAATCCTGGAGCTCTGCAAAGACATGCTGCGTCTGGAGCACGGCATCGGCAACGACTTCGACATGGACACCGCCGAATT
>ERZ773074.997-NODE-997-length-11325-cov-31.040018_pt1 | contig 11325 bp, 10 predicted proteins | sample MGYA00580615_ERZ773074 | MGnify/ENA primary metagenome ERZ773074 (study PRJEB29015, sample SAMEA2738126) | human oral metagenome | biome: human oral; feature: human-associated habitat; material: saliva | place: China | collected 2160 ...
CCATCGCCGATCGTGCCGCCAGCATCATCGTGGCACATAATCATCCGAGCGGGAGCTTAAGACCAAGTCAAATTGATATAGCAACGACTGAACGCCTTAAGCACGCGGGTGAACTACTTGGCGTACAACTGGTTTATCACCTGTTAATTACCAAACAATCATTCCGGATTATCGACTAGAAAATGGTATAATAACCTTAATGATTACCTCTGATTATCAGGCGAAATATATTGCTCATGAGCTTGAGCGTGTCTATGCTAACGATGACGTTGCTAAGTTGTCGGGTCTGATGTTTGATGCTCAGATTATTCCGACACCGCACCAAATCGATGCGGCATTGTTTGCATTAAACTCGCCAACGGCTCGCGGTATTATCATGGCGGATGAAGTCGGTCTCGGTAAAACCATTGAGGCGGGCATCGTTATCATGCAATACTACTCCGAACGCAAACGAAAGATTCTGATCATTACGCCATCAAGTTTGCGTCAGCAGTGGGCACAGGAACTGCAGGAAAAGTTTAATTTACCGACAACCGTTGTTGACGCTAAATGGATTAAGTCAAAAAGAACCATTGAGAAAGACGGTATTTATATTTGCTCTTACGAATTTGCCAATCGCCATTCGACAAGGTTATCAAACGGCTGGAATTTGCTAGTTCTTGATGAGGCGCATAAGTTAAGGAATTTTTATAATAACCAAAAGGGTATCGCTAGTGCGGTCTCTGATATCGCTAAAGGTTCTGAAAAATCGCTGCTCCTCACAGCCACGCCTCTGCAGAATAGACTTGAAGAATTATACGGCTTAGTGTCGGTTGTTGACCCTAAATATTTTTATAAGCTTGATGTTTTTCGCCAACGCTATATTAAGTCAAATCATCCGTTTGCACTCGATGATCTTCGCTCGCGCATGAGCAAAATTGCCAAGCGTACTTTGCGATCGGAGGTCAAGAAATATATTAAATACACTGACCGTATTGCCAAGACGGTGCAATTTGAACCATCTGGCGATGAGTAAAAATTATATGAGCTGGTGGACGAATATTTGCATCGCGATAAACTGTATGCATTTGCATCTTCGCAGCGCCACTTGTCAGCGCTGATTCTTCGCAAACGTCTCGGTTCATCCACGTTCGCGGTTGCCAGTACACTCCGGAATATTGTACGGCGCATGGAGGAAGAGTATGCTGCGGGTAAGGTTCGCGATAACCGCGGTGGCTTGATTGATGAGCTGGGTGATCTGAACGATGAAGAAATTGAGGCATTTGAGGAGACTGGCGCTTACGATGACTATATAATTAAATCGGCCAAAGAGCGCGCCGAGTTTCAGGCTGAAATCGACGAGCTAAAATCATACGCCGACTTTGCTGATTCTATCAAAGAAAACGTCAAGGCTGAAAAATTGGTCGAAGCAATTAGTATTGGCTTTAATGCACTGGAATCAAAAGCTGCTCGCAAAGCAATTATTTTTACCGAATCAACCCTTACGCAGAACTATATCGCCAAAACGCTTAAAAAGCAGGGCTATGATGGAAAAATAGTGTTATTCAACGGACAAAATAACTCGCCGGAAAGTACCGAGATTTATCGCCAATGGTTGGCGGATAATGAAAATTCCGATGTCGTTACTGGTATAGAATCAGCGGACCGCCGCAAGGCGTTAATTGATAAATTCAAAGAACCTGAAATGCAAATTATGATTGCAACCGAAGCAGCTAGCGAGGGTATTAACTTGCAATTTTGCTCCATGCTGATCAACTACGATCTACCGTGGAATCCGCAACGCGTTGAGCAGCGTATCGGGCGCGTCCATCGTATGGGTCAGAAATACGACGTCGTCGTGGTGAATTTTAGCAATCAAGGTAATGTTGCTGAACAGCGAATTCTTGAACTATTGACCGATAAATTTAGTTTGTTTAAAAGCACGTTTGGTGCTAGTAATGATGTGCTTGGTGCGATTGAAAGTGGACTCGACTTTGAGAAGAAAATTAGCGATATCTTGAATACGTGTCGCACCGATGATGAGATTAGCCAACGGTTTGAAAAGCTGCAAGAAGAATTTAAGTCAGAAATTGATACTGAGCAACAAGCGGTGCGTACGCGGATTTTTGAAGGACTTGATCCTCACGTACAGGATCGTTTTCGTCGATATGACGAACAAGCTGAAGAAGCTTTTACACGATTCGAACGATTATTCATGGGTTTAACGCGGTATATATTGCGCGACAAGGCGTCATTTGAAAACGAACATGTTTTTGATCTAAAAACTGCACCAAAAAAGGATATCGAATGCGGAACATATTTCTATAAAACCGAACGTTTACCGCATGCTCGGCAATACAAATATGCCGACGATTTGGCAGAATATGTGCGCCGTACAGCAAAGACTGCGCCAACGCCGCCGGCAGAACTTATCTTTGACATGAGCCAGTCTGATCGAGTCGCTTCTGAGGTTAAAAAGCTGATCGGCGCCCGCGGCACAATGGTTGTCGAGCAGGTAACCTTTCCGATGAAAATAGACTCTTCGGATATGAGCGAAAGTTACATTTTGGCGTCAGCGCAGACAGAAGACGGTATGTTGCTTGATACGGAGACTTGCCGCAAGATCCTCGAGCTATACGCTGCTGATAGCAACCAAAAAGCAGTTGCCCCTACAGAAGTGTTGCAAAATCACCTTGCTCGGCAGATTGCCGAACGCCAAGAAGAAGTCAAAGGCCGCAACACCGAAGCTTATCTCGATAAAAAAGATCTACTAGAACGTCAATATAAAGACAAAATTGTTGAATACGAAATGAAAGTCGATAAAATTGAAGCGAAGATCCGAGATCTGCAAAAACAAGAGCGTCAGGCAGGCGATGCCGCTTCTCGTCTAAAAATTGCTAGCGAAGTCCAAATTTTGCGCAAAAAAGTCCGCACTTTCAACCGCGAGAAATACGACCTCGAGGACAGTATGGACGAGCAGATATCCGATAAAATAGCCCTAGCACAGCAAGCGTCTGAGGGCGGGGTTGAGCGTATGGAGTTATTTGTTGTTGAATTTATTTTAAAATAAAGACTATAAGATGCCGTATTAAGCCTGTAAAAAAATAAAATTGCAGCAGGCTATTGACATGAGAAGATTGTATCTGTTATTATTTGCTATGAACATAATTAATAAAAAGCATAAAGGAGGAATATATGCTAAAAATAAAGATTGACTTGTCTTTAGGGATATTTGAAGCCGAGGGAGATGAAGAGATAGTTGAAAAACTATATAAAGATTTTAGGGAAGGATCATTGGATATAAAACAATATGGTGATTCCGGAAACAAAGAAGATAATTATGTGCTAGAAGCCAAAACAAGCTCTTCGCGTGTAAGCAAGAAAGTTAAAAACGGAGTTAAGAGAAAAGAGTCATATTCAATTGTCACAGATCTTAATCTAATGCCAAGCGGCAAAGAATCGCTAAAGGAATTTTATCATAAAAAGTCACCCGAGTCTGGTATGGAGCGAGCTACGATTTTTGTTTATTACCTTGAAAAGATTGCAGAAATTAAAGGTATAACACCTGACCATATTTACACTTGCTATAAGGAAATTGGTATACCAGTACCTAAAGCACTTAAGCAAAGCCTTCTTGATGCTGCATCCAGGAAGGGCAGTATAGATACTGGTAGCCTTACTGATATTACGATGACTACAGTCGGTGAGAATATGGTTGAGCATAGCTTGCCCAGTCAAAAGGAGGATTAAGTGGATAAAAAAGATACTGAGATACAAGTTATGGAAAAAGTGTTTCTAGCCCTTGAAGAGTTGGATGATGAAAATTCTAAGCTGAGGGTGATAGAATGGCTTATTAAAAGGTTTGGTCTAAACAAACTGAGTGTTCAGGGATGTGATTGTACGGTGGCAAATGAAGTGTCTCAATCGGAAGACATGTTACCTACATTTGAAATGTTTATTGATTTATACGATGCGGCTAATCCGTCTACAGATATGGAAAGGGCTTTGGTCGGTGGATATTGGCTACAAGTGCAAAATAGTCAAGAAACGTGGAACTCTTTTAGTGTAAATAAATTATTAAAAGACGTTGGTTATGGTGTTGGCTCAATATCTAAAAGTTTTGACCGAGCACAAGATCATAAGCCTGCTTTGGTGAGGCAAACTTCGAAAAGCGGAAGCTCTCAGCAAGCTAAGAAGACTTACCGGCTAACGCAGTCTGGGATAAAATTCGTAGAAAAACTCTGTTATGTGAAATGCGACCATGAAAATTAGCTTTGATAACTTGTTTCGAGATATTCCACCATCTTTACGAAATGAGTTGAAGGACAAGTTTATAGAAATCGTTAAAAATTATAACGAAAGACGGTGGGAGTCTTCTGAGCTGAATGGTGGTAAATTTTGTGAAGTTACATATACAATATTAGACGGATTTGTTAAACAAAAATATGCTCAGAATGCTTCTAAACCTCAAAATATGGAGCAATCTTGCAGAAATTTGGCCAATTACCGGGTAGCAGATTCTGTAAGGCTATCTATCCCGAGAGCAATCGTTGCTCTATATGAAGTGAGAAATCGTAGGGGCGTTGGTCATGTTAGTGGGGATGTTAATCCTAATCATATGGACGCAGTGTATGTATTAAATTCTTCTAAATGGATTCTTGCTGAGTTAATTAGGGTGTTCAATGGATTATCTGTATCTGAAGCACGAATAGCTGTTGAGGAATTATCTAGTTACGATATTCCATTAGTTTGCAATCTTGGTAACGTGAGGCGTGTTTTGAACTGCGATCTTAACAAAAAAGAGCAGACATTGGTTTTGCTACACTCATCGCCCTTGAATTTAATGTCCGAAAAGGAATTGATAAAGTGTGTTGAATATTCAAATCTATCCATGTATAGAAAAAAAATTTTGATACCGTCTCATGAAAAAAGACTTTTGGAATATGATCAAAAATCTAAAACAGTCCAACTGTTGCCACCTGGGATTGCTGCCGCAGAAGAAATTATACGCAAGCACTCTAATTTGCTAGAATAGTAAGAGATTATCCTTAATGAAAAAGTATAGTATGAACGAAGAATCTAATCCAATTAACATTCAATCCCCCAACTTCCGCACTGACCTAGCGAAAAAACTGGAAGAGTTAGTGCCGGAGGCGATTGCGGATGGTAAGGTGGATGTCGTTAAGTTGAAGGAGCTGCTGGCGGAGGATGCTGGCGAGCCGAATGAGCGGTTCGGGTTGTTTTGGCCGGGCAAGAAGCAGGCGCTTCGGGCAGCCCAGGACCCGACAACTGCGACGCTCCGACCCGCCAAGGACGAGAGCAAAGATTGGGATACGACCAATAACATTTTCATTGAGGGCGATAACCTCGAGGTGCTGAAAGTATTGCAAAAGCAGTATCACAACAGCATCAAGATGATTTACATCGATCCGCCGTATAACACCGGTAAAGATTTTGTCTATCCGGACAACTTCAAGGAAGGTCTGCAAAACTACCTGGAGTTTAGTTAGCAGGTGGACGAAGGCAACAAAAAGATCAGTACCAATACCGAAACCGCCGGTCGTTATCACAGCAATTGGCTGAATATGATGTATCCACGCTTGAAGCTGGCGCGTAATTTATTGACCGATGATGGGGTGATATTTATTTCAATTGACGACGCCGAACAAGCTAACTTAAAGAAAATGTGTGATGAGATTTTTGGTGAGGGCAATTTTATCGCACAATTTATATGGAAGTCAAAATTGGGCAAAGTTGGAACAACTACTACAGTATCGACGATCCATGAGTATATACTCTGTTATACACGAAATGCTAGCTTAACATCTTTCAAAATGATTGAAAAAGAAACTGACGGTAGACGAGAAAACCTTCGACAATGGGGCCAGGCAGACAGGAGAGAAGACAGGCCATCTATGTATTATCCAATAACCATTGATGGCGTTACAGTTTATCCAAAAAGAACTGACGGTAGCGATGGTAGATGGCGTGTAAGTGAACAGAGAGCTAAGGAACTTGCCGATGCGGGAATGCTTGTATTATCACGAGGTGAGTATTTTGATACAATTTATAGAATTTTTTCTGCAGGAGTTAGCATCACTCCCTTTGAAACTATATTAGACGGAGTTGGAACTACAGCTAGAGGTTCTAAAAAGCTTGGTGGGTTGAATATGCAGGCATTTTTTGACTATCCTAAACCAGTTGAGCTGATTGTTTATCTTATGAATTTGATAACTAAAGAGAGTGATACTATTTTAGATTTCTTCGCTGGTTCCGCCACCACCGCCCATGCCGTCATGCAACTCAATGCCGAAGATGGCGGTAATCGTAAGCACATCATGGTGCAGCTGCCTGAGCCGACCGATGAAAAGAGCGAGGCGTTTAAGGCTGGCTATAAAAAGATTAGTGATATTGCCCGCGAGCGTATCAATCGGGCGGGTGAAAAGATTAAAGTCGATTTTGCCGATAAGCTGGCTGAGCGTGAGACTCCGCTGGATGTTGGATATCGTACTTACAAACTGGCTGACACCAATTTCACCAAGTGGCAAAGCGCGCCGACGGGCGATTTGACCGAATTGCAGGCACGACTTGATCTGATGCGCGAAAGCAGTAACGATAATGCTAGCGAGGAAGATTTACTGGTGGAAGTGCTTTTGAAAATGGGTTTGCCGCTGACTACGTGCACTCAAACCGTCGACGTCGATGGTCTGCATGTATATCAAGTCGTCGTCGAGGGCGATTCGACGGAAGGTCAGCCAGTGCTGTATCTCAACGAACACGCCAAGCCGACATTAGAACAATTACGCGCCATTATCACCGACCTGACTCCGAGTAAGTTTGTCATTCTCGACGACGCCTTCCAGGGTGACAACCAGCTTAAAACCAATCTGGTCCAAACTTGTAAAAGCTATGATGTAGAATTGTGGACGGTGTAAGATGACTCCAGTATATAAGACAACTAAAAACAACTCACTTGATATTAATAATCAAGGAGTCAAAGTTACAAAAATTGACGGTGAAGATTATATCTGTCTAACTGATATGGCAAAGGCTTACGGAGCAGACAAAGTCATAGATAATTGGTTGCGTAACAAGAATACTATAGATTTTTTTAGGTGTTTGGGAGAGATATAATAATCCAGATTTTAATTTCCTCGAATTCGAGGAAATTAAAAATATCGCAGGCTTAAACAGATTTACAATGTCCGCAAAACACTGGGTTGAGCGTGTAAATGCGAAAGGTATTGTGGCGCGAGCTGGCAGATATGGCGGTACTTATGCGCATCGTGATATCGCATTTGAATTTGGTACTTGGTTGAGTCCAGAATTTCGATTACTAATTATTACTGAGTATCAGAGACTGAAGGCTATTGAACAGAAGAAGCTTAACTGGGATTCAAGAAGAATTCTTGCCAGTGTAAATTATAAATTACACACTGATTCTATCAGGGATAGTTTAATCCCATCCTTGAGCCATAGTGTTATAGATAAGTACGTGTATACGGACGAAGCAGATATGCTTAATCGGTTGGCTTTTGGCCAGACTGCTAGAGAATGGCGTAGACAAAATCCGGCTTTAGCTAAGGCTGGTCGTAATCAGCGAGATTATGCGACAGAACAACAACTTGTATTAATAGCAAACCTACAGAGTCTTAATGCTTTTTTGATAGATCAAAAAATGCCACAGCAGGAACGAATTATAAAATTAGCTGAACATGCAAGAAGGCACTACGATTCAATCTTAAAAGCGGAAGAACAGCATAATATGTTCATAAACGATAAGATAAAGAGGCTGAATCATGAAAATTAAATACGATTCCAGCCAGCCGTTCCAGCTGCAAGCTATCAGCGCTATTACTGGTGTTTTTGAAGGGCAGCCTGACGGTGCTGATGCGTTCGATGCGGTTTTGCAGTCGCGATCGGTGCGCGGTGCCCAGGTCGGGCTGTTCGACGAAATTGGTGCAATTGGCAATAATCTACTACTTGATGATGACGCGATATTAGAAAATGTGAAGTCAATTCAAAACGACAATGGCATCGCTCCGGTTAAAGAATTGGACGGCATGAACTTTTCCGTGGAGATGGAAACTGGCACTGGCAAGACGTATGTATACTTGCGTACAGCGCTGGAAATGGCGAAATTGTATGGTTTTTTGAAGTTTATTATCATCGTGCCGAGCATTGCCATCAAAGAGGGCGTGAAAAGTAGCCTTGATGGCATGCGTGAACACTTTACGCGTGAGATGGGGTATAGCCCGTATGAAGCGTCGGTGTATGATGGTAAAAATCCAGAGGTGGTACAGAGTTATGCTACCAGCACTATGACGCAGTTTATGGTTATGACAATTGATGCAATTCGCGGCAATAAGAACACGCGAGTGATTCATCAAGAACGCGATAAGCTAAATGGTATTGCGCCAATTGAATATTTGGCTGCCGTCAATCCTATTGTCATCATGGATGAGCCACAAAAAATGGAGAGTGAATTATCGACGAGTGCAATTAATGACTTGAACCCAATGTGTACATTGCGCTATAGCGCCACGCATACTCACGACTACAATATGATGTATCGGCTCGATCCAGTTGATGCTCACCGAGAGAAGTTGGTAAAAAGCATCGTGGTGGCGAATGCGCAGCAAGAGGGTAGTGATGCTAAGCCGTATATCAAACTCATCAATGTGCGCAATACGCCGAAGCTTCAAGCTTATGTAGAAGTGTTGGTCCGCGATAAAAACGGTAAGGTCGGACGAAAACCGCTTTGGGTGAATCATCATGACAAACTGGATATTCGCACCGGTAATAGTATTTATGAAGGCTATATCATCAATGAAATTTCGACGGTTCCAGCGAGTGTGGAAGTTGGATCGCAAGGGGTCTTGATGCTTGGTGAAAATTGGGGCGGTAACGAAGATCAGGTTATGCGCGAAATGATTCGTGTGACCATAGCCGAGCATATTAAGCGAGAATATTTACTGCGCGATCGAGGAATTAAGGTATTGAGTCTATTTTTTGTTGATAAAGTGGCGAGCTATTTAGAGTATGATGATGACGGCAATATGGTTGATGGAAAATTTGCGCGTTGGTTTGATGAATTATACCAGGAAGAGCGAAGAAAGGGCCGTTTTTATGAAGATATCATGCCTGAAGATCCAAGTGAGGTTCGAAAAGCATACTTTGCTGAGATGCGTAAGGGTGGCAAAACGAGCTTCGTTGATAGTAAAGAAGGTAAGGGCAATGCACAGGACGAGTCGGCTTATGACCTAATCATGAAAGGCAAAGAAAAACTGCTTGACCAGGCAAATCCGGTACGGTTTATTTTTAGCCACTCAGCGCTGAAAGAGGGCTGGGACAATCCGAACGTATTTCAAATTTGTATGATGCGCGAGAGCGGCAGTGAAAATGATCGCCGACAGACGATTGGACGGGGCTTGCGGTTGCCAGTGCGTCAGGACGGTACGCGAGTGTTTGACGAACAGATCAATCAGTTGATGGTGGTTGCTAATGAATCGTATCGTGATTTTGCTAATAATTTACAAAAGGAATATAAGCAGGCTGGTGTTAAGATTGGTTTTGTGCGGCGTAGTGAGTTTGCGCGAATAGTATTGCACGATGATCCAAGTAGTACGCTGGGACATCAGAAATCAAATGAGGTCTGGGAGTGTTTGCGGCGCCGCAGTATGATTGATGACGAGGGTCGCGTGCTGGCCAATTTCACGCCGAATAATATTGGTTTTACACTTGATCTACCTGGCGATTTGCAAAAATATCATGCCGAGGTGGTGGATATTATTGAGGGCTGTAAAATTGATAAATTTGTTAAGGATGCGCGTAAAAAAGAGAAGATTCGTCCCAATAAAGAAGTTTTGTATAGTCCGCTACTTGAAGAATTGTGGAAGCGAATTTCACATAAAACGACGTACCGTGTGGTATTTGATAATGGCCAGATTATTATGGCGGCCATCAATGCCATTAAAGCCAATCCTGAGCTTAAACCATTGAGAATTGAACATGACTTGGCGGGAACGTTTGAACTGCCGGATATCATCTCTGAATTACAGGATAGCACTGGTCTCACTCGACGAACAATTGTTGACATTTTGATCGGTAGCGGCCGGTTGCATGAGTTTTTGAAAAACCCTTACGATTATGTGCAGATGGTGAAGGGTGCAATAAAGTCAGTGCTGGCACAGGTTGTAGTGGACGGCGTTGAGTATGAAAAGATGGGTGAGCGTAGTTATGAACTTCGCAATTTCCAAAAAGATAGCGACGAAGAAGTCGAACGATTTATTGATCGACTGTATCAAGTTAAGAATCAACAAAAAACAGTGACAGATAGATTGGCACTAGATTCGGCGACTGAACAAAAGTTTGCCGAGTATTTGGATAGCCGTGAAGATATCAAATTATTCCTCAAGTTACCGTCGAAGTTTACGATACCAACGCCAGTTGGTGACTACAATCCAGATTGGGCAATTGTCAAAGAAATCAATGGCGTAGAAAAAGTATATATGGTGCGTGAGACGAAGAACGGTGGCGAACGCGAAGATGAACTACATAAAATTGCTTGTGCCAAGAAGCATTTTGAGACAATTGGTATGTGTGATTACGCTAAGTCAACACCTGATGATTGGCGGGTGTAAGTATGTCAATAAAGAGCTGCGAGATACCCTCAGGATAATATATGAACAAGCCAAACAAAACTATCACCATCGCTCGCGCCATCATCTGTATCGGTGATGCTGCTAGAAATGCCAATGATTATAGTTTGCTGGGTGCGCTGCATGAGATGGTGGAGCAATTGTCACAGCATGGTGTTAACGACACTGACGTTGATATGAATTTGCTGCTGGAATATGTTAAGTCGTTGAACGATTGTGAATATTGCCGAGAATCTAACGGCGAGATGAGCACTGCCGATTTGGTAGATGAAATAAATCGACAATTAGCGCGTCTTAGTCAGGAGCAAGTGAATAATTCTAGTAAATTGACTTTGGAATTTGAGCCGACAGTTTATTTAGTGACTGCGAATTATGCCAAGGATGAGAATGGGACGACTTCTGGCGTATCAATAGCTTTGGTTTTTAATAAAGATGGTTCGGTAAGTGCGCCGCGTGATCATTTCTTGAATGCGGAATTGCTTAATTATTTTAATGATAAACATCAGGTCGATTATCAATTTATTGAAGATGATTTACCGCCGAAACTTCAGGATTATCAATTAGTTGCGGGAACGGCGGAAGCGAGAGAAATTTTGCCACGGGAATTGGAAGTGATAGATTTTTAAGGTTTTATGAAAATCTCCGTACACATTAAACCAAACTCTCGCCATCGTGAGGAAGTTGT
>ERZ773074.999-NODE-999-length-11318-cov-3.216106_pt1 | contig 11318 bp, 10 predicted proteins | sample MGYA00580615_ERZ773074 | MGnify/ENA primary metagenome ERZ773074 (study PRJEB29015, sample SAMEA2738126) | human oral metagenome | biome: human oral; feature: human-associated habitat; material: saliva | place: China | collected 2160 ...
GGGATTTCGACGAGAACCTGCAGGGGCACACGGTGAACCTGCTGACCATTGTTTCTGAGGCGGACTGGGAATCGGAGGAAGAGACCCCGGAACTTCTCTGGGGCGATGCGGGTTCCGCAAACTGGCTGATAACGCCCGAGCAGCTGGCGGCGGGCGACTTCTCGAACGTGATCTTTGAGTGGTCGAGCTGCTAACCATGAAATATATACGCTGGTGACGCAATTGCTTGCATGTTCGAATTGAGGCTTGCTAAAGTAAGAGCGACAGCCCTCCTCCGCCTCTGTACCATATGGTATATGCGCCCTGAGGGGGTCCTCTTATATCAGGAGAACTTTCAGTGGGTAGAGTTCCGCCTTTTCTATCATTGGACGATAGAATTCAGTACCTTGAAACGAAGGATTATCTTTCTCCAGAAAGTATATTGGCTGAAGATCGCGTTAGCGGATAGGTTAGACTATGCTTTTATGTAGTATTTGATTTATGACAGGAATATTTACCGGTAAAATGTCGTAAATTATATTTATTTTGACGAAAATTTTCAAGGGACGGTATTCTGAAGATGTTTATTCGAAATCTTACTATAGAATGGAGTTTACATGTCTGAATTATTTTCTCCTGAATTTGTTAATGCTGCAAAATCTATTTTTAGAAAACCAGGAACTATTTTTTTAACCCTGGCTTCTTTGACATTTTGGGTTGTACTTTTCGCCCCAATCCGTGCCGAACTTAATTCTGTACTTAATTATTTCGGTTGGAAATTTGAGTGGTATAGCTTTCTCGAAGGATTTTCTCAGTTGTGGCTCGTGCAGATATTTTTTATGATTACATGTATTATAAGCGTGATCAATATACTGATATCCCCTATAGTTGATGGTTATCTAGGTAATATTTTTCCAGCAGCGTGGTTAATTTTTAGTATCATACTTCTAATACTAGGTAATGTATCATCGGATTTCTGGATTCCATTCTGTATTTTATCTCTTATATCTCTTGTAATTGTTGTGCTTTTCTGTTTAATAAAGTATATAAATGGTGAATCATTATTTCTAGAAAGGATGAGTGTCGGTATTTTTATGATACTCATTTTCCCTTTCTTTCCGTTGATTGTGTTATGGAATTTTATTCAGGGAAGGTAATGGTGAATTATAATTATATTAACCTTTTTATTCTGCTTATCTTGTTGTATTTATTAATTATTTTTCTACTAGAATCTGAAGACCACTAATAGTTTATTATTCTGAAGTAATAGGCATCCCATATTTAGTATCGGTAATTTTATATATGTATTAAATGAAAGTCTTATATGGTTTTTGTCAAAGTCTTAGTAATATATCCTCTATATACTAATATCCCAATGGTTGAGTTTGTGTATCTAAGCATAATCTTCTATTTATGTTGGGTATCCTGCTTGAGCTAAAGATACTTGCTGCTGGCAGAATCCTTGTCTACAGATACTGTGATGTGCGTTTAGATCCATGACGTCTTAAAGATGGGACATGAGTTCAAATAATGCGCCCTTACCCCGCTTCATAATCCGACACAAACGACATAATGCTACGCGCACTTGGCGCATCCGGGGGACGTGGCACAGTATAGGGTTGAGTACCTCTGTTCCTCGACCTTGGCGCATCATTCGGCTGCGCTAAGCCAACCAGGAGTCATGCATGGCTGAACATACTTTCGGATTCCGCACCCGCGCACTGCACGCGGGCGGCACCCCGGACGCTGAACACGGCGCCCGCGCGGTCCCTATCTACCAGACCACCTCGTTCGTTTTCAAAGACACCGACGATGCCGCTAATCTTTTCTCCCTGCAGAAGTACGGCAACGTCTACTCGCGCCTATCGAACCCGACCGTTGCCGCGCTGGAGGAGCGCATCGCATCCCTAGAGGGCGGTATTGGGGCGGTGGCGACTGCATCCGGCATGGCCGCCGAGTTCATCACCTTCGCCGCGCTCTGCCAGGCGGGCGACCATATTGTGGCATCCTCCCAGCTGTACGGCGGAACAGTCACCCAGCTGGATGTCTCCCTGCGCCGATTCGGCATCGAAACCACCTTCGTGGAAGGCACCGACCCCGCAGATTACAAGGCGGCGCTGACCGAGAACACCAAGGCAATCTACACGGAGGTTGTCGCTAACCCCTCCGGCGAGATCGCAGACCTTGAAGGGCTCGCCGCTGTAGCCCATGAGGCGGGAGTCCCCCTCGTCGTGGATGCCACTATCTCAACCCCATACCTGATTCGCCCGCTGGAACACGGGGCCGACATTGTGATTCACTCCGCCACCAAATTCCTGGGCGGGCACGGAACCACCCTCGGCGGCGTGGTTGTTGAGAGCGGACGGTTCAACTGGGCGAACGGCAACTTCCCGCTCATGACCGAGCCGGTGCCTTCGTACAATAACGTCTCGTGGTGGGGGAACTTCGGCGAATACGGGTTCCTCACAAAACTGCGTTCCGAGCAGCTGCGCGACTTCGGCCCCGCACTCTCACCGCAGTCGGCATTCAACCTGCTTCAAGGTGTCGAAACCCTGCCGCAGCGCATGGATGCGCACCTGGACAACGCGAAAAAGGTCGTGGACTGGCTGGTTGAGGATGCGCGCATCGCCTACGTGAACTACGCAGGCTTGCCGGGGCATGCGCACTACGAACGCGCGAAAAAACTGTTGCCGTTGGGCGTTGGGTCTGTGTTCTCCTTCGGGGTGAAAGGCACCGAGAAGGCGAGCGGCCGCGTGGTTGGCGGCGAGTTCATTAGCGCGCTCGTGCTGGCATCGCATCTGGCGAATATTGGTGACTCGCGCACCCTGGTGCTGCATCCAGGTTCGACTACGCATCAGCAGCTTTCCAGCGAGCAGCTTGCCGCGGCGGGCGTGGGTGAAGACCTGATTCGTATTTCGGTTGGGCTTGAGGATATTGAAGACATTATCTGGGACCTTGACCAGGCACTCACCCACGCGACTGGCCTGAACCACACGGGTGAACGTGTGGGCGAATCCAGCGCCGATAAGCTCGTTGCGGCACAAGAGGCTCTCGCCGCCGAAGAGGCTGACCCGCAGCAGGGCGCCGCCTGTGCGCTGCCGAATAGCGCCGCAGCTTCGGGCGCCTCAGAGCCCAAGGAAGCACCCGCGAAGGAGGGCAACTAATGACTGAGAAACGTACCTGGGTAGGCCCGAGCGCCCCCGAGCGGCTAAACATTCTGCGCAATACCCGCACTATCGCGATTGTGGGGATGAGCGATAAGATTTCGCGCGCCTCAAACTTTGTGGCAACCTACCTGCTGTCTTCATCTCCGTATACGGTGTATTTTGTGAACCCGATTCTTGCGGCGAAAGGCAAGACCGTGCTGGGGCAGCCGGTGTACGCCTCGCTTCAGGACCTACCTGAGGTGCCCGATCTCGTCGAGATTTTCCGCCGCAATGAAGACCTCCCGGGTGTGGTTCAGGAGGCGGTTGATCTGGGCGCGAAAACCGTGTGGATGCAGCTGGGCTCATGGAATGAGGAAGCTGCCGCCATCGGTGAGGCAGCTGGGCTGAACGTAGTCATGGACCGATGCGTGAAGATCGAGCACGCACGCTTCCACGGTGGACTTCACCTTGCGGGCTTCAACACCGGCGTGATTTCCTCGAAGCGCCAGGTCACGGCGTAGTACTTCGGATCTGCGGCTGAAAGCTGAGTTCCGGGAGCGTTTTCTTCGTTCGGGAGCAGTTTAACTGCTCCCGAACGAAGAAAACGCTCCCGGTTTTGGATAGTGCCCAGCATGAGTAAAAGATAAAGCCCGCGCTTGGGAAGATAGTCGTGCGCTTCCACCTCTGTCGTGAATAACCTGATGCCCCCCGAAGTTCATCGTATACACTGGAATACATAGTAAAAAGAATGGTTATTGTGTATAGGAGTGTTGATGATGAGCCGCAGCATCCGCGCCGAAATTACTATCCAGGCGGAACCGCATCGTGTTTGGGAGATTCTGACCCGGTTTGAGGAGTATCCCGCGTGGAACCCCTTTATTATTCGGGCGCAAGGTGTGCCGCATGTTGGAGAACGCCTTACACTCACGATGAAACCGGGCAAGCGCCCCATGACCTTCCGCCCTACCGTGCTGGAAGTAACCGAAAATCAGAGTCTTGAGTGGCTGGGTCGCCTTGGAATCCCGGGAATTTTTGACGGTCAGCACCGTTTTGAACTGAACCCTTTGCCCGGCGGTGGTACTCACCTGATACAGTCCGAAATCTTCAGTGGTCTGCTTGTGCCCCTCATGCCTAAACTTCTTGACAATACCCGAGAAGGTTTCCGCCGTCTGAATGAGGCGCTGGCGCATCGAGCCGAAGAAAATTAATCGTCAGAAACACAAAATTATATATTTATATTGTTTCCACCCGAAAATCTAAATCGGGTTAACCACTTGACAGCTTAAAACCCTACCCTTAGGTATGGCTTTATGGGTATGCTAATACGAGTGCCTTGCGACAGGGGGCTTTCGCGGCGGTCGCAGGGTACTTTTGTGGCGGTGGGGTGCTCGGCACACATGAGCATCCCACCGCCTTTATCGCTTCTTTCCGAACAGCGTTGAGGAACCTGTCAGGGCGAAGTAACAGACCCGTTACTTACCGCCGCGAGCCAACCAGATTCAGAACACGTGCGGCTACCCGCCGCGTTGCTCCCGTTCACGATGCAGCTGATCGCGATACGCCTGAATCTGATCCTCTGTAATCACATCCAGCTGGTTTGTGAGCGGCGTGCCCGGTGCCCAGCCCTCGTTCTCAAGGTGTTCGTGGTCGCGGCGGAATACATCCAGCAGGCGCGGGCGCTGAACCTTCAGCGTGGTGGGCATCGGCAGTCGCCAGTCGCGCCACCGTGCCACAACCCCCAACACCGTGCAGGTGAGCACAGACATAGCGATCGCCACATGAGGGCGTTCCAGCATCCTGAAACAGATTGCTGTTTCGGCGGCACCCACGAACGCCACCGTGGCGTAGAGCGAGTTTCCGCCGAAGATAGCGGGGATGCGGTTCACCATAATATCGCGGATTACCCCGCCGCCAACCGCCGTTGTCACCCCCAGCGCGATGGCTGGGAGCCAGTGCAGTCCCAGGGTAAGGGATTTGATGGTGCCGGTAGCCGCCCAGCAGCCCATGCCCAGAAAGTCCACGACCACTAGGGCGCGGGTGGCCCAGTTCGAGCTCAGATCCAGTACATACGCCAAAGCCGCCGAGGTGATGGCACCTACCCAGTACCAGCCGTCGGTGAGCGCTATTGGAAGCCCCACATTCAGCAAAATGTCACGAATCATGCCGCCGCCCATGCTGCAGACGACCGCCAGTAGCAAGAAGCCCACCATGTCGAACCGCAGGGCGCGCGCCACTGCTCCGCCGAGCAGGCCATTAGCCACTACGGCTGCAATATCTACGATTCGGAACAGCGTCTCGGGCTCGATATTGAACACGGTCGGCCTCCTTTCGACGGCTCAGGAGTAGAGGAGTGCGGCCCGCAGTTTTAGGCGCAACGTCTGCTATCTTACCGCGTGTGCTGCCGCTACGATACCCGCAGGTTTGTGGCGTGCCGCATACGCCAGATCTGTGCGAGACAATGGAGGAAAGTAAACGCAGGTTGAAAGTGCTGAGAGGAACGCAATGGCGGTTTCACGTGAGCAGGTTTTTGAGGTTCTTCAGCGGGTGCATCCGGTGCTAGAGCAGGGCCTGCCTGGATGGTCGGTGCGCCCAAATATTACGGGAACCGGCGCGGTGGGGCTGTATCTTGACGGCCCCGAGCTGCCGCTGATGGGTGTGAATCTGGCGGGCGAGCCCGTGGCACGGCATCTGTGCGGAACGGTTCAGAGTGCCGACCGTGGGCTTCCCGGCGAGCTGGATCAGGTGCGGTATCAGTATATTTTGGGCGTGAGCGTGACCGAGCGTGACGAGGAATATCCCGAATTAACCGACCTGCCCAAGACGGGGGAGCCCAGCTGGGTTGATGCTCTGCGGGTGTTGGATCAGCAGGTTCTCGCTAAACGCAGGGATGAATTTTTCATCAGCCGCGGCGGGGATGTGCCCGGTCGTCGGGCTTTAGGGAAACGCCGTGTGGCGCTGCGGCGCGAGTTCTTCCCCGGCAAACCCTGGCTGGGTCTGGGCACGATTGACTGGTGCGCGGGCGTGCGATCCACTCCGGTCTACGCCAGTGAGCTGGATGCGCTCGCCGCCGCCGCGGTGCACCTCGCCTCCACCTGGGATGCGGCGCTCCGGTCGGTCTAAAATTCAACTGACATGAGGTTTTATGCGTGACGTGCTCACGTTATACATAAGATTCACGAGTTAGGCATATTACCTGAAGAAGGCAGTGGGCGAGCCTTCAGCACCCATAACTTTCACCTACGCGAATAACCCCCCAAAGCGCCCTTAGATCCTCGGGAAGAGGGGAGTAGAATCAAAGAGGTGCCTCTCACAGGTTTTTTCTCAACGTTCAGAGGAACCTCTGACAGCAAGCAAACATCACACAGACACAACCAAGAATTCAGGTTTTCGTGACAACGCATTCACAGGGTGCGGTGGAGAATCCGCGCCGCATGCTTTTTCTCTACACAACACTCAGCGCGCTCATGGCCTGCTCGGCTATCTCGACCGACCTTTACCTGCCGGGTCTGCCGAGCATCGAATCGCAGATGGGCGGCAATATTGAGCTGACGATTACGGGATTCCTCATTGGGTTCGCGATTGCGCAGCTGATTTGGGGGCCTGTCAGCGACCGCATCGGGCGCAAAATTCCGCTGATGCTGGGCATGGCAATCTTTGCCGTCGGTTCTGCCGGATGCGCGCTCGCCTCAACCACAACCGAACTGGTTCTGTGGCGCTTGGTGCAGGCGGTCGGTGCGTGTGTGGGTCCTATGCTTGCGCGCGCTATCGTGCGTGATATGTACCAGGGCGTGCGTGCGGCACAGGTACTTTCTACTCTTGTGCTTATTATGGCGATTGCGCCGATTGCCGGGCCGCTTCTTGGCGGGTTTCTGGTGGTATCGGGTGGGTGGCGGCTGACTTTCTGGGCTATTGTGACCATCAGCGCCATTATTCTGCTTTTGGTCTTTTTCCTGCCCGAGAGTCTGCCTGAGAATAAGCGTGAAAGCAGTACGGTACTTGCGGCGTTTAGAAGTTATCCGCTTCTGCTGCGCCGCCGCACTTTTATGAGGTACGTGCTGTGCGTGTGTTTCTTTTACGTGGCGATTTACGCTTTTATCACGGCATCGTCGAGCGTGTATATCACGAGGTTCGGGGTTGATCCGCGCTATTACGGTCTGCTTTTCGGCGTGAATATTATCGGGGTGATGGTGCTCAGCAGTTTCAATCGACGATTTGTGCAGCGTTATAGTCTGGATTTTCTGCTGCGTATTTCGACTGCGGTTGCCGGGGTGGCTTCTATACTCGCCGTGATAACTGTTGCTGCGGATGCGGGTGGTCTGTGGGGTGTAGCGGTTCCGGTGTTCCTGGTGTTTAGTATGAACGGCATCGTTGCCGCCTGCACGAACGCCGCCGCCCTAAATTCTGTGGAACCTGCCATTGCTGGTTCCGCTGCGGCACTCTTAGGGTCGTTCCAGTATGGAAGCGGTATTATTTCTTCGCTCCTGCTCGCGGTTATTCCGGGGGAGAGGACGATTCTGATGGTTTCTATTATCTGTGCGTTCGTCCTGCTCTCAGCGGTGATGGGCTTCCCTAAAGCGCCCGAAGAAAAACCCAAGGAACAGCCTCAGAGGCAGGAAGCGGCTTAGAATTTATTGTCCTACTCGCATCTGCATCTGAACTTGCGTAGGTAAAACTCTGGGTATAGCCCGGTGCCTCAGGGATTGAGAGTAAGAGGGAGCAGCTGATTCAACTGCCCCCTATTCACTTTAAGTTAAGCTGCCGCTAGCCCCTTAACAAGTAGTTCGCGGGCAACTTCAGAGGTGCTTTGTCCTCGTTGAGATGCTAGGTCTCGGATAGTATTGTTAAGGGGTATTCGGATTTTATGGTGGAAAAGGGCTTATAAATCACCCTTCTCCAAATTCTTAATAAGTGTGGAAAAATCGACACCTAAGTTGTCTGTAATGTCGTGATCATTCACTTCATACCAATTGAAAGTATCGTATAACATAGCTTTATTGAAAGCACTTGAATTAAATCGTGGCTTACGCTTTTTATGGAGCTTCTCATTGAAAAGGATTTTGGCTCGTAAGGCATCAAACGAGTAACCTCTACCCATTCGCTCTACCTGCCTAATAATGCTGTTAATTGACTCCGTATAAGCATTAGTGAGCCTTTTATCAAAGTAGTTGAATATTTCAACATGCCAGTTGTCTACGGCTCTCACGAGGTCTTTATATGCGTCTTTAGAGTTGCTGGACATACAACGGTGTCTCCATTGACTATAACGAAGATGACCTTCATCTGGATCAGGAGTATCCCATATCCAGTAAAACTCTTCTTTGAGTTCATAGGCTTCTTTTAAAGCAGGAAGATTACCTAACCAAGTATCTAAGAGGAATGATTCACGTTCATTTAGATCGTGTTTACGCTTTAGAAGGATAAACCTTTCACGCATAAGGGTACGTCTTTCTTTTTGGCTCATATGGGCTTTCAAAGACTTTCTGACGTTATCTAAGGCTTGATTAGCCATTCTAACTACATGAAACTTATCTACGACAACTTTAGCGTGTGGAAGGATAGTGTTCACTGCGTCTTTGTAGGGCTTCCACATATCCATTGTGACTTACTCAATGTAAGTCCTGTCACTGATTTCTGAAAGACGTTGGATGACTGTTTCCTTGTTACGGTTAGGCTTGATGTCATAAATAGTCCTGCGTTCAATATTAGTCAATACAAGCCGAGGTCTACGGATAATATGTATCTCGTCTATCCCAAGCCACTTAGGAGTTTCAAACTGGTATTCACGTTCTTTGAGTGCCACATAGTCCTTAAAAACGTTCCTAATGGTTTTCTCGTCAACACCAACGCTTTCTGCGACTTCTACAAAGGTCTTAGACATGGATTGCTCTTGAATGGACTTTAAAAGCCTTTTGGTCATACTACGCTTTTCATCTACAGATATTAGGCGTTCCCAGAAGGTAGATCCGCATTCACGACACTTGTATCGTCTACGGTTCAATTGTAAGCCCACTCGCTTTAAACGAATGGGCAAATCCATAATTAGTTGATTTCTTGAACTGTGTTTGTACAACTTGTCAAAACCACATTCAGGACAACGTTCAGGTGGTCCGACTGCTTCAACTTTAAACATCATATCGGTTTCATTTTCTTGTGGCGGTTCTATTGTTTTAATGTCTGGTAGGGATAATAAGTCTGACATATTATTCATCCTTTATTACTCTGCGGTGTTAAGGTATCAATTATAGATTTGATGTCGAAATCATCAGTGTTAAATTATTTTTGTGACCACAAATTCACTTAGAAAATCCCTTAAAGCATTAGCTGGTTCACTTGAATAGGGAGTTGTAAAAAAGTTCCCTTAGCCTGCACAACAAGATAATTTCGAAATATCTTTATCGAACGTAAGTGCAACTAATTTTAGCCCTTCAGCCATTGTTAAATATGGTGCTAGGGTTTCTGTTAAATCTTCTATCGTTAAGCCAAATTTAACAGCTAATGATGCTGCATAGATGACATCTCCTGCATTTTCAGATACAATATGAACCCCTAATACTTTTAGTGTTTCTGCATCTGCTACTAGTTTAAATACACCGGTTGTTTCACGGTTTACAATTGCTCTTGGAACAGCATCTAAAGGTAATACAGATGTCTTCACATCATACCCTTTCTCTTTTGCTTGTTCTTCTGTTAAACCAACCGTTGCAACCGTCGGATTCGTAAACGTAACAGCAGGAACTACCGATAAATCTATTTTTTTGTTTAATCCACCAATAGCATTATCAGTAATAATTCCACCTTCATAGGCTGCTACATATACAAATTGTGGTCCTAAAGTCACATCTCCTGCTGCATAAATCTTTTCATTACTTGTTTGACCAAAATCATTGATCAGGATTTCATTATTTTTTCCAGTTTCAACACCTGCTGCACTTAAATTTAAAGAATCCGTATTTGGTTTTCTTCCAGTGGCAACAAGTAACTGATCTGATTCAATGACTTCTCTACTGCCATTTACTGTTACGTAAACCCTTTTTATCTCTCCACTTTGTTCAACACGCTCAAAAGTTGCCCCTTTGACAAGGTTTATACCCTGTTCAATTAACGCTTTTTCAACTGACTCTGAAATCTCAGGATCATACTCCTTTAAAAGTCGCTCACTTCTTTGCATAAGCGTTATTTCTGAACCTAAATGATGAAATAGTTGTCCAAGCTCCATTCCAATGTATCCTGAACCAATTACAGTTAATCGTTTTGGTATTTTCTTTAACTCAAGAAGTGTTGTACTAGTTAAATAGTCCATTTTTTCAAGTCCTGAAATTTGGGGCAACGAAGGCGATGCACCTGTTGCAATTAAAAAGCGTTTTGCAGATAACTTTGCCCCATTGACCTCAACCGTACTAGCATCAACGAATTTTGCTTCACCTTTAATTAAATCAAAATTATATTCATCAATTAAATCCATATATTTTTGATTCCGAAGTTCGCTCACCAATTTATCCTTTTGCGTGATTAAACTAGCTAAATCCACTTCTCCAGCGGATGTTTGTAAACCTATAAACGGATTGTCTTTTGATAAATGATTGATTTCCCCTGCCCTAAGAAGAGTTTTTGACGGAACACAGCCAATATTCACACAGGTTCCCCCAACCGTTCCACGCTCAATCATTCCAACTTTTGCACCGTATTCTATAGCTTTAATTGCCGAAGAAAAGGCAGCAGCACCAGAACCAATAATAAGAAGGTCATAATTGTCTTCATTAATTAACGCCACGTTTTCTAGTGATGATACTTCTTCAATTTCTCCGGCTTGGTAATTTGCTTCATCAATCGCCTTTATTGCACTTTCAACCTCAATATCATCGGGCAGTTCAAATACTGCTTCACCACGACGATAACTAGACTCAATATTTTTAGCACCTATCTTTTCAAGTGCTGATTCTACGTGTTTTTCACAACCCGTACAAGTCATTCCTGAAATGTTTACCTTAAATTTATTCATAAAAAAGCTCCTTTCGTTAATTAATCTCTCATGTTAATGTTTCTATTATTGGACACGTTGGCTGCCTCCGCATTTATTCAAAATATTTGTCATTGTATGCAGTCATAGGTCTTAGCCCCTTCCAGTTCTGTGGTGTGTGCTAGTTTCTAGAATACATACTTCGCGAGGGTTACGCATCCGTTATCCTGCACCGG
>ERZ773074.1002-NODE-1002-length-11302-cov-2.660976_pt1 | contig 11302 bp, 9 predicted proteins | sample MGYA00580615_ERZ773074 | MGnify/ENA primary metagenome ERZ773074 (study PRJEB29015, sample SAMEA2738126) | human oral metagenome | biome: human oral; feature: human-associated habitat; material: saliva | place: China | collected 2160 ...
TATGCGTGTTGGTATTTTAACCAGTGGAGGGGATTGCCAGGCACTCAATGCTACTATGAGAGGTGTTGGTAAATCCTTATTTAACTTATTTGATAACGTTGAGATTTATGGTTTTCTAGATGGATATAGAGGACTGATTTACGACGAGTATCGAAGAATGGAAAAGTCGGATTTCTCCGGTATTCTTACGGAAGGCGGAACTATACTGGGGACCAGCAGAACTCCTTTTAAGCTGATTCATGAGCCGGATGCAAATGGTCTGGATAAGGTGGAAGCAATGAAGCATACCTATAGAAAGCTTCGCTTGGATTGTCTTGTCGTTTTAGGAGGAAATGGCTCTTTAAAGACGGCAAATCTTCTTAGCGAAGAAGGATTGAATATTGTTGCTTGCCCGAAGACCATTGACAACGACCTTTATGGTACAGATATGACTTTCGGATTTTACTCTGCAGTAGAGGTAGCTACCAATGCAATTGATTGCATTCATACAACTGCGGCAAGTCACGGAAGAGTCTTTATTGTAGAAATTATGGGACATAAGGTTGGACTACTTACTTTGTATGCAGGGCTTGCCGGCGGTGCAGACATCATTTTACTTCCTGAAATTCCGTACAATGTAGATTCTGTTTGTAAGAAGCTTGCAGAGCGTCATGCCGGAGGCTCTCGCTTTTCCATTATTGCAATTGCTGAGGGGGCTATTTCCGAAGAAGATTCCAAGCTGACAAAGAAGGAATTAAAAAAGAAGATTGCAGAGGAAAGAAAGCTGCACCCTTCTGTTGCCTATAAACTGGCAAAGGAGATTGAAGAAAAAACAGGTGCAGAAGTAAGAGTTACCGTGCCGGGTCATACACAAAGAGGTGGACATCCTGTTCCTTATGATAGGGTTTTTGCAACCAGAATCGGTGCAGAGGCGGCGAAACTGATTAAGAAGGAAAAATTCGGCTATATGCTTGCTTTGAAAAATACGGAAATCGTACCAGTTCCTCTTGCTGACATTGCAGGAAAATTAAAGACCGTGGATCCGGAATCAGGAATTGTTAAGGAAGCAAGATTGCTGGGTATTTCCTTCGGTGATGAAAAATAAGAAAGTAGGGCAGCTTATTGGGATATACAGCCTTATATAGAAAATGGAGATCTAAGGATTTTGATGACATAGTCGGACAGGATGCTATCACAAGATCCTTTAAAAATCAGGTAAGTAGCGGAAGGGTAGGTCATGCCTACCTTTTTTGCGGTACAAGAGGAACCGGGAAAACTTCTTTGGCAAAGATTCTTGCCCGAGCAGTAAACTGTGAACATCCTATTAACGGGAATCCTTGCAACGAATGCAAGAATTGTAAGTCCATTTTGTCAAATACCAGTATCAATGTTTATGAGATGGACGCAGCAAGCAATAATGGAGTAGACGATATTCGTTTGATTCGGGAACAGGTGGAGTACCCTCCTGTCGATATGAAATATAAAGTCTATATCATTGATGAAGTTCATATGCTTTCTCCTTCAGCATTTAATGCATTTTTAAAGACTCTGGAAGAACCTCCCGAGTATGTAATTTTTATTCTTGCAACTACAGAGCCAAACGCTTTACCGATTACCATTTTGTCACGTTGCCAGCGCTATGACTTTAAGCGTATATCTGTAGAGACAATAGCAAAAAGACTCGAAATGATTACCAAAGAGGAGAATATTGCCATTTCCGAAGAAGCCTTGGACTATATAGCCCGTATGGGAGACGGATCCATGCGAGATGCCGTTAGTCTTCTGGACCAGTGCGCAAGCTATGATTTTCAACAGGAAATTTCCTATGAAGATGCCTTGAAGGTATTGGGGGCCGTTGATACTGCGGTATTTTCCGATATGATCTCCGCTTTACGGCATAAAAATATTCAAGCGGTTATGGAAAATATTGCGACAGTCCTTGAGCAAGGTAAGGAGCTTAGCCAATATGTTTCGGATCTTTTAAGCTATTTTAGGAATATGATGCTTGCGAAGTCCGTTAAGAATCTGCAAGGCTTGGTGGATTTATCAGAGGAAAATAAAAATAGACTTTTGAAGGATGCAGGATCCATGCCCATGGAGGAGATTCTTAGAGGTATTCGTCTACTTTCCGAGCTTTTACAGCAGTTTCGCTATGCCAATCAAAAGCGGGTACTCCTTGAAACCTGCTTAATGAAGCTTGCTTATCCGGAAACGGAAGGAACAGCGGATGCTTTGCAGCAACGTATGCAGGAGCTTGAAGAAGGGCTTCGGAAGGGTGTTCGTATTGTGGAGGGCGCTTCTGTCTTGGAAGGAGGAAAGAATGTATCGGAAAACCCTGTAGAGACAGAACAGGAAAAAACGATAAAACTTCCTCAAGCACAGTTTGAAGATTACCAGGAGTTAAAGAAAAACTGGGCAGTTGTGCGCAGCCCATGCGAGGGGCTCTTGTGAAGTCCCGTATTTATCCCGGGAAGGATAAGAAATCCATGCTGATTATTCCAATGGATGATGTCAGCCGGAATATTTTATCTTCCAATAATTCCTTGGAGGAAGTTCTGAAGGAAAAGTATCGTATAGAATATCATTTTCATATCGGGGCTGCGGAGCAAAGAGAACGGAGTACCCGCTATATTTCCGATGAAGAACTGGAAAAAATCGATATGCCCATAGAAATCACGGATAATTAGCTTTGAATCGTTTTTTATTGCATTTTTGCAGGCAAAATCTATTAAAAGCTTCTGCTGTAAGGTAAAAATAAGAAAAGTAATAGATTTATCTATCGGATTCATGATAAAATAGCAAAGATTTTGATTATGTAAAAAGAGTTTTTTTCCAGGGAGGAATAATGGCTAAGCATGGCGGTTTTGCCGGAGGAATGCCCGGCATGAATATGAACAATCTGATGAAACAATACCAGAAGATGCAGAAGAAGCTGGAGGAGACACAGGAGGAACTGGCCAAGAAGGAATATACCGGACAGGCCGGCGGCGGTGCCGTAAAGATTGTGATCAGTGGAGAAAAAAAAGTCTTAAAGGTGAGCCTTAATAAGGATGCAGTAGATCCGGAGGATGTAGAGACCTTGGAAGAGATGATTGCGCTTGCGGTAAACCAAGCGTTAACTGAGATAGAGAAGGACTCCAGTCAAGAAATGGGCAGATTGACCGGGGGAATGGGATTAGGATTTTAATGGAGTATTTTTCCAAAGATATGGATAAGCTGGTGCAGGAGCTTTCCAGACTTCCCGGTATCGGTGCGAAGTCGGCACAGCGCTTGGCTTATCACATCATTAATGAAGAGAAGGAAAGTGCCTACGCTCTTTCTGACAGTATAAAAAGAGCAAGAGACAGCATACGCTACTGCAAGTGTTGCTGTACCTTGACGGATGAAGAGCTTTGCCCGGTATGCAGGGATGAAGGAAGAAATCACAGGCAGATTATGGTTGTAGAGAATCCACGAGATATGGGAGCTTATGAAAGAGTAGGAAGATACAATGGAGTTTACCATGTCCTGCATGGAGCAATATCACCGCTTTTGGGTATCGGACCGGATGACATCCGCTTAAAAGAGCTTATGCAACGTCTGCCGGCTGATGTGGAAGAGATAATCATTGCCACGAATTCTTCTTTAGAGGGGGAAACTACCGCGAGCTACATCGTAAAGCTCATTAAACCGCTGGGAATCAAACTAAGCCGTATCGCTTCAGGAGTTCCTGTGGGGGGAGATATAGAAAATATAGATGAAATAACACTCCTTAGAGCATTGGACGGAAGAGTCAGCTTGTAAAGGGACAAAGGGGAAATATGGATAAGTACGAGTTTAGCATTAAAGCAGAGCAAATTAAAAAGTTAAGCGGGCAGGGAGACTATAAGACGGCGATGCAGATTGCCGACACCATTGACTGGAACAGAGTCCGCAATGCAAATTTGCTTTCTTCAATTGCGGAAATTTATGAAAAAAACGGAGAGTATGAGGAAGCAAAGGATATTTTATTACTTGCCTTTGAAAGAGCTCCGGTCGGAAAGCGCTTCCTATATAAGCTGTCCGAGTTATCCTTAAGCTCCGGTGCTATTGAGGATGCGGTGGAGTTTTACAGGGAGTTTATGGATGTAAGTCCGGAGGATCCTCGCAAATTCCTTTTACAGTATATGATTTTGAAAGCCAAGGGAGCAAGGGCGGAACAGCTTGTCGGTCCTTTGGAACAGTTCACGGAGACGGAACTGGAAGAACAGTGGCTTTACGAATTGGCAAAGCTCTACGGAGAGGCGGGAAGAGAGGATGATTGTGTTCGTACCTGCGATAAGATGATTTTACTCTTCGGTATGGGAAAATATGTGGATAAGGCAATGGACTTAAAGCTCCACTACCGCCCGCTGAAAGAAGAGGAAGCACCTCGTACTATTGTAAAAGAAGAATATAATGAGGAGCCAAAGGCTCTAAATCAGGAGACCTTGGAAAAAGTTGATTCAGAAGGAGGCTATCTTGATGATGACATGGAGGAGGATGCTTCCGAACTTCCGAAGATGCAGCAGATTGCTCCTGAAGAGGAAAATGCGGAGCAGCCTGCATACGAAGAAGAACAAGCTCCTGTAGCGGAAGAGAAGCAGGACCTACAGTCGGATGACAGAATTTCTTTGGGAGAAGCGGATCCGGAAAAGGCTAGCTTAAAAGAAGAGGCAACAAAAGCAAGTTCAGAACCGCTTGTAGAGAGTGCTTCTGTAGAAAAGGAGTCTTCAAAGGGAGCATTTCCGAACTACCACATGATTATTGAAGCCAAAACGATAGAGGAGGCTTTTCATATTGCGGTAGAGGAAATCAAATATTTCCATAAGGAGCATAATCTCAATTTTAAAGTGGCTAAAGTCAGTGCAGATAAGCTGAACGAAAAGGGTTTTGCCGTTTTTGCAGATAAATTGCAGGAGCGTGATTTAATCGTTGAGCATGCGGGTAAATTGAAATATTCCGTTCTGGATGAAATAGAAGAGTATATTCTTCATCCGAAGGATGCTTCTTCTGTTGTTTTAATTGATGAAGTAGATCATTTCGATCGACTTGCAGAGGATAGACCGAAGTTCATCGAGTATTTTGATATCGTATCCGATCATGAAGAGGAAGAGGATGATCTTCTGGAAGAGGTAGATCTGGAAAAGGATTCTTTCCCCGAAGAGGAAAGCGCGGAAAAAGCTCTTTATGACGAAGAGGGTGAGGAAGAATCCGAAGAGGAATATCTCGATGAGCCTGAAGACGCGGAGGAGCCGGAGGAGTATGTTCCTCACAAACCTTCTATCTTTGAACGTCCTGCAAGACCCTATACCGAGGTCTTAGAAGAGGCAAATAAAGAAAATGAAGAAGAGGAGGAAGAAGTTCTTCCGACAATCAGAGAAGAAAGAACTGCGATGGAGGAGGATATCCGTCCTGTAGTGAAGGAAACTCCAAAGTCTGCATCTTCCATGGATATCGAAGAATTTGCCGACTATGCAATCAACTATGCGAAGAGCATTGATTGCAGTATTACGGAGAAGGGCATCACCGCCCTCTATGAGCGCATCCAGCTTATGGAGGAAGACGGCATCGTCTTAAATGAAGAAAGTGCCAGAGACTTGATTGAAGATACTGCGGATCAGGCAGAGAAGCCGAGCATAGGCAAGAAGATTGGCTCTCTTTTCCGCCCGAAGTATGACAAGGATGATAAACTCATCTTGAGAGAAGAACACTTTATGGGGTAAGGGATGGGAAGCAGTGAAATAGGAGTAGGAATCATCCTACTCCTTTCCTTTATTATTTTTGCAGTAATAGGTTATAAAAAAGGGGCGGTAAAGAAGATTTTTTCCGTTCTCTCTCTTTTTGCATCGATTATATTGGCAAAGATCCTCTATCCCTTTGCAATCAGAGCGGTAGTAGAGAGTGCCTTTTTAAAAGGGATCTTTAGCAAAATATGGTCCGCTATTCTTCCGGTAAAAAACAATATTGTAGCTATTCCGAAGGGAATCAACGATTTTCTGCCCTCCCAGCCGGAGCCTACGGCACCGCCTCTTTTCGGGGGCCTATATGAGACAATGGGAAAATGGCAGGATTATTTTGCACAGCAGATTATCAGCTTTATTAACGGGATCCTGTTTTTTATTATCTTGTACTTTCTTTTTAGGCTGATTTTTAAAATCGTGCAGCAAATTCTCGAGTATATCTTTAAACTCCCCGTCTTAAATTTCGGAAACAGGATGCTGGGACTCTGCTTTGGTGGGATAGAGTGGTTGTTCTTCATCTGGGTATTTCTGATTTTCTTCAGTTTACTTCCCGAGTCCTTTCTAAGCCTGTGGATTTTGGAAGGCTTTTCAAAAGAGGGAAGCATTGCCTATTTCATTAAAGAAAATAATCTGATTGCTCAAATCTTTATGTGTTAAGCGTCAGAGTTCTAGATGGGAATCCCTTTCCATTCCATACGGCCTAAAAAAGAATGGGCATTTTACTTCTTTATTCTTGACAGTATCTTCATCCTTTACTATTCTTAAAAACAGTCAGATTATATAATTTATTAATTTGATTCCAATTCAACTTTCCTCGCTATTGCTTGCACCTTAGTCGTAAAAAGACGAGTCTTGCAGGAAAGTTCCGGATAGCAATAGAGTAGATTTTTAGGAGTGAGAATGGCAGAAGAAATAAGAGAGAGTAGAGAAGAGGAGCTTGAACGTATCCGGCAAATAGAAGCTTCTTCCGCGTATCAAGAGAAGCTACAAATTCTTCGGGAAAAGATGAAACTAAACCTCCGATGGAAGATGTATAAGATTGCCATGGTGATTGGAGCGATTTTACTCTTTGCCATGTTTAAGTTTGTAGGACTTGGTATTGCAGCAGTTTTAGGATTCATTTTCGTCTATCCCGTGTTCAAAAGGAAGCGGGAACTCTTTCGTGAAAAGAAAGAGAACAACGAAGTCCTCTACGTGGAAAGGTTTTTATCTCCCATTGTAAAAGAGATCTTTCCCGCGGGAGAAATGAAGGTCACGCCGGACTTTCTTCTGGACCCTGTCAAGAAGGTTTGTCCCTCTTCCACTAATTACCGGGGAAATACGGAACTTAGCTTTCATGACAGTAGAGAACTCTCCGTAATGAATCTTTACGCTTATCATGTTGTGGAAAGCACGGACAGCAAAGGAAGGACATCGAGAAAAGAGGTAACGGATTTCTACGGACAGGTTTTCCGAATGCATTTTCCGCGACCCTTTTCAGGACATATCCGGATCATTCCTACAGAAAAAACGGCTATTTTGAAGAGAGAGATACAGAACTATCCGGGTAAGCAGAAAAATGAGTTGAAGATTGATACGGAGGACATCAGACATAACGAACATTACAATATTTTCTGTACCGACGAGTTCATGGCGAGGCGCTTTTTAAACCCGACTGTCTTAGAGTGGTTTGACAAAAATATTGCCGAAAGCCGGACGGCAATCTATATAGAAGACAGCAGCATGTATATCTCCCGTTATACGGGCTATCAGCTTTTCCCTGTTCCCAAAACGGTAGAGGCGATAGACAAGCTTTCCATGGTGGAAGAGTATAAGAAGCTTCGGGCGGAGATTGATTTTATCGAAGGCTTTACGGAGATCTTTACATAAAGCGTTGTGTTGGAACGAGCGTATACTTTAGAAATGAAGTAAAGCGCATTTCCATAAAAAGAAGAGAAAAGGAGAAAAAAATGGTTTTAATTCCGATTATTGTTTTGGCAGTGATTTTCTTTTGGTTTATCGGACAGAGCAATAAGTTAAATCGCTATGTGGTTTCTATCGAGGAATCCAAGAAGACGGTGGACATCACACTGGTAAAGCGTTATGACACGATTTCCGAGATGCTAAAGGTAGCAAAAGCCTATGCCAAGCATGAAGAGAAGGTGTTTACGGAGCTTGTGGGCTTAAGACAGGGTGGCAGCATGAAGGACACCAACCAAGTGATTGCGAATCAAAATGATGTTCTTTCGCAAATTCGTGCTGTGGCGGAGAACTATCCCGACCTCCTCTCCTCCGAGCAGTTTTTAGCACTCCAGAAGGAGATTGCTTCGGAAAATGAGGACCTTGCAGCGGCAAAACGCATCGTAAACAGCAATGTTCGCGTAATCAATCAGGAAATAGTGAGCTTCCCCACCTCCCTTGTGGCAGGTTTTAAGGGTATGGCTAAGTTTGATTTTCTGGAGGAAGATCTTCAGGGAAAGAGAGATCTGAAGGATTTAAATTATAATATAGATTAGGGGCGTTCTCTTTAAGGACAAAAATTCAGTTCGCGCCATCATTTTCTGGTGTGCCCACTTGGTAACCGATATAAAGAAAAAAGAAAGGCTATCTTTTCCTATACGACAGATGGGAAAGGTAGCCTTTCTCTTGATGCTTATGCTTTAAGGATACTGTATTCCATTTAGGGTACAATTACTATTCTTTTTCGGAATGCAAGCTATTTTCTATTGTAGGAAAACTGCAATTGGTGCTATAGTTTAGCGGTAAATGAAGAAAGAATGGAGGCAAATGTATGTCTTATGTAAGTGAAGTATATCAGGCACTGGAGAAGAAACATCCTCATGAAGCGGAGTTTTTGGAGGCTGCAAAGAGAATTTTGGAGTCCCTTTCTCCTATCGTGGAGGCCAATGAAGATTTATACCGGAAGAACGCATTACTGGAGCGTTTTGTGGAGCCGGAAAGGATTGTGAGCTTCCGTGTGCCATGGACGGATGATCAGGGAAAAAATCATGTGAATATCGGTTATCGTGTACAGTTTAATTCTGCAATCGGACCGTATAAGGGAGGACTTCGTTTCCATCCGACCGTAAATCAGGCAATTTTAAAGTTCCTCGGAATGGAGCAGATCTTAAAGAACTCTCTTACAGGGCTTCCTATCGGTGGAGGTAAGGGCGGTGCGGACTTTGACCCGAAGGGAAAGTCGGAAGCGGAAGTTATGCGCTTCTGTCAGAGTTTTATGACAGAGCTCTATAAGTATATCGGGGCAAATGAAGACGTGCCTGCCGGAGATATCGGTGTAGGCGGAAGAGAAGTGGCCTTCATGTACGGACAGTACAAGAGAATTACCAATCTCTATGAGGGGGTTCTTACCGGAAAGGGAAGAAGCTTCGGCGGATCTCTTGCTCGTCCGGAGGCAACGGGCTATGGCTTAATTTATATTGTGGATGAGATGCTTAAGGCTGCCGGAAAAGAACTGAAGGGACAGGTGCTTGCGGTTTCCGGTTCCGGAAATGTAGCACAGTATGCGATTCAAAAAGCGGAGAGCCTCGGAGCAAAGGTAGTGACCTGCTCAGATTCCAGCGGTTATGTTTATGATCCGGAGGGCATTAAGCTCGATGTACTTTTTGATATCAAGCAGGTAAAGAGAGGAAGAATCTCCGAATATGCAGAGCGAGTTCCGGGAGCAAGCTTTCATGCGGGAGAGCGTCCATGGGCTGTGAAGTGTGATGTGGCATTGCCCTGTGCGACACAGAATGAGCTGAACGGAGAGGAAGCGAAGACTTTAATCGAGAATGGCTGCTTCTGCGTTGCGGAAGGCGCAAATATGCCTTCCGATGAGCATGCGGTAGATATTTTCCTAGAGAAGAAGATCCTCTATATGCCCGGCAAGGCTGCGAATGCCGGCGGTGTTGCCGTATCCGCCTTGGAGATGAGCCAGAACTCACAGCGACTTTCCTGGAGCTTTGAGGAAGTGGATGAAAAACTTAAAGGGATTATGCAGAACATTTATAAGAATGTATCCGGAGCCGCAAAGAAATACGGTTATGAAGGAAACTTTGTAGTCGGTGCGAATGTGGCCGGCTTTGAGAAGGTTGCAGAGGCAATGCTTAGCCAGGGTATGGTGTAAGTAAGAAGCAGAGTTCTAAACAGCGCTGAGCGCAAGAATAAACCGGATTAAAAAACTGACTGAAAAGCTGAGTAAGCAAGAAAAAGACGAAAAGACTGTGAAAAGAGAAGCTTCGTATGGAAGAACTTTTCTTTTCGCAGTTTTTTTTAGAATATTTTTCAAATAAAATAAAAACTGTTTAACGATGTATAAATTATACAATTCAATTTTGTTCCGAAAAAAATAGAGGACTATCCTTTCGTGCATAATTGATAAAGGAACTTGATGAAAAGCAAAAATATTTATTAATTATCCGGATAAAATGCTTCATGTTTCTTGTGACTTAGTATACAATAGGAAACATAGTAAGATTTATATAACCCCTGATTGGCTTTCATGCCATTTGGGAGTACTGGAGAGTGGTCTGCTTTTTGCAGAAGGGGTGAAAGATGATAGGCGTACTGAGTGATACACTGGACCCTTTTTACAATTTGGCACTGGAGGAATATGTATTCCGGAAGATAGAGGATAAGGACGTTTTTTTACTCTGGAGAAATCGTCCTTCGGTGGTTGTGGGCTGCTATCAAAACATTTCCCAGGAAGTGAATCTCTTGCAGTTAAAGCAAAGGGGCGTTCCGGTTGTACGAAGAATGAGTGGCGGCGGAACGGTTTATCATGACCTGGGCAATATCAATTACAGCTTGATGCGAGATCGGGAAAAGTGTCTGGACTATGGACGTTTTTTATCTGTTATTCTCTCCGCCTTGCAAAGCTTGGGCATTCAAGCGGAGCAGGATAAGGTTTCAGACCTCTGTATAAGAAAGAAAAAAATCTCCGGCAGTGCACAGAAGGTAAGCGGAAATCGTGTTTTACATCACGGTACGCTGTTGTATGATGCGGAGCTTTCGGTTCTATCGGAGATATGCACTGCGCATAAGAGTAAGGATATCTCCTCCAAGGCCTCTGTTTCTGCAATATCGGAAGTGACTAATATAAAAAAAGAATGGGAAAAAACGATGGAGAAGCCCCCTTCGACGGAAGAGTTCATGGAGCTTCTTTTTCGGCAACTCTTGGGAAAGGATGGAGAAAGCTTTGTTTTAGGGGAAGAGGAAGATAAGGAGCATAAAGAAATAGAGGAGCTTGCGGAAGAAAAGTATCGTTCCTGGGAATGGACCTTTGGAAAGTCACCCGCCTTCCACTTCCACAGAGAAACACAATATAAGGACTATCCTTTGATTATAGACTACCATGTGCAAAAGGGGATGATAGAGAACTTTGCCATGCACTCTCCCCTATTGGACGAAAAGAAGACGAGAGATTTATTTCAGGGAAAAAGATACAAGCTTTCGCTTTTCGAAGAAAATGTAGAAAAAGTTCTGGGGCAGCATTCCACCAGAGAAAAAGAAGCCTTGCTATCTCTTTTGCTATAGCAAAGGGAGCGCATAGAGGAAAGAACGATTTTTTTGACAGAATAGGAGTAGGCAATGAAAATGGAATT
>ERZ773074.1005-NODE-1005-length-11284-cov-2.666756_pt1 | contig 11284 bp, 13 predicted proteins | sample MGYA00580615_ERZ773074 | MGnify/ENA primary metagenome ERZ773074 (study PRJEB29015, sample SAMEA2738126) | human oral metagenome | biome: human oral; feature: human-associated habitat; material: saliva | place: China | collected 2160 ...
CACGTGTCTCAGAAGTGAGGAGACAGCACAGTTGTTAAGGCCGACGGCACAACGCTGATAACGCCGATAACGCTGACAAGGAGCGCCGGCCAGGGGTGGGATGCGCCCCTGGCTGCCGGTCAGCGTCGGGTGGCGCCTCGCCCGTCGAGGTCGACGTGGCGGGTTGGCAGCGCCGACTCGCCGTCGCTCAGACGCCAGGCGTCGTAGGGGAGCTCGGCGCGCGACGCCCGGTGCCTCTCCGCCGCGGCGCTCAAGGCCTCCTTGCCGCGGTGCTCCTCGACGATCCGGCCCTCATCGACCAGGAGCACCTGAAGCGGCCGGGCACCGGCCTGGCTCAACGCCGACATCCCCTCGTCCTGCGAGCTGGAGGCGACCACCAGCTCCTCGGCGGCCGTGCCCTCGGAGGTCAGGATGCGGCCGGCCCACTTGCGGCCGCCCACGGTGGACTTGCCGCCCGAGGAGAACTTGGCGACCTCCTCCATGGTGCCGTCGGCGCCCTCGCGCTCCACCAGCTTGTAGACGAGCGCCGCGGTCGGACGCCCGGAGCCCGTGACGAGCTTGGTGCCCACACCGTAGGAGTCCACGGGGGCCGCCCCCAGTGCCGCGATGGCGTGCTCATCGAGGTCGTTGGTGACGGTGATCCTCGTCGAGGTCGCCCCCAGGGCGTCGAGCTGGGCGCGCACCTTGAAGGCCTCGGCCACCAGGTCACCGGAGTCCAGGCGCACCGCCCCGAGCTCACCGCCTGCGGCGCGGGCCGCCTTGACCGCCCGCTCCACGCCGGTGGCGATGTCGTAGGTGTCCACCAGGATCGTGGTGCTCGGTCCGAGGCTGGCCACCTGCGCGGCGAAGGCCTCCTCCTCGGTGTCGTGCAGGAGGGTGAAGGAGTGGGCCGAGGTCCCCACGGTGGGAATGCCGTAGAGGAGCCCCGCCTCCAGGTTGCTCGTTCCCACGAAACCGCCGACGACCGAGGCCCTGGCCGCGGCGACGGCCGCCTGCTCGTGGGCCCGGCGCGCCCCGAAGTCCACGCAGGGGCGCCCGTGGGCGGCGATGGTCATGCGGGAGGCGGCTGCGGCGACGGCGCAGTCGTAGTTGTAGATCGACAGGGCCAGGGTCTCCAGGATGCAGGCCTCGGCGAAGGTGCCCTCCACGGTCAGCAGCGGGGAGCCGGCGAAGTAGCACTCGCCCTCGGCGTAGCCGCGGATCGTCCCGGAGAAGCGGTAGTCGCGCAGGAAGTCCAGGGTCTCGTCGTTGACGACCCCGGTGCGGTGCAGGAAGTCGATCTGGGCGGGGGTAAACGTGAAGGCCTCGATGGCGTCCAGCAGCCGACCAGTGCCCGCCACCACACCGAAGCGGCGTGACCCGGGGAGCCTGCGGCCGAAGAGCTCGAAGACGCTGCGCCGTGAGGCGGCCCCCGATGCCAGTGCTCCTTGCAGCATCGTGAGCTCGTACATGTCGGTCAGCAGGGAGGTGGAGGCCGTGGACACGTCCATGGAGGCGGCGGTGGAATCGGCAGAGGGCGCGTAGCTGTTCACGGGAACAACCTATCGCGGCTCACCGCTACCCTGGTGGTATGAGCACCTCGTTGCCCGTTGCGGAACCGGAGATCCTGGAGGAGTCGCGCGTCCGTGCCCAGCGCCTGTGGTGCACCGTGGTTCACGACGACCCGGTCAACACGATGAGCTATGTGACCTGGGTGTTCCACTCCTACTTCGGTTTCTCGCTGCCTGTGGCCGAGGCCCGGATGATGCAGGTGCACACCGCCGGCCGTGCCGTGGTCTCCCGGGGAGCCCGCGAGCGCATGGAGGTCGATGTCACGGCGATGCACGGATACGGCCTGCGCGCCACCATCGAGCCCGTGGGTGACGACGCCGGTGCTGACGACTCTTCAGGAGGGCGCTGATGCGAGCCTTCCGCCGCGTCCCCGAGGGGCTGGCCTGCGGCCTTGACGACTGGGAGCGCGAGCTCCTGGCCAGGCTGGCCCTGGAGGTGAGGGCCCTTCTCCAGGCGGATGCTCCCCCCACCCAGGGGGCCGGCCAGCCCGAGGCATCCTCGCCGCCGCGTCCCGACCCGGTGCGCCCGGGGGAGAGCGAGCGGGACCGTGAGGTCCTGGAGGCCCTGGACTTCGACCTCGATCCGCCGACCAATCACGTTCACCCCGGCCGCCCGAGCGCGGACCCCGTTATCGCCGTCCTGCTCCCGCAGGCCTCGGAGGATCCCATCACCTCGATGGAGGTCAGCAGCCTGACTCGCGCGCGCCTGCGGGGTGACAAGGTCGACCGCCTGGCGCGCCTGGCCGCCGAGCTGCGGGCGCCGTCGGGCCCTGAGGGAACGGTGCTCGTGGCCCCGGGCCAGGAGTCCGACTGGCTGGGGGCGAGCAATGACATCCGGCTCGTGCTGGCCCAGCGCCTGGGCATCGAGTCGGCTCAGGACGCCGAGCACGTTCACTCCGTCGCCTTCCAGGAGGCCCCCGAGGAGGAGACCTCTCGCGAGCAGTGGTACCGGGGGACGGCGCTCGTCTACGACATGGTCACCTGGTGGCAGGAATCACTGGTATCCGCGCTGTTCGGGGGCACAGGGCCCGCATAGTCTCGCGGTGTGAATGATGCTCCGATCGGGATGTTCGACTCTGGGGTCGGTGGCCTCACCGTCGCCCGTTCTGTCCTCGACCAGCTGCCCCAAGAGCAGGTGCTCTACATCGGGGACACGGCCAACAGTCCCTACGGTCCCAGGGACATCGCCGAGGTCCGGTCGCTGGCTCTGGGCATCATGGACGAGCTCGTGGACCGCGGGGTCAAGCTGCTCGTCATCGCCTGCAACACCGCCTCGGCGGCGGTCCTGCACGATGCGCGGGAGCGCTACACCCTGGGGCGGGGCGTCCCGGTCATCGAGGTCATCCACCCGGCGGCACGTACCGCGGCCCGAGTGACCCGCAACGGCAAGGTGGGGCTGATCGCCACCCGTGGGACGGTCGACTCGCGCGCCTACGACGACGCCCTCCAGGCCGTTCCCGGCGTCGAGCTCGTCTCACAGGCGTGCCCGCGCTTCGTCGAGCTGGCCGAGCGGGGGGTGACCACCGGCCCCGAGGTGCTCGACGTCGCCGAGGAGTACCTGGCCCCCATCAAGGCCGCCGGCGTGGACACCCTCATCCTCGGCTGCACCCACTACCCGCTGCTGGTGGGGCCGATCTCCTACGTCATGGGGCGGGACGTGACCCTGGTGACCTCCTCGGACGAGACCGCCAAGGACGTCTACCGGGCGCTGGCCGGCAAGAACCTTCTGCGTGGTCCCGATGCCCCTGAACCGCGCCATGACTTCGCCTCCACTGGTGATCCCGAGGCATTCTCCGTCCTGGCCCGGCGTTTCCTGGGGCCCGAGGTCACTGCCGTTGAGCACGTCGCCTTCTCCTCTGAGACAGCCGGCGCCCCTGCCGGGTTGCCTCACCCTCCCTCACCTCCCACCTCCCATCAAGGATCTGCATGAGACTCACGATTATCGGATGCTCCGGCTCCATGTCGGGCCCCCAGTCCTCGGCCTCCTCCTACCTGGTGCAGGCCGACGGAGTCGACGCCGACGGCGCGGTGCGCACCTACTCGATCGTGCTGGACCTCGGGCCCGGGTCGATGGGGCAGCTGCTGCGCCACCTCGATCCCGCCGAGCTCGACGCCATTGCGATCTCCCACTGCCACGCCGATCACATGGTGGACCTGGTGGGCATGCACGTCTACCGGCGCTGGCTGCCCACCGGGGCGCTCGGGCCGGTGGCCTGCCTGGGGCCCTCGGAGCTGCTGGAGCGCCTCCAGGGGGTCGACGGCGTCCCACCCAGTGAGCGCTACGCCACGGAGTTCGGCTTCGTCACCGCCGTGCCCGGCAGGTCCTACAGCGTGGGCCCCCTGGTGATCTCGCCCTTCGAGGCGCTCCACCCCGTGGAGGCCTACGGCTACCGGATCGAGGGCCCCAGCGAGGAGGACCCCTCCCGTCGGGTCAGCCTGGCCTTCACCGGGGACACGGACATCTGCCAGACGATGAGCGACATGGCTCAGGGCGTGGACCTCCTCCTGGCCGAGGCGGCCTTCGTCGAGGGCCGCGACACCGTGGGCGGCATGCACATGACGGGGCGTCGCGCCGGCGAGCTCGCCGCCCAGGCCGGCGCGGGGCACCTGGTCCTCACCCACATCCAGCCCTGGACGGATCCGGCCGTGCCCCTCAAGGAGGCCGCAGCCGTCTACTCCGGCCCGTTGGAGGCGGCGACGGCGGATGCCGTCTGGGAGCTGTGAGCGCTGACGGGCACGATCGCCCCGCCCCGCGCAGAACGGTCTCCTTCACCCCGGCTCTTCCCGACGGGGTGGACTGCCCCTGGACCCGGGGAAGACGGACGCGCTGGTGGCTGGTGGTTCCCGCCGACCTGGCGGCGGCGGCCCTCGTGGCCCTGTTCGGTGCCGCCTCCACCCGCAGCCTGGGGGAGGTCCCCGCCTCCCTGTGGCAGGCGGGGGCGGCCCTCCTCGTCGCCTGGGGCGTGACCTGGCTCGTGCGGCGCTCCCGCCCCGATCACCTGGAGATGGCGCTGCCCGAGGGGCTCATCGTCGTGGGGATCAGCTGGGTGGTCTGGACCGCGTTGCGCCAGGTGGCATCCGCATTCGACGGCGTCTCCGCCATGGTCTCCTGGGCGGTGATGACCGGTGCCTTCCTCCTGGTGTTCCTGGGCGGATGGAGATGGCTCTACGGCTACGTGCGCGCCCACGACTCCCTGACCCCCAAGCCCGTGGCGCGGCGTCTCGCCGAGCAGGAGAGGGAGTCCAGCTAGTCCCGCGGTGGTCGGCCCGGACTCGTTCCGGTATCAGGTCGCTTGTCTTCAGTTGTCTTTACGCAATGACAACCCCACCATTCGTACTTTGGCGCCATGCACCACTGCGCCAGCCGACGTCGACCGCATCGGTGTCACTGACGCTGAGCGTTGAAGGAATCCCACCACGGTTCCGCTGGTCCGGATCGCCCAGGTCGATGCCCGGGCCACCGCGGAGGCCGCCGTGTCCGGGGCGGGGTCACTGGTGACCCACCTGCACGGTGTCGTAAGGACACGGCAGGTGGCGGTGCGGTACGTGGTCAACAAGGAGGGCCGCATCGTGCCGACGGTCTCCCAGGAGAGAGTCAGGTCCTGGGTGACCTCACTGAGCACGCCGGAGGAGCGCACACCGGTCAACGCCATCAACGACGTCGACTCAGCCGGCACGGTGCTCCAGCTCGCCCGCCCGGGCAAGGCTGGAAGGAAGGCCGGCAACATCGAGCCGGCCACGACGGCGCTCGTCCAGGGACTCGGCCAGGGCCGGAGCGTCAGCCAGCAGATCAGCTGGAACGAGGTGCCCCACTCCACCGAGAACCGGGTGGTGCCCAACGGGCCGGAGCGCTTCGCCTACCAGGCCAAGGCGGGGGAGAAGTGGGTCGATGTCAACCTCACCGACTCAACGCTGACCGCCTACGAGGGCCAGAAGGTCGTCTACGGGCCGATCCTCATCAACCACGGCGGTGTCGGGCACGAGACCGTCACCGGCACCTACAAGATCTACCTGCGCTACCAGGCGCAGGACATGGGCTGCACCCCCGAGTGGCCCTACTGCGAACGAGGGGTCCCGTGGGTGAGCTACTGGCACGACAGCTACGCCCTCCACGGCGCCCCCTGGGTCAAGGAGTTCGGTATCGGCACGGATGAGTCCTCGCACGGCTGCATCAATATCCCGGTGCCGGACGCTCAGGCGATCTGGCAGTGGTCCGAGATCGGTACCACCGTGGTGACGCACTACTGACAGCGCTTTACTGACAGCGCCCTCGCGGGCTCAGCCGGCCAGGACGTCGGCCAGGACCGGTGCCAGGGCGCGGAAGGCCTGTCCCCGGTGGGAGATGGCGTGCTTCTCCTCAGGCGTCATCTGGGCGGTGGTGCGGCCCCGACTCCCCGGCTCATCCTCCTGGACGGGCACGAAGATCGGGTCGTAGCCGAAGCCCCCCTCGCCCTGAGGAGCGTGGACCAGTCGCCCCTCCATGGAGCGCTCGATGGTGGTGACCTGCTCCGCCTGCCCGCCGGAGGCCGGCTGGACCAGGACCGCCGCGCAGGTGAAGCGGGCGCCGCGGTGCGGGTCGGCGACGTCGCCCAGCTGGTCCAGGAGCAGCTGAAGGTTCGCGGTGTCGTCCCCGTGCCGGCCGCTCCAGCGCGCCGAGAAGATCCCCGGCGCCCCACCCAGGACGTCGACGCACAGGCCCGAGTCATCGGCGACCGCGGGCAGGCCCGTGGCCCGGGCCAGGGCACGGGCCTTGAGCAGGGCGTTGTCGGCGAAGGACAGGCCGTCCTCCACCGGCTCAGGCGCCTGGAGGGAGGCGGCCGAGATGACGGATTCGGGCACCAGCCCGGGCACGAGCGGCGTCAGGATCTGCCGCAGCTCGGCCAGCTTGCCGGCGTTGTGGGTGGCCAGGACGAGGCGGGCTCCGGCGGGCACCTGGACCCGGTTCGTGAGCGGGGCGGCGCCGTCGGCGTTGGACGAGGCACTCACGGCTCAGGCCTGCGTGGACTGGGGCGAGGAGTCCACCGAGGACACGGTGAAGGGCTCACCGCTGGGGCCGGCCAGGGCCTGGCGCTGGAGCGCCGCCAGACGGCTGTTGCCGGTGGCGGCCAGGTCGAGCAGCTCTCCGAGCTCGGAGCGGTCGAAGGGGGCGTGCTCGGCGGTGCCCTGGACCTCGATGAAGCGCCCGTCCCCGGTCTGGACGACGTTCATGTCGGTCTGGGCGCGCACGTCCTCCTCATAGGGCAGGTCGAGGCAGGGAACGCCGTCGATGATCCCCACCGAGATGGCCGACAGGGAGTCGGAGAGCACCGGCTTGCCGGGGCGGGCCTTGATGAGGCCGCGCTGCGTGCCCCAGGCGACGGCGTCGGCCAGGGCCACGTAGGCGCCGGTGATCGCCGCGGTGCGGGTGCCGCCGTCGGCCTGCAGCACGTCACAGTCCAGGGCGATCGTGTTCTCACCCAGCGCGGCGACGTCGATGATGCCGCGCAGGCTGCGGCCGATGAGGCGGGAGATCTCATGGGTGCGGCCACCGACCTTGCCCCTCACGGACTCCCGACCGGAGCGCTCCGAGCCGGCCCGGGGGAGCATGGCGTACTCGGCGGTCACCCAGCCCTCGCCACTGCCCTTGCGCCAGCGCGGGACGCCCTCAGTGAAGGAGGCGGCGCACAGGACCCGGGTGCGCCCGAAGGTCACCAGGACCGATCCCTCGGCGTGGTCGAGCCAGTGGCGGGTCATGGTCACGGGGCGCAGCTCGTCGACGGCGCGGCCGTCCTTGCGGGTGAAGGGGGCAGTTGTCATGGGCTCAGGCTACCCGGCGGCCATCCGGTCTCGGGGCGGCTCAGCACCGCGGGATGCTTCATGTCTGTAGTCCGCACCGGTGGTCAGGCGGTAGCGTTCGTTGAGATATCTGCATGCGGCCGTGAGCCGACGGAGACACTGAGGAGAACACCTATGACCTATGTCAACATCACCGCGCTGACCTTCCCCGAGGGCGCCCAGGCCGAGATCGAGAAGCGCTTCGCCGCCCGGAAGCGAGGCGTTGACACCTCGCAGGGCTTCCAGGGCTTCGAGCTGCTGCGCCCGCTGGTCGGAGAGGACCGCTACTTCGTGGTGACCCGGTGGGACAGGCGCGAGGACTACGAGCGCTGGAGCGCGGCGCGGCCCGCCGGCGGGCACGAGGACGACAAGCGCCGGGGCATGAGCGTGGAGGTCCTCGGATTCGAGGTCGTCCAGCACGAGGAGTGACTCAGGACGCCGCTGGGCGTAAGTGCGGTGAGGGGGAGGGAACCGATCACTGCGTCGTAGCCCGGCGCCTCCACCTCCCGAGACGGGAGCCGGGAATCAGCTCTTCGGGTGATTGCCTGGTCGGATAGGGCCCCTCACCATCTTGAGGCCACTAGGGTAGGGGGCGTATCCGTCGTACCGATGAGGGGTAAGGAGACGAGTCACGTGGGAGTCGATGCCGGACGAGTTCGTCAGATGAGCGAGCAGCTGCGCGGCACCGGGATGCTTGTCATTCCGGAGTCACCGATGCGTCTCTGGGGAAGCCTTCTGGGCTGCGTCGGCTTCACAGCGGTGGGGGTCTGGATCATTCTGATTGCGAATCAGTCGAGCTCCCCGCTCCTCTACATGCTCGCTGGTATCGCCTGTATCGGTTTCTTCGGCGTCATCGGTATCCCCGGCATGATCAGGAAGATCATCCTCCGCAGTCGACTGGTGGTGACGCCTGAGGGGCTGCGCCTGGAACGGCGCAACATCGTCAATGAGTCCGCACGCTGGTCGGATATCGCCGAGTTCTTCGGGCAGGAGGTCGCTCCCGGCGGTACACGAGCACAGCTGGTGATCGGCTACACCCTGACGCCACTGGGGCAGCAGATGCGCCGCCAGGACCCGACCACCGCCCAGCTGAGCCAGCAGATCAATGAGGTGGCCGACCGTGGGATGGGCAAGGAGGAGCGCGTATACCTCCCCGGCACGTTGGAGGGGAGTAAGGAGGACCTGCTGGCCCTGCTTCAACAGGCGCACCAGTTCTACGGCGCACCGGGTCGTGTCTAGTCCCTTCGGCTACTGTGCGAGACTGCTCCCCGCCTTCGTCCACTACGCACTGCGCCTGCGTCCCGGGGCGGGTGCGGGGCGGCTCAGGGAGCCGGGGATGGGGCTGTGACGAAGACTGATTCCGGTACCCCGCACCGGGAGTAGACGAGCTGGCAGGCGTGGCAGGGGCCGAAGGCCTTGGTCGGGGTCTGGATCTTCACCCGGGTGACGGTTTCGGGGAGGCGATCGACGCCGAACTCGGCGGCGCTCTGCTCAAGCATCTTGTAGGCGGCATCGACCTGGTAGGACCACCGCGCGAAGGAGCCGCCGCCGCGGATGGCGTGGTCGAGCCAGGCCTCGTACCAGGAGATGAAGCTCGGGGCCACGCGGGTGAAGCCGTCGTCGCAGGCCCGTGAGTCCAGCCAGACGCTGCCGTCGTAGGGGCTCATGCGCCACTCGGCGCCGCAACCGGCGTCGGCCAGGTGGATGCCTCCGTCATCGGCCGGGTAGATGTCCAGCCCGTAGCCGGGGCCGGCGCCTGAGCCCGCAATGGTGCTGAGGAACCAGCGCAGGTCCTCCGGCAGCGAGAGTCCCGCAGGAAGGTTCGGCGGCCCCAGCCTCATGCCGTGGTGGCGGCTGCCGAGCCAACCGGCTTCGCTGCCGGGATCGTAGGAGGTCGCGGCGATGAGGTTGAGGGTGTGCTGGAGCCCGTCCCTGGTCAGGGGCGGGGCGGGCTCCAAGGGCGTGAGCACCGACCACTCCCGGAGCATGCGGTGGCCACCGGGCTCGGGCGGGATCGCGTCCAGGACGCTGCGTCCCGCGGGCCAGTCGGCGCCGGCGAGCTTGAGCTCGGTGATCGAGTGGGGGCCGATGGCCGCGTAGCAGCCCAGTGCCACCGCCTCATCGGAGCGAGTGGCGGGAATCAAGGGGCTGGCGAGTACTCGGTCGGTCAGGGCGCGGGGGCCACCCAGCCGCCGGCGGTAGGCCTCCACCTCCTCGATCGGCATGTTCATGCTGCGGTCGAGATGCCCGGTGGCCACTCGGTAGCGTCTGCCTCCCACCGTGGCCTCGAATAGCTCGATGTCGGGATTGTCAGAGTCGATGAGGTCCGGGCGGCCGATTCCGGTCAGCAGGACAGGGCCGAAGGCGCAGGCCCAGTTGCAGCCGGCAGTGACCACCGACGCCAGCTGGCTGGAGCCGTAGCCGCTGGCCGTGACCAGGACCGATCTGCTCCCGAAGGCGCCTCCGCTGATCTGAAGGAAGATGAACGCGCCGTATGGCTGGTGGTCCTGGATCTCGTCAATGAAGCACTCGATGGTGGGCAGGCCCTCGCCCAACCGGACCGCCTGGGCGCCGTCGATGGTCTCGGTCGTGGCGCCGCGGAAGTGTCTGGCGATCGTCTGCGCCAGCACGACGTCGAATGCAGGGGAGTCCTGACTGAAGGAGTTCTCGTTCATCGATGCCTCGGAACAGGCCAGTGGAAGCGGCAGGGGTCGGAGCGTACGAAGAAGACAGGGCCTCCTGTCAGAGTAGGAGACCCTCTAGGTGCTGGGAACCGAAACTGAAATCTGTACACCTGGGTAGTATCAATTCGAACTACTGGCTACCCCTGCTCGCCTTCCGCAAGCGTCTCATCGCGGGTGAGGTGACTCTGGAACCGGGCACGGCTAGCGTAGCGCCTACTGCGGAGGCGAGCGAGACCACGACGGCCCGCGGTATCCGCAATACGGCCTGCCGTCCGATCGACGCAACGAAGAAGCAGCAGATTCTCGATCTGGCCCGCACGGCCATGTCTGTCAGTCAGATCGCTGCCGAGGTCGGCGTCGCAGAGACCACCGTCCGCGCCACCTGCCGCCAGGCCACGCAGCCGCCCCGCCGCAGGCGACGCTTCACCACCGATGACCTCCAGCGTGCTCAGCAGCTCCACGCCCAGGGCCGCACCTACATCGAGATCGGGCTGGAGCTCGGCTTCGGACGGGATACGGTCAAAAAGCATCTGGCGACGGCGCAGGGGTGATTGGTCGCCAGAACGACAATGACCGCACCCAGGTCAATCCGCGAAGTATTCGCTACTCCTGCTTGGCGTCTCTGCCGGGTTGCTGCTCTGCCTGCTGCTCCAGCCGATCGAAGTCGCTGACGTAATTGCGGTCCTGGATAATGCGAAACTTCTCGAACTCACTCAGAGCATGATCGTCGGCTTGGGCTTTGGAGATGTGGCCTGCGCTGTCGAGGATCTGGCGGTCGTCCAGGTCGAGGAAGGCGTCAAGGCGTGTGGCCCAGTCCTCCATCGTCATAGGGATCTGACGGCGGGCACGGGACTCGGCCAGATCAAGAAAGGCGTTGACGAGTCGACCCAAGTCGTCGAGTTCTTCGCGGGTAAGGTAGTTCTTGCCGATGGTCACGTCGCCGCGCAGGATCTTGCCATCGGGGCTGTTCGCCCAACTGGTCAGGCCCATGTGGGGCTGGTCGGCTCTGGCACGGGACTGGATGAGCTCGGCGGCGGTGTGGCCGTGGACGGCGTAGTGGAGCTTGTTCTGAACGGTGGCGAAGAAGTGCTTGGTGGTAGGGGCGTCCTTGTTGTAGTCGACGCTGGTGGCGTAGATGTCGGTGACCTTCTGGTAGAAGCGACGCTCGGACAGGCGGATCTCGCGGATCTCGTCAAGCAGGCGCTCGAAGTAGTCCTCGCCTAAGAAGGTGCCGTT
>ERZ773074.1010-NODE-1010-length-11276-cov-3.529275_pt1 | contig 11276 bp, 13 predicted proteins | sample MGYA00580615_ERZ773074 | MGnify/ENA primary metagenome ERZ773074 (study PRJEB29015, sample SAMEA2738126) | human oral metagenome | biome: human oral; feature: human-associated habitat; material: saliva | place: China | collected 2160 ...
TATATACATATTAATAATAATATATATTACTGTAATTGTCAACAAACGGTTTCAAAAGAATTACTGTATATAGTATAGAACAAGTTTATTTTATTAAAGATATTAAATATTTTGTTTAATTTTTGTTAAACAAATTTCTAAATCATTATAGCTATAAGTTATATTAAAACAAAAAATTAACTTCAAGTATATTTCTACTTGAAGTTAACTTATTTATTAATGTTCAATATCTGATGGAGGTGTAATTTTTGATTTATTTATCTCTGAGAATGTTACTTTCATTTCGGTTACTACTGTATTTGAGGTGTCTGTTTTATCTTGATTTTCAATTGTAGTATGTATTTCAACTGGTTCATAATTTGATTTTTTTATTATTAGTTTAATAGTAATATTTTTATATGAAAAATTATCTAACTTATCAGGAGTGGTGCTTTGTTTTTTAAAGAATTCAATTACTTTTTCATCATTACCTGAATATGTTAGAGTATAATTGTCACCTTGTTCTTCAACTTTAAATTTATCTGAGATATCACGATATAGTTGTAAATTTTTATCGGTAAAACCTAAATTTTTTAATGACTTTATACTTTCCTTATTTTCATCAGAAATATTTTCTTTGATCCATTTTGATGAATCGCCTTCTTTTATATATAATGTGCTATCATCTTTAAGGTAAATAGAGTTATTTTCAGAAAGATCATCAATTTGTTGATTAACATAAACAAGCATAGAAGTGGGCTCAGATATTAATGTACCGTCCATATTGATTTTTGTATTGATTTTTTTATCATTTGAAGTTATTGCTATATTATTTATACTATTAAATTTTAAATTTTTAATATTTTTTGTTGCTTCAGAATATTTTTCAAGTATTTCTTTTGAAGAAGTAGAGTTATGTGAGATTCCACAAGCTGATATCCCTATTGCAAATGAAAATGTAAAAAATAATAAAAGAAAGGCTTAACATGTTAAAAAATAAGAAAAAAATTCTCACTCGTAGTCTTTTCGTAGGAGTAACCTTACTTTCTTTATCTGGTTGTTCCTTATTTGATAGAAAAGCTTCGGTTTCAACCTCTGGCGTAAAAATTGAAACCAACGTTAATAATCTAGAAGATGGAGCTTATTACACTTACAACGGGAAAGAGTATGGGAAATTATATCTAGGAGACCGTTCTTTCAAAGAAACTACTTCAGGTTCTTTATCTACAAGTACAAAAGGAAATCCTGAAAGGGTTATTTGGTTGAAAAATGATGCCAACAACATCCCAGTTTTGCGAAGAGGTGGAAAAATTGTTTATCATTCTTCCTCTAAGCTAGTTACTACTTTAAACGTAGAAAGATACTATGACTTAGGATACAGTATCGGGATCGCTAAATTAAAACAAAATATGAAGACAGAACGATACAGTCTTGATATTAGAGATACGGCTTTAACTGTAGATCCAAATAGTGATGCAAAAAAACTACAAGATATTACAGCTAATGGACAAATTGTAATTGACAGCATTGGGGATACTCCTCTTCGTTCAGGGAATGTATCAACCTCTGGTACTGTTATCGGTCTAGAAAAGAACAAAACTTACGCAGTCAATGCCTACTTAGGAACTAACCTACATCGCAACAATATCAAAGCCGACGTTCAAGTGTTAGCTTCTTCGGAAGGACATCACATTGATAAATTTGATTTTAGTGGAGATAAGACTGTTGAATTTAAATTCCCTAGTTACTACAACAGTGGATATTATTTAATCAACGGGTTTGGCTTAGTTCGTTATATTGCGGATGATAAAGTTAAAGACGATGATAAGATTGATATGAATGTGCCTAATGTTTACCCTAAAGAAGGTAAAGAAGGCGATGACGTATCTCAAAAGAATATCCAAGCGGAAGATTTAACATCTACTAAGATTAACATTGAATCTGATGGCGAACAAACAATTGTCATTTCTTATGGAGATTTAGACGATAAAGAAGAAAAAGTTTCAGCTCCTACAGCAAAACTCGTCTCTAATGATGGTGTTTCTACCTTCAAGAAAGAAAAAGGTAATACTCTTGTACTCAAGACAACTCTTGATAAAGGCGAATACGAAGTACAAATTATTGGACTCCATGGAAGAACTTATTCTTATAGAGTAACTGGTGAAAACGGAAAATCTACCTCGAAACAAGATGACGTGGCAGGTTCCCCAGATACTGAAACATCAAAAAATACTTCTTCTGAAACACAGTCATCTAAATCAATGGCAGATCTTGTAAATGGTAATTAGGAAGGGAATTAAAGTTTAATGACAGAAACAACAAAACCGAAAAAGAAACATGAGGCTGCGAAAGCCGTCATTCATAATTTAGGTGAATTAGAAGCTGCAGAGAAATTATTTAGAAAATTTCCTGATAGTGAATTTGTACCTTATAGTATGAATCGAACTTCTTGGAAAGAAGTCGTTGGAAAAGTTGTACCTGATAAAACAGGCGATAACGTACTTGCTGAAAATTGGAAACATCCTTTGCTAGTAACACAAAGTAAACACGTTACAACTATCGGTGTAGAAGAACTTATTCGGCAAGCCAATAGTTTCTTAATCGAACAAGTGGAAAAAGGGCATAAGATGGATATTCTATCCATTACAGCTGGGGTCGATGGGAACCAGCTTTCCTTAACCACTCTTCTACGTCCTTACAACACACCTATTCGAATTAAAAATATTTACAAATTCTTAGGGGAAGATTCTTTAAGAAGAGAACCTACTTCTGACGAGAAAAAAAGTAAATTACTAGCTCCCGAATCAGCATTTAGAAGAATCTCCAAAGAGGAGAAAGACGCTCATAAACAAATTGTCAAACTACAAGAAGTTACTTTAAACAATGCTACTTCTGATAAACCGTTCTTGAATCAACTAGAATCTTACTCATTCTCAAAATTGACAGAAATGGATCCTCGGACAGAGCTTGAGTATGACTTGCGTACAAAAGATATGGATATTCAATTGAACACAAGTTACGACAATTTTATTGAGATCTTTCAAGAAGTTATGCAATACATCACACGTAACAAGCGTGATAATTACTACTCTGTTCTTAGAAATAAAGATGAAGAAAAGAGTTTCTTCTCAGTAGTTGATGCCCATATTAAAAAACACTACACTTCAACAAGACGTTTGCCTGAAGAAGATTTACCAGCTTTAATGGCAAAATTAAGAAGAGCTTTATTTGATTTATATATCGTACAGGATTTGATTGACGATCCAATGATTACTGACGTTAAGATCACTGATCCTAAATCAATTCGTGTACGTGTACACGGGAAAGCTTATCTTTCAAATATTACTTTTATTGATGCCGAAGACTACTTCCGATTTATTCAAGGAGTCGCTGTATCAAATAATATTGACTTGTCAGTACCAAGCCAAACTTTCACTGATGAAACTGATGATAACTATATTCTCCGTTTCTCACTAACAGCCCCTTATATTACTTCTACAGGTTATCCAATCATTCACATTCGTAAAATCCCTCGTAAGAAACCGATGAGTGAAGAATTAATGGCTGCTGGGATGTTTGATGAAAAGATTAAAAATTACCTTATTGACCAAAGTATTAACAAAGGGAAATCTATTGTTTTTGCAGGCCCTCCAGGTTCAGGGAAAACAACAGCATTAAACTGGTTCCTTGAAGACGGTTATGAATCTTCAGCAGAAATTCTAGTCATTCAGGAAAACGATGAATTGTTTAGCTACCGTAAAGGTGTTATGTTTGAACACGTCGTTTTAAACCCACAACGCGGAGAATTGCCATGTACTCTCGAAGACCTTGGGAAAATGGCCCTCGTTGCTGGGGCGAACGTATTCGTTATCGGGGAAGCAAAAGGTGGAGAAATTTCATCAGCAATCACTCTTTCAAACTCAGGATGTCGAACTGCTATTACTATCCACAGTCAGTCTTCTAAAGATACCATCGACAAAATGGCAGACTTGGCAATGCGTGGTACAGCAAACATTACTTATGATCAAGCGAAGCGTATGATTAAATCTTTCCAAATTATTGTTTATATGGAAGATTATCAAGTAAAAGAAATTTCTGAAATTATCGGATACGATGAAGATAAAAAAGATATGATTTATCGCTCTATTTATGAAGCGCCAGCTAAACAAAAATAACACACCTAAAAATTAGGTGTGTTTTTTCTTTTATAATTACAATTTGGAATTGATAGCTTCAAGCACTTTATCATCCATGCGAAGAGTCTTAACTAACACTTCTTCTCCAGGATTTGCCACCGAAAGTGATTTAGTTTCTTCAATGATGATATCGCATAACGCAACTCCTCTATCATCAAATCCCAAAAGTTTCATTTCAATACTATTCAAGCACACTGCATCGTGGGTTGGAAGTTGGAAACAAATAGCATTATTAATTCCCTTCAAATATAAAGGTTTTGAATGATTTGTTGGACCAAAGCCAATTCCTACGGTATATACCCCGACACTAGGTCCTTCCGAAATTATATTTCCGATCAAAGAGCAAATCTCCCGACACCATTCATCATCTTTAGTCCACAAAGGGGTGCGTAATTCATCTAAGCAAATAACAAGGTCACCTTTTTTATCTGCCTTATCTGAAGTTTGTTTTCGTTCTTCAATTTCACTATTAACTTCTTTGAGAACCTTAATAATTTCATCTTTTTTCTCAACTCCTAGATCTAGGTTGTCGCTAACAGCTTTATGTAAATACAAAGGATTTAAAAACGCATATTCTGATTCGTATCCTCCAATCACCACAAATTTAATTTCTTCAGGTGACTTATAAAGCATTAGTGAACTCAACATCTGTTTAACAAAATTTGTTTTTCCACTTCCTGCACAACCAAAAACTCCAAGCGTTCCATAATGTCTTAAGTCTCTTGTCAAAACTTCACCTTTATTATCAACCCCTAATACAAATTCGAGTTTGTTTTTATCTTTCAAGGAGTTCATAAATTCAGCAAATACTTCTAGTTCAACAGGGAATATCCCGTCTTCTCTTATACCCTCTAAGGAGTTTAACAGAATACAAATCCGAACTTTTTCGTTATCATCTTTCTCCACCGAATAAACACTATGCTTCAAAACATTACTTTCAATATCTTTTTTGAATTTTCTAATGTTTAATTCTCCAAATTTCATAGAAAACGTCATGTCAATAATAACCATTCCATTCGCAATGGTTACTTCTTCAACAAAGTTACACTGAGGACTTGAATGTAACAAGATATTTGTTTTCTTACTAATGTAATCGTCGATTTTTAGCACAATAGATTTAACAATTTTTTGATTATGTTTTTTATTTTCTTCAATTTCTTTTGGAGTTAATTTCGTAAGATTGTTTAAATAATAGTTGGTAAGTTTTTTAGACAGAAAAGCTTCATTCTCTTTATTAGATTTCCTATAAAAGTCTTTGTTCAGGTATTTACCTCGAAGTCTTCCTTGAACAGCTATTGCTTCCCACCAGCCCCTTTTACCGTCTTTTACATCTTCTGCTCTTTTCCTATAAGTTAATTCCAACTCCAATTTTTCTAGCTCTTCAAAACTATATTTGTTAAAATCAACTCTATCAAAAGTATTATCTCCGAGTTCCGTTTGCAACTTTCTAATTTTATTTTCAAGTTCAATTCTTAGATAATACGACAACTTTTTAGATAATTCTATTGAAAACATATCTTTCTCCTTTTATTTTTTTAATACTATATTTAACAAGACAGAACCAACGTAATTCCCCAATAGGATCAAACCTAGTAGTGTTGCTAACCCAAAACTAACCATATAAAATTTCTGAAATAACTCTTTTTTGTTTAAGAAAGTTATTTTCTTGAAAGTTTGTTTTAGGGTATTTACCCGTTCTTTTAGTTGAATCATGAAAACCACCCGTTAGTCTTTGCATAGCCCCACATAAAGTAAAGCCCCAATGCAATAAGTCCCCATAGAAGGTATTTTTTTGCTTTTCTATTAAGAGTTTTCATTAAAAACGCTGCCCCAAAAGAAACAAATAACCAGCCATATGGGAGCGAGGTAAAAAAACTTTTTACGGTGTCGATTGAGTTTTGCGGAACCCAACTTAGTGGTCCTTCTGTGATCTCATGTAATTCGTTGATTCCTCCAACGTTTGCTTGTAACCAGCCAAATACCCCAGTATTGTATAGAATCAAAGCCGTTTGCTCAGGATTTTTCTTGGCATATCTTTTTACTTTTTTAATATAATTTGTCATTTTTTCTCCTATGAGGTTAAACCTAATAATTTCATTTCTTGCAATTCTTGGTTCTTAATTGTAAATAGTCTACTGATTGCATCATATGAGCGCTTCATTCGAGAAGCATGCCCTTTTAAAACATTCTCTCTCATTTGCATCAAATTAGAATTATCTTTGTCACCCGCAATCTTAAATTTACGTTTATATAGATCTGCTCTATCTGCGATTTCAGATAAGTAAGTTTCATATTGCATAGCTTTCGATAATTCAGTAGCAGCTTGAACTTGATTCTCTGAAGTTATTTGATCAGGGATATGAACTTTCATTCTTGCTGTTAGCAAGTCTAATAAATCCAACGGTTCTAATTCAAGCAGTTCACTTTTAGTATATCGCTTATTAAGGTCAATTACCATCTCTTTCCCCTTGTTTAAATTTAATTAGCAGTTTCATCAACAAGCGTGATGATTTCATTTATATCTTGAACGTCAAACACATTCGCTAGCTTTTCAAGCGTCGAGAAACGAATGCCTTTTTTGTCATTCTTTAACAAATCACTCAAAGTGTTTTCTCTTATCCCAGCTTTTGACGCAATTTCTTTTTGTGTCATATTACTGTTAGAGATTAACTTTTTCAATTTAAAATCAACAATTTTTGTCATTTTTCCTCCAATCTTACATAGTGTAAACTAGTCCTTTTAATTTTTGGCAAACAGTCTTGTAGTCGTTATTTGCTACTACATAGATTCTTTCACTATTCCCGTTAGGTAAAAATCTTGTAACTCTTAGCCACGCAATTTCTCCTGCATTAATATCTTTAACGCTAAACGGGCTATTTAAATAACCACTGCATGGAGATGAAATCGTAACGTCTTCATCGTTATCATAAACAATTAACCTTACAAGTTCATTTCCGACATCTTGCCAAACCTCGGTATCATATAATGTATTTCTAGTGTATCTGTAGTTACCTATTCTTGCTTGATAAGGGCTTCCTGCATTATGCTCATACGCCTTATCGTCCCAGTCGTCACCGTCAACATTTCTAGCGTCAAAAGGTGTAAAATATAAGACGTGTACCCTATCAAACGATTTTACAAAACACAGTTTATATTCTTCTATTTCCATTCTGTATTTGTATTCGAATCCTTTCTCTTTCATAATGAAAAGTTTTTTAATAACGGTATCGAATCGAATTTAATAGTGTTATCAAATTCGATGATGGATAATTATATTTATAATTATATCGCATTACCGTTATTTTGTCAATATTAAAACCATGATAAAATGAGTTGATATCTCTAGGTTTGTCTGTCTTTATTTCAATAATTAGTAAAAAATGTTATAATATAATTACCACGTAAAAGAAAAAGGAAATGAAATAATGGCGACTTATGTTTTATCTGATATACATGGACATTTAGATTATTTTGAAGATATTTTAAGACAAATAGAATTTTCTCAGAAAGATGTTCTTTATATTATTGGAGATGGAATCGACAGGGGTCCTAATCCAATAGGTGTATTAAAGAGAATTAAAGAGATCCCTAACGCTCATTTTCTTCTAGGGAATCATGAGCACATGATGATTCAAGCTCTAGTTGAAAATGATAAATCAATGATGGCAAACTGGTTGCGTAATGGTGGAGATATCACTTTAGAGCAATTTCAGCTTCTTCCTGAAAACGAACAAAAAACCTTATTAGATTGGTTGCAAACTAGATTGATCGCAATTCCTAATTTGTTCGTCAATGGAAAACAATATTTCTTAGCACATGCTTCTCACCCTTTATTTTATCTTGAAGAACCTCTATTCTATAAAAAAGCTTGTGATTTTGACAGGCATCAAATTCTTTGGAGTCGGGATTACGGATTGGTTTTTAAAGATGAATTAGCAAGTCGTTATTGCAGGCTCTATAACAAATATAAAAAAACTACCCTTCTCTTCGGACACACCCCAGTTTATAAAACAAACTACGCTAAAACAAACAGAGATGGGCAACCGTTGATTTCAAGGACGGGAAGTGGGCACTTAATCAACTTGGATTGTGGTTGTGCTAGAGGATTGCCTCTAGGGTGTCTGAGATTAGACGATGGGAAAGAGTTTTACGCTTCTTTACCTAAAGGAACTAAAATATCAAAAATTAATCGATAAACAAAGAAAGACTATTTTTTAGTCTTTTTATTATTTTATTACTGCGCTTCATATATACGTAAAAGCGCAAAAGTGTTTTTTACTTTCATCAAAATATGGCATACTATAAGTATCAAAAAAAGAAAGAGGTTACTTATATGTCAGAACCTATGAAAGTTAGTTTGCAACGCTCTGCTAAAGGAAGCACCGTGCATAATTCTAGAAACTTTGATGTTGAGAAGGCGAAGAAAAAAGAACACATTGATCTTTCTCGTTCACACCTGAATCATTACTCCGCTATTTACCCAGAATTAAAAAATGATTTCACTGCTGTTGAAAAGAAATTCTATGCGGAAAACTTTAAACGCTGGCTCGAAATCAAAAAAGAAAGAGCAAAAAAACATCGTCACCCAGAACGCAAGAAAACAGCCGAACAATTGCGTACAGGTAAAGTAACAGCTCCAGAAGAAATTGTTTATCAAATTGGTGATTTCAAAAATGCTCCTTCTCCTAAAGAATTTAGAAAATGGATGAACGAGATTCTAAAATACAATGCTCAATTAACCAAAGGTCATTGCAAGATCTTGGATGCTGCAATTCATAATGATGAGAATACACCGCATGCTCATGTCAGACAAGTTTGGTTGTATAACGAATTAGATGACAAAGGCGAACCATATCTCAGAATTGGAAAAAATAAAGCTATGGAGGCTGCTGGTATTCCCCTACCAAATCCTGACGCTCCTGCTGACAGACGCAACAATAGACTCGTAACTTATACTAGAATGATGCGAGAAAAAGCTGAAGAGTTAGCAATCGAAATGGGATTTGATATTAATGTCGAAAGAAGTAAACGAAGACACTTAGACAAAGAAGACTACATTGAATATTCTAAGCAACAAGAATTTCTGAAGGAAATGGAAGAAAGAGCTCGGATGGAACAATACAACGAAAAAGTATTTAATGACGATGAGCGATAAATGAAAAATGCCACTCAAATTTTGAGTGGTTTTTCTATTCCCCTCCCCCCATCAAAACCCTCCCTTTGTAGGCTTTTTTAAAGCATTTTTTAATTTAATTTGCGCTTTTACGTATTGAGTTACGCAATAGCGCAGAAAAGTATTTAAAAAGAATAAAAAAGAGGAATAAAACAAAAGAAAAAAACAATTCTATTTTCTCTCTTTTCTCTTCTACCTTCTTCCACTTCCCTACCTCCAAGCAACCTAAACAGACTTCTACCTCCTTACCCACAACGACAGAAAAGAGGAAAGAAAACAACAAAGAAAAAACAAAGCCGAAGGGCGTGCAAAGCTAGACGCACCAAAGGTTTACAAACACAAAACAAACTGCTTAATACAACAATAGAAAATTGGCGAAGCCTTCTCTCTATTCTCTTCCGCACCAAGGAAAAGACCAATGAGAGCACCAACGAAATCCACAAGAAACCCAATGATACCAAGCGTTTTAGCAATTAACAACAACCAAAAATAAGAAAATACCACGCCTACCGTAGCAATAACCCACTATCGTAGCAGATATACACTGCCGTAGCAGAAAACGACGTAGCGAGACCTCAACAACAGAAAAAACAAAGAAGAATAATGGACAAAGGATGCGAATCTTCTCTCCATTCTGTGCGCGCACCCCCCTCTCACCTAAGATATCCACAACCCCAGTCATACCAACGCTTCACGCGCCACTTATCCACAACTAAATTATCCACAACGCACCGCAATCGCACGTCCATAAAGCAACAAAATGACACTAAAATAACAACGAAAAACGCACCAACCACGCGCATTATCAATAGAAAAATAAATAAAAACAGAAGACAAGTCCATGTTTTACGTATATCTTGGACAGTTAAGAAGTCCATAAATGCTACTGAAGAACAATATAACAACAAGAGAAAAGAAACAGCGAAGCTTTCTCTCTCTTCTTTTGCGCCTTTTCGAGCGAGAATGAAATGCTGACAAATTCAGTAATACCAAGGGTTTACACTATCTATAAAAAAGAAAAATGGCGAAGCCTTCTCTCTTTTCTGAAGCGGCATTTCTTGCCACGCCCTACTGCATCACTAGCTCCTCACTGGATCAGCCTACCTACTCCACAACCACAATGGACTTTCGTAAAACAAACATAAAACCATGGTACACAAAGTTTTATAATAACAGAAGAGAAGTCCATAAAAAAGCAAAAAATGGATAACTTATTATATTTCCGTAAAATAATAAAAAATGGAATACGTATACGAACCCCATAAAATTAAAAAAAGTGGAAAAGTAATAAGTACACCACAAAGTTTAAAAAAATGGAAAAATAAAGAGAATCATAAAATATAAAAAAATGGTGCAGTATAACTATTCCTTATTTTTAAAAATAATGGTCTAGTTTTATTCTTCCGTTATTTATTGAATTATGGATAGAAAGCGTCCCATAATATAGAAAAACACGGTATAGTATAGTACACCGTATAATAAGAAAATATGGGAAACTTTAGTTATTGTTATTTTATGATTTTATGGATAGATAACAAGTCCATTTTTTATATTTGTTTATAGTTTTTCTAATGTACTTGCTACTTCTTCACTTATCTTATGTTTCGGTATCGGTATATGTGTTAAATTGGTAGCACTTATTATCCACGATGCTATCTATGATGCACGCGCCTCGTATCTCATCTTCTTATCCACTTGTCCATGGTTAATCTTCTGTGACTCACTCTCTTACTATTCATTTGTAGTTAATTGCTAGCCCATAGTTTGCTTATTTTACTTATCCATTATTTTTATTTGTTAGTCCATTATTCTTTTGTCCATCTTTCAGCAAAATTAAATGGCCAGGTGCGCGTGATCACATCTTATGGTAATGTCTTTAGTTTTTTTCTCTGTGTTTATATAATTTATAATTGCCTTTTGCTATATAT
>ERZ773074.1011-NODE-1011-length-11274-cov-31.575274_pt1 | contig 11274 bp, 8 predicted proteins | sample MGYA00580615_ERZ773074 | MGnify/ENA primary metagenome ERZ773074 (study PRJEB29015, sample SAMEA2738126) | human oral metagenome | biome: human oral; feature: human-associated habitat; material: saliva | place: China | collected 2160 ...
TGGGCTCGGTGTCAACGATGCCTTCGTTAGAGTCCACGTAGACGATGGTGCCGTCGGCAATCTCGGTCACGCCCTTAGCCGCCACAATAGCGGGCAGACCCAGGCCGCGAGCCAGAATAGCGGTGTGCGCCTGGGGGCCACCGTCAGAGGTAATCAGGGCGATAACCTTCTCGGGGTCCAGGGTTGCGGTGTCGGCCGGTGCCAGGTCAATAGCAGCCAGGATGAACGGCTCCTCAGATACGGGGATGCCGGGAGCCTGCTGGCCGGTCAGCTCAGCGACGATGCGGGCACGAACGTCGTGAATATCGGTCACGCGCTCAGCCATGTAGCCGCCCAGGGCAGTCATCTGGTCAGCGAAGGAGGTTGCCGCCTCCCAAATAGCGCGCTCGGGGGCCATCTCCTGGGTCTCGACCAGCTTGATAGCGCTCTTGATGAGGGCACGGTCGGTAGCCATCTGGGAGGTGGACTTCAGCACAGCCTTGCCATCGCGGCTGGCGTGCTCGGCACGAGCGAGCAGGTCTTCCTTCACGCGGACCGAAGCATCCTTGATGCGCTGTGCGGCTGCCTCGGCGGTCTCACCGCTCAGACGCAGGCCGTCCTTGGGCTCTTCAATGGGCTTGGGCATCTGAAGAACCGGGCCAATCACGCGACCGGCGTAGACGCCGACGCCCTTGTAGGTAGTCATGGGATTCATATCCTATCTGTGGGTTCTCTACAGTGTAACGCGTTCTACTCGCGCTGTCCTCTGTAGTTGCGAGTCAATCAGAAGATGAGGTCTACGGTTTAGGCGGATGCCTTAGAGCGGGCACCCACGGACTTTAGCACAACGTACACCAGAGCCGATAGCACGGTACCGGCCAGCACGGCCACGAAGAACATCAGCGGGTTCTGCGCCAGACCAATAATCCAGATACCGCCGTGCGGTGCCGGAGAGGCCACGTGAGCGCTCATCGAGATGGCACCGGCGAGGGCACCACCCACAATGGTCGAGGGGATGACACGGGCGGGATCAGCCGAGGCGAAGGGAATAGCACCCTCGGAGATGAAGGATGCACCCAGCAGCCAGGCGGCCTTGCCGTTCTCGCGCTCGGCCTCGCTGAAGAGCTTGGGGCGCAGGGTGGTGGCCAGGGCCATGGCCAGCGGCGGGACCATACCCGAGATGATGACGGCGGCCATGATTTCCTGGTTCACGGTCGCGCCCGAGGACAGACCGGCGGTTGCGAAGAGATAAGCAGCCTTGTTGATGGGGCCGCCCAGATCGGAGGCCATCATGGCGCCCAGAATCAGGCCGAGCACCAGGGCGGAACCGCCGGACATCGAGGTCAGCCAATCCTGCAGGGTGGTCATAACCCATGCGAGGGGTGCGCCGAGCACCAGGTACATGACCAGGCCGGTCACCAGCGAAGTCACGAGCGGAGTGATGACCACGGGCATCATGGAACCCAACCAGCGGGGCAGCTTCAGGGTGCCCAGGGCGTATGCAATCAGACCGGCGAGGATACCGCCGACGATACCGCCAAGGAAGCCCGCGTTCACCGCAAGAGCCACCGAACCGGCGATGAAGCCCGGAGCGATACCGGGACGCTGAGCCAGACCGTACGCAATGTACGCGGCAAGAGCCGGAACCATCAGGCTCAGACCGAAACCACCGATGGTCTGCAGAACAGCACCCAGGTACAGGGTCCAGTGCACATCACCGAGGTTGAACAGGGTTGCCGAGTCGAGAATCGCCTTGGTGTTCACATCACCAAGGTTCGGCACCGTAATTGCCTCGAAGACGAAGCCGAGGGCCACCAGAATACCGCCGGCGGCGACGAACGGAATCATGTAGGAGATACCGGTCATCACGGCCTTGTAGATGCGCGAGCCCCAGGCACCCTCGGAAGCGCCGGCGCTGTCATCGGAGGTGGATGCGGCGGCGGCCACACGGGCACCGTTCGGGTTCTCGGCCTCGGCCAGGGCCTCAGCAATCATTTCCTTCGGCTCGTCGATACCGCGCTTAACGGGGGACTCCACGAAGGGCTTACCGGCAAAGCGGTTGCGGTCACGAACGTTCACGGACACGGCAAAAATCACAGCGTCGGCGGCGTCAATATCGGCCTGGCTCAGGATTTCGTTGCCCGAGGAACCCTGGGTCTCAACCTTCAGGTCGTAGCCGAGCTCTTCAGCAGCGTACTTGAGGGCATCGGCGGCCATGTAGGTGTGAGCGATACCGGTGGGACACGCGGTCACCGCGACAATCTTCTTCACGGCCGGCGCGCTTTCAGAAGCCTTCGGGGCTTCCTTCTCGGCAGCGGCGGGGGCGGCGTGCGCAGCCTCGGCGGGCTTAGCCTCCGCCTTCTTCTCGCCCACGCCCAGCGCACCGTTCACCAGGTCCACGACCTCATCGGCGGACGAAGCCTCACGCAGGGCGGCGGTGAAGCTCTTCTTCATGAGGGAGCGTGCCAGGGTCGACAGCAGCTTCAGGTGGGCCTGGTCGGCACCGTCGGGTGCAGCGATGAAGAAAATCAGGTCGGCGGGGCCGTCCTTAGCGCCGAACGAAACGGCGGGGTTGGGGCGTGCCATGGCCAGGGTCGGCTCGGTGACGGCGGCGCTGCGGCAGTGCGGGATAGCAATGCCGCCGGGAATACCGGTGTCGGTCTTGGATTCGCGTGCCTCGGCAGCCGCGTAGAGCTGCTCGAAGTCGGTCGCGCGGCCGGCCTTGACGACAGCTTCGGCAAGCTTGGCGATGACGTCGAATCGGGTGTCGCCGAGATTCTCGTCCAGTAGGACGAGATCTGCGGTGATCAGATCGGACATGTTCTCTCCTCGGGTTGGAGTGGAGGTGGTGCTCCGGCGGGAACGCCCTCCTCCTGTGTTTAAGTGTGTGCAGAGCCCCCGGGTAAATATTCTCAAATTAGAATATTTATGTCGGTGGTGCTTCGCTCCTCGTCAGAGCTGAATCTGACGGACGGTAACCTTCTCGGGGGTGGTCTGATCCAGCGAGGGCATACGGGTACCGGGCAGGGCCGCCGCGGCAGAACCGTGGGCCACCGCCTGAACCAGGCAACCGGGTGCGTCCGCGCCGCGAGTATGCGCGATCAAGAAGCCCGAGAGCGAAGAGTCACCAGCACCCACAGTGCTACGCACCTGAATCGGCTCGTGCACGGCGTGCCAGATACCTTCCTCAGTCACGAGCACCGCGCCGCCGCCGCCCAGGGTGGCCAACACGTACTCGATGCCGTCGCCAAGCAGCTTCTGAGCGGTGCGGGCGGTCAGCTCGGGGCTGGCCTCCAGCTCCTCCCAATTATCGCTACCGGTCAGCTGGGCTAGCTCCTCGGAGTTGGGCTTAATCAGCGTGGGCTTGTGCCCACCCGCAACGGTTGCAATCAGCGGCGCCTCGGAGGTATCAATCGCAATCTTGCCCTCGTAACCGGAGGCGCGCAGGGCCGCCACCAGCTCGGAATAGTAGGTGGGCTTCAGACCCGGCGGAAGAGAGCCGGCCAGGACCACCCATTCGGCTCCCTTGGAACGCTCAACCACCAGGGCGTCCAGCTTCTCGCGCAGCTGCGCATCAAAGTGGGTGCCGGGAGCGTTCAGCTTGGTGGTGGTGCCATCGGGGTCCACCACGGTGATATTCGAGCGAATCGGCTCACCGGTCGGCAGGTTCGCAAACTCGACATCCACCGCAGACAGAGCGGTCAGCACCGGGTCGGTGGCCTCGCCGGGCACAATAGCCACGGTCGGAACACCGGAAACCTGCAACGCGCGAGAAATATTCACGCCCTTGCCGCCCGGATCCTGCACGGCACCGACGGCACGCTGCACGGCGCCGTGGGCCAGGGGCGCGCCGAGCTCAATCGTGCGGTCCAGGCTGGGGTTAGCGGTCAGGGTAATAATCATTAGGCAATCACAATCTCAACATTGGCGGCCTCGAGCGCCTGACGAAGGGCACCCTCGGGCTCGCGATCGGTAATGAGGGTGTCAATATCCTCAAATCCAGCGAAGCGAACCAGGGACTCCTGGCCAAACTTCGCGGAGTCACAGAGCAGGACCACGCGACGGGCGGACTTGCAGATTGCAGTTTTAACGATTGCCTCGTTCATGCCGGGGGTGGAGATGCCAAAGTGCGACTCGATGCCGTTGGCACCGATAAACGCAATATCGGGGCGCATCGTGCCGAAGTGCTCGGCCGCGCGGGCGCCGACGGCGGCCCAGGTCATCTTGCGCAGCTGACCGCCCACCAGCTCGAGGGTTACGCCCTCGGCCTCGGCGAGCTTAACGGCAATATGCAGTGCGTGGGTGATGATGATGCGGTCGTTGCCGGTCTTGAGGCTGAAGTTCTCGGCGCCGATGTGGTCGGCGAGAATCTCGATGGTGGAACCCGCGTCCAGCACGATGGAACCCGACTCAGAGTCGCGTAGCATCTGGTACGCCTTGGTGGCGATGCGACGCTTCTCCGGGGTGTTCATGCCCTGGCGGGAGGAAATAGACGATTCCAGAGAGGTGGACTGCTCGATGGTCACCGCGCCACCGTGGACGCGGCGAAGCTTGCCGGCCTCTTCCAGGGCGGCAAGGTCACGGCGCACGGTCTCCATGGTCACATCGTATCGACGCGCAAGGTCTGCGCCGTTCACGCGGCGTGCGGAGGCAACGAGCTTTGCAATTTCGGCACGGCGTTCTTCTGCGAACATAAATTCGGTGTTCTTTCGGTAGTGGGTAGGAAATCTGTGCGTATCTATGGCGTGTTCTCAGAGCGGGTACGTTCCCGCGGGAAGCAAACGCAGTGCGCCCCAGAACATCCATAATCATACTTGATTTTATGTGGGTTTTTGTGGGTAGGTCAATATAAACCACCGTATTCGCCGGAATATTACCCTGTGTTCCCTACAGAAACCACACCCTTTACCACCCCGTATGAGTGATTATGTCTGTTTGACTCGATGATACGTTGGGTTTTGTTCCGCGGACCACACATAACGCGGCCCATACGCATCGACCGCCAGTGTCCACCGGTCGGGCGGCGGGCCGGTCCCTACGCCCGACGCTCCCGGCGTTCCCTGCGCTTGCGGAGCACCCGGTGCACCCAGAAAGCGCAGGCCGCACCCAGCAGGGCACCCGTACCGTTCATGAGCACATCCACAAAATCCCCCGTGCGGTTGGGCATGAAGCTCTGAATCGTCTCGATGCATGCGCTCACCACGAACCCGGCGTACAGCACGTGGCGTCGCGCAGACGGTCCCAGGAGCAGGGCGAAGAGGAAGCCTCCGGGCACAAACATGATGACGTTTGAGAGCTGCTCGATGCTGGAGTAGGTCACAAACCCGGGTAGCCAGCCGGCGGCGTGGCCCGCATCCAGCAGGGCTGCGAGGCGGCCCCCCATCTCATTGTCATCCACGTGGACGGGGGCGAACACGATGCTCGCCACGACCAGGCAGTACAGTGCGGTAAGGGCCCAGAGGGCGCCGCGGAGCACGCGCATCCCCCGGGAGGGGGGACGCGCCGAGGACTCAGCTGCCCCCTCGGGCGCAACGGATGCTCCCTGCGCCGAACGCTCAAGGACTTCGCCCGCGGGGCGCGCGCTACCAGACAATGCGCCCCACCTCGTCGGTGTATCGTGAGGAGTCCCACGCGAAGAGGCCGGGGACGTCCACCATCAGCGGCTCGGCGTTCGGCACGGTCACGGTCCACTCCTCACCCGCGGCGGCCGAGAGCGCGCGGCGAATCAGGCTGCCGTGGCTGACGGCGATAATCTTCTGTTCTCCGCCTCGCTCCGCGTAGTCCCGCACAATCTGGCGCAGCACGCGTACCGCGCGGATGTACAGGTCACGCTCGGATTCTACGTTCGGGTAGTAACGCTCGGGGGCGCGGCGCTCGGGAGCGGGAATGTCCAGGCCCTCGCCGTCACCGTAGGCGCGCTCGACCAGCTCGGGGTAGGTCTTGTCCACCTGCAGGTCGAAGTGCTCGCCGACCAGCTGCGCGGTCTCGTAGGCGCGGGACAGCGGCGAAGACACCAGCACCGTAAAGTCCAGGCCCATATCCACCAGCTTCCGGCCGGTGGTGCGTGCCTGCTCGCGACCGGTGTCGTTGAGCGGAATGTCCGTGACGCCCTGCATGAGGTTCGCCTTGTTCCAATCGGTCTGGCCGTGGCGAATCAGGGTGAGGGAGGTGTTCTCGGCGCCGGCGGGCAGGGGCTCAGGTCCCAGGTCGGGTTCGTTCTGACGCACGAGCAGGCGGTCGATGGTGCTGTCCAGGTACTGCAGGGGCACCTCGGTCAGGGAGGCGTTGACGGGAATCGGGTAGAAACCCTCCTCGGTGAGGCAGTCGGGGCGATCCCCCAGCAGGGCGTTCATCATCAGCGCGATGAACATGCCGTGGGTTGCCACCAGCACGGTCTTGCCGTCGTACTCGCGGCGCACGCGGTTCAGGGCCGCCAGGCCGCGGGCGACGAATTCCTCCGTGGGTTCCACGCCGTACTCCTCACCGGATTCGCGGGAGGCGAGCACCAGCTCGCGAGTGGCGATTTGCCCCTCCAGCTCGCCGAAGGAGCGTTCCTGGAACCCGGCCACGGCACCCCGGTAGGGCACGTTCAGGCCTTCGGCCACAATCTCGGCGCTTTCGGCCGCGCGGCTCAGGGGCGAGGAGAGCACCAGGTCGACGACGGTGCCTTCGTCACGGGCCTGCTTCAGCGCGTCGATGGCGGTGCGCACCTGGTCGCGGCCGGTGTCGTTGAGGGGAATGTCGGTGCCGCCCTGGAAACGGTGGTCGATGTTCCAATCGGTCTGCCCGTGGCGCATAAGAATGATGCGGGTTCCGTGCGGTTCGGGCGCGACGGGAGTGATGATGGGGGTGTTCTGTGCGTCGGTCATCCTTCTAGTATCCCACTCGTCTCCGCGAGTTCAAGGGGTCGAAGCCACACCGCCTGCACGCCGCCCGCGGTGCCGACCTCATACCGGAGGACGAGGCAAATAGCTCCCTCCCGCGCCGCGTCGGCCCTTTTTCTCAGCGTATTCCCATATTTTTCAGCCCTCAGATGGAGGGCCGAGCCGCCGAGAAGCTGAGATGATAGACGGGTACTTCCGTTAGTTCATATCCGATGAAGGTTGCTATGACGCAGAATCCTCAACCCCAGAACCCGCAGTTCCAGGCTCCCACGTCCCAGAACCCGTACTCGATGACCCCTCCGCAGGCGGCGCAGCCTGCGGGCCAGTACTCCACCCAGCCGGGTCAGCCGAGCCAGGCGGGGTATTATCAGGGCCAGCCGGGTTACCCCGCTCAGGCACCCCAGATGCCCCAGCAGATGCAGCAGGCGCCCTTCGCGCCCGGTGCGATTATTTCTGCCCGCAACCTGCACAAGTCCTACGGCAATAACCCGGTTCTGCGTAACGTGAGCCTCGATATCTACCCCGGCGAATCCGTGGCGATTATGGGTCCTTCCGGTTCCGGTAAGACCACCCTGCTGCACGCGCTCTCGGGCATTATTAAGCTCGATGCCGGTTCTGTGCTGTTCAACTCTCCCACCGGTCAGGTGGCGGTCGAGTCTCTCAGCGAGCGCGAGCGCACCTCCCTGCGCGCTAGCTCTTTTGGTTTCGTGTTCCAGCAGGGTCTGCTGGTTCCCGAGCTGACCGCGGAGGAGAACGTCTCCCTCGCCGCGATGATTGCCGGTATTCCCCGCCAGCAGGCGCGCGCCATTTCTGCTGACCTGCTGAACCGCCTGGGTCTGGGCCAGATGCTGGACCGCCGCATGGGTGAGATGTCCGGTGGTCAGGCCCAGCGCGTGGCTATTGCCCGTTCGCAGGTGAACGGCGCCCCCGTGACCTTTGCGGATGAGCCGACCGGCGCGCTGGATTCGAAGACCGCGCGCGAGGTGATGGCACTGCTGCTGACCATGATTCCGCAGCAGGGTAAGACTCTGCTGGTGGTCACCCACGATCCGAACGTGGCTGCCGCGTGCTCCCGCGTGGTGTATCTGCAGGACGGCCAGATCGTGAGCGATCAGCGCAATAGCCAGGGCGGCGTACCCGCGCAGAACGGCGCCCAGAACCCTGACGCTCAGTCTCAGGCAGGTGCATAATGCAAATCTATGCTCTGCTCGCCAAGCGAACCCTATGGAGTTCGCAGGCGATTCTTCCCGTACTGGCTTTTGCGGCCTCATCGGCGCTGTTTTTGACGGTTGCCGGTGGTGTTCAGGCGCTGAGCACCTGGCTTGAGCACGCCAACGTGAACCATCAGCTGATCGACACGATGGGTATTCAGAAACTCTACATGGGTCTGGCGTGGGTTGCCGCCCTGGTGCTGGTTGTTCCGCTCTTTACCCTGGGCGCCTCGGCTGCTCGTTTGAGTGCCCGCCGCCGTGATGAGCGCCTGGCTTCCTTGCGTCTGATTGGTGCCTCCACGACCCTGATCGTGGGTCTGTCGGTTGCGGACGCGCTGGTGTACTCTCTTGTGGGTTTCGTCATCGGTCTGTTGCTTTACCTGGTGCTGATTTTCCCGTTCGGCTCCCTGCACTTCATGAACGTTCCGCTGGGTGCTGAGAATATGCTACTGCCGGTGAGCATGATTTTCTACTGCTTCCTGGGTTGCATGGTTCTGGCGGCTCTCAGCTCCCTCTTCGGTTTGGCGAAGGTCAGCATCAGCCCGCTGGGTGTGCGTACCCGCGCGAAGGCTGGTTCCGCCGGTTACATTGCCCTGGGTATCGGTGTTGTTCTGGTCATTACCGTGATGATTCTGGCATCGACCTCGAAGGGTTTTAGCATGTTCTCGCCCTTCCAGGACGGCGGTGCCGATAGCGCCATGAAGAACCTAGCGATTTTCATTGCTTTGCCGGGTCTGCTGATGATGGTTGCCATCGACCTGATTGGTACCTTCCTGGTGTGGGCGTACGCAAAGATTCGTGTGCGCATGACCCAGAAGGCATCGGTTCTGCTGGGTTACCGTGCGGTGCTGGAGTCTCCGCGCGGGGCGTGGCGTCAGGTTTCGGGTGTGGCGCTGTCGACCTTCTTGGTGACCTTCTTCGGCCCCATCCTGATTCTGGCGGGTGAGATGAGCAAAGACGCGAAGGAAGCCGGTCCCGCCGCCGGCCCCTTCATGACCATCATGTCGGACATGTTCCAGGGCATGCTGCTCATGCTGTTCTTCTCGTACCTGCTGGTCACTCTCTCCGCGGTGTTGAACCAGAGCGCCGCCATTTACGAGCGCGGTTCTCTGTACTCTTCACTGAATATGATGGGTACCCCCACGAGGCTACTGCAGGCTTCGCGCCTTACCGTGGTCTTCGGTCCGCTGGTGCTCATCAGCGTGATCTCTGCTCTGCTGGGTCTGCCGCTGACGGCTTTGATTGCGGCTCAGGGTCTTCCCGGTGAGGTTCTGGCGAAGATGTTCGGTCTAACCTTCGGCGCTATTGCGCTGGGTCTGGCGCTGGTCTACGCGGGCCTGCTGGCGACCATTCCGTTTATGCGTCAGGTGACCCATAAGCCGGTATCCGCTCTCTAGGCTGTTCGGCTTCTACCCTCCCGTTGCGTTCGCTTTGGACGCGGCGGGAGGGTTTCTTTATGCCTACTGACGCATTGCGTGCTTTTGTGCTGCGTGCTTTTGTGCCCTCACCCGGTGTGCGCCCTGCATGTTTTCTCACGCACCGGGCCACCGCTTCCATAGCCTAAAACCCTGTGAGAGACTGACATTATGTTTGAACACACCGTACCCTCCGATTGGTTCCCCCGCTGCGCAATCTTCGACTGCGACGGCATCCTCCTCGACTCCGAGACCGTCTGGAACGATGTGCAGCGTGAGCTTTTCGCCCGCTGGTCTGTTCCCTTCACCGAAGAGGCGGAGCACCGCCTCACCGGCCTGGCGGCAGCCGACGTCGCCGAGGAGCTTGCACTGCTCTCCTACGAGGCGCAGAACGGCCAGAAGCCGGACACTGCCTCCGCAGAGTACGCCGAGCACCATGAACGCGTGATGAAGGACCTGCTCACCACCGAGCACGAGGTCATCAGCTCCGGCGTGGACCTGATTGAGGGTGCGCAGAAGTTCCTGGGCTTCCTGAGCGAGCACATGCCGGTTGCGGTGGCGTCGAACTCCACCGCGAACATTCTGACCCTCAAAATGGAAAGCTACGGTTACGCCCCGCTGGTGCGCACCTGGGTCAGCAGCAACGACGTTCCGGCCGGTAAGCCCGCCCCGGACATGTACCTGGAGGCGGCACGTCGCCTCGGCTTTGAAGGTCACGAGGCGCTGGCGTTCGAGGACTCCCCCGCGGGCGCGCAGGCGGCACGTGACGCCGGTACGAAGGTCATGATTTACGTTCCGGAAGGCACCGACCCGGCAAAGGCACCCGCCGGTTTTGGGCGCTTCGATTCGTTCAATGACCCGCAGCTCTGGGAGGCGGCACGCACCTGGATCGCCAAGCTTGAGGCGGCACAGCAGTCTGAGGCAGCTCAATAGTCTGAGGCAGCGCAGAACTAAGCACGTACCGCAGACGCCTCACCGCGCCACCGCCTCACCTGATAGGCAGCATCAAGAAAGACCCCCGGCCCGCTCCTCAAGGAGCAGACCGGGGGTCTTCTATGCTTATCAGCTGCCTCTCTAGCACCCGCTCTTGTAGCCCTTTGACCTCATCAGCACTTTCGCGGAGCGCTACTTTTCCCAAGTCTCACTAAACGGTACCAATACAAAACATCACGAGAACCTGAACATTGGCAGGTTCTCGTGATGCTAGGTGTTTTAGAACTCCAAGGATGCTTATTTCGGCTGTTGCTTATAGAAAACAAAAGCGTACAGGATACTCATAAGTAGAACTACAACCTGAGCCAAAGGGTCAAGCCAATACACTTGTAAAATTACCACAGCCAACATAAAAAATACGGATTTTATGAAGGATGCCGCAGGTTGTACGTAGTTCTTATTTGCATGATATGCAGAGTACACAACAAATCCACAAAGAATTAAAATACCGGCAACATTATAAAACATTACATCATGCGAAGATGTAAAATAATAGAAAGAATAACCTGCGAAACATAATTCAGGTACCGGTATGTATCTAGTGTCGACCAACTTAATCACCTCAGATATTTATTCAATTTTTGCTTTCAGCGGTGGTATACCCCAATCTGCGTAGAACGCGATTCCACGTCCTTCTATACCGGCTCCGACAATTTTCACGGCTAGGTCGGCGAAGAACATCGACCCCAGAATTGCGAAACCTAAGCTGTTGATGATATCTCTAGTTTGATGTGAACCGGAACACTTTTATAATATCAATTATCAAAATGGGAGTCAAGATTATTTTAGTAA
>ERZ773074.1012-NODE-1012-length-11267-cov-2.632893_pt1 | contig 11267 bp, 7 predicted proteins | sample MGYA00580615_ERZ773074 | MGnify/ENA primary metagenome ERZ773074 (study PRJEB29015, sample SAMEA2738126) | human oral metagenome | biome: human oral; feature: human-associated habitat; material: saliva | place: China | collected 2160 ...
TTAAGATTGTTCGGCCTTGTTTAGCTAAGCTTACATTTTCCAGTTTGATAATCTTTTCCATTTTTACTCTTTCTTTCGTTAAATCTCCTTTATTATAACAAAATTTATGGTAAAATAACTGATAGGAGGAGTCAAATGTTTCATAAAAGTAAGCTGATGTTTTGGACCAGTGAGGTCCTTTTGCTAACGATTATTTTCTTTATCTGGCGCCAGATGGGGGATATGATAACCCCGATTGTTAGCGTTGTGAATACAATCTTGATTCCCTTTCTTGTGGGAGGATTTCTTTACTATATTACGAATCCGCTGGTGAAATTTCTCCAGGATAAGCTCAAAATCAACCGGATGATTGGGATTCTGATTACGCTCAGCCTTTTGTTTGGCTTGATTGCTTTGGGCGTTATTTACCTCTTGCCGATTTTGATTAATCAGCTAAGCAGCCTGATTAATTCAACGCAAGGCCTTTATTGGGAAATTCAAAGTTTTGTCAATCAATTATCTAAAAATCCGCTCTTTCGGAATCTGAATATCCAGTCCACCATCCAGCAGCTCAACCTGTCTTATGTGGATATTCTGCAGAATATTCTCAACAGTGTAACCAACAGTCTGGGCAGCGTTCTGTCAGCAGTTGTCAACACGCTGATGATTTTGATTATGACGCCGATTTTCTTGGTTTACTTCCTCATGGACGGCCATAAGCTTTTGCCCATGCTGGAGCGGACAGTCCTCAAGCGAGATAAGCTCAATATCTCCAGCTTGCTGACCAATCTCAATGCTACTGTTGCCCGCTATATCAGCGGAATTTCAATCGATGCCCTGATTATCGGTGCTCTGGCCTATATTGGCTATAGCGTGATTGGGCTCAAGTACGCTTTGGTCTTTGCTATTTTCTCCAGTCTGGCTAATCTGATTCCTTATGTAGGACCAAGTATCGGCTTGATTCCCATGGTCATTACGTATGCCTTTACCGATCCTCAGAAGATGGTGGCGGCCTTGATTTACATGCTGATTATCCAGCAGGTAGATGGCAATATCCTCTATCCCCGTATCGTTGGTGGTGTGATGAAGGTCCATCCTATTACTATCATGGTGCTCTTGCTTCTATCCAGCAATATCTATGGCGTGCTGGGGATGATTGTGGCAATCCCGACCTATTCTATCCTTAAAGAAATCGCTAAGTTCTTGGCTAACCTCTATGATAATCACAAGGAAGCCCAGCAGCAGAAGAAGAACGAAGAGTTTGGGATTATTAATAAATAAGGATGAGTTTGGTAATCGATTAATCCCAGAGTCTCGATATCAGAAAATAAGACGGAAGGAAGGCCTTCCGTCTTATTTTCATTTCCTGTGCACTAAATTTAAAAATATGATATAATCAGATTTACTTATACATTTCGAGGAGAAAGAACCAATGGAAGACCCTGGCAGTCAGAATATGTTATGGCAAGCCTTACTACTGTTTATATTGACTTTGTTAAATGCCTTTTTCTCAGCTGCTGAGATGGCAATGGTATCGCTCAATCGGGCGCGTGTGGAGCAAAAGGCTGAAGAGGGCGACCTCAAGTATATCCGGCTCTTAGCTGTCTTGGAAAGCCCCAATAACTTCTTATCAACTATTCAGGTTGGGATTACGGTTATCAATATCCTGTCTGGGGCCAGCTTTGCGGATAATTTGGGAAAATTGTTCTCTTCTTGGATGGGAAATTCCGAAACAGCACGTGCTATCGGAACTTTCTTGGCCCTGATTTTGCTGACATATATTTCCATTGTTTTGGGTGAGCTTTATCCTAAGCGCATTGCCATGAACCTGAAAGACAATCTAGCTGTGCGGGCTGCTCCGGTTATTATTTTTCTTGGCAAGATTGTTAGTCCCTTCGTTTGGTTGCTGTCAGCGTCGACTAATCTATTGAGTCGGATAACCCCGATGAAGTTTGATGATGCAGACGAAAAGATGACTCGGGATGAGATTGAGTATATGCTGACCAAGAGTGAGGAGACCTTGGATGCAGATGAGATTGAGATGCTGCAGGGGATTTTCTCTCTGGATGAGCTGATGGCGCGTGAACTGATGGTGCCGCGGACGGATGCCTTTATGGTGGACATCCAGGACGATACCAAAGAAATTATCGAAAGCATTCTCAAACAGAGCTTCTCGCGGATTCCTGTCTATGATGGGGATAAGGACAATGTCATCGGTCTGATTCATACCAAGCGACTGCTCAATGAAGGGTTCATCAATGGTTTTGACAATATCGTTCTGCGTAAGATTCTGCAGGAGCCGCTCTTTGTACCGGAAACCATGTTTGTCGATGATTTGCTCAAGGAGCTGCGCAACACGCAAAATCAAATGGCGATTCTCTTGGATGAGTATGGCGGAATGGCTGGTCTGGTTACACTGGAAGACCTCTTGGAGGAGATTGTCGGTGAGATCGACGATGAGACAGACAAGGCTGAAATCGAAGTCCATGAAATCGGTGAGAATACCTACATTGTCTTAGGAACCATGACACTCAATGATTTTAATGAATACTTTGAAGTCGAAATCGAAAGCGACGATGTGGATACGATTGCTGGTTATTACTTGACTTGTGTGGGGACTATCCCAGACCCGAAGGAACGCATTAGCTACGAAGTCGAAAGTCAGAATAAGCAACTCATTTTGACCAATGACAAGGTTAAAAATGGCCGTGTCACGAAGGTTAAGGTTGAAATTTCTGACATTATTGAAGAAGCAGAAAAGGCTGAGAAATAAACTCAGCCTTTTAGGTTTCCTTCAAGTTTTTTATAAGTCTGTCTTAAGTTTCTGGGATTATACTAATACCATCAAAATAGAAATGAGGACAGTCCAATGACATCTAAAGTTACCCTATATGATAAGCAAGTATTGACATTTTCACAGGCGCAAAAGTAGGAAAGGAAGTAATAAGAATCAGTAACGTTTAAAAAGCAGCAGAAGCCCTTAACTAATTTTTTCATATAAATCTCCTAAAACAAGTAAAAAGAAATTTTGAGGCTCTTTGTCGCTCCAAAACAAAGCAGCCTTAGACTACTCATAAAAGAAACCACCTCTGCCAGCTGGAAGGCAGAGGTGGTTTTGTGATCTGGATGGAAATCAAGGTTATTCTTTCTGGCGCTTAGCAAAATCCACAAAGCGAAATTTGTCTAGCTTGTGCCGGCTCTCAGTATATTGAAACTGGCGGCCGTCTGCCAGATAGACCTGAGATTTGACAGAGACAACCTGCTGGTCCTTGCCTAGGTCCATGAGAATCTTGTCTCGGTCATTGGCGTGGTCAATGGTAAATTCCTTCTTGGCATAGGCAATGTTAAGCTTTAAATCATTTTCCAAATAGGCATAAATGGACTGCTCAGCGATTTCCCTTGTCAAGTCAGGGACGATGCCCTTGTCTAAATAGTCAATATCTAATACAGAGGCGACTTGGTCTACAACGCGCTGACGGACGATTCGCCAAACCAGTCGGTAGGGAGGGAAGCCAGTGATGTCGGACAATTTCTGGTCCACGGTAATTTTTTCCAAGCTGACAACATTGGTTTTGGACTGCATATTATTCTGCTTGACCACTTCTTGATAGCTGGTCAGCTTAGACACTGGAAAGTCAAACTGTTCATGCTTGATGACTTTGGAACCCTGTCCGCGGACTTTTTCAATCAATCCTTCTTCCTGCAGCAGGGACAGAGCCTTGCGAACAGTGTCGCGGCTAACTTGGTAGTCTTCTGTCAGCTGATGTTCGCTGGGCAAGAAGTCTCCGACTGCATAACGTTCCTCTAAAATATCTTTCTCAATCTGTTTGAACAATTGTTTGTATTTCTTCATTATAAACTCCACTTGTTTTCTTTTTTACATACAACCCAGAAAATTTTATCAAAAATAAGGGATTTTTTCAACAAACAACTTGCATACATCTTTGAAATCGATTACAATAATTTGTAGAGATGTGTTGAAAAACTAACTCGTAAAAAATATAAGGAGAGTGCTGGATTCTCATTCAGCCAGTAGTCAAATGGGAAAATTTGAGAAGGAAGCCAAAGATTTGCTTGATGCAATCGGCGGCAAAGAGAATGTCACAGCAGTTAGCCACTGTGCAACGCGTATGCGCTTTGTACTTGGAGATGATAAAAAGGCCAATGTCAAGGCCATTGAGGCAATCCCAGTGGTCAAGGGAACTTTTACAAATGCTGGGCAATTCCAAGTCATCATTGGAAATGATGTGCCAATCTTTTACAATGACTTCACTGCTGTATCAGGTATTGAGGGAGTATCAAAAGAAGCAGCCAAGTCTGCTGCTAAGAGCAACCAAAATCCCCTTCAGCGGGTTATGGCCACTCTGGCGGAAATTTTCACCCCGATCATTCCAGCTTTGATTGTCGGAGGGTTAATCCTTGGCTTCCGCAATGTTCTTGAGGGCGTGCATTGGTCTATGTTGGATGGGAAAACAATCACAGAGGTATCCAAATTCTGGTCTGGAATTAACCATTTCTTGTGGCTTCCGGGAGAAGCAATTTTCCAATTCCTGCCAGTTGGAATCACTTGGTCTGTTTCTCGTAAAATGGGAACTAGCCAAATTCTTGGGATTGTCTTGGGAATCTGTTTGGTGTCACCACAATTGCTCAATGCTTATTCAGTAGCATCGACACCAGCAGCTGAAATCGCTAAGGACTGGGTTTGGGATTTCGGTTTCTTCACTGTCAATCGTGTTGGTTACCAAGCTCAGGTTATTCCGGCGCTTTTAGCAGGTTTATCTCTATCTTATCTGGAAATCTTTTGGCGTAAACATATTCCAGAAGTAGTGTCTATGATTTTTGTGCCATTCTTATCATTGATTCCTGCTCTGATTCTGGCTCATACTGTCTTGGGTCCTATCGGTTGGACAATCGGTCAGGGGCTTTCAACAGTTGTACTTGCAGGTTTAACTGGTCCAGTTAAATGGCTCTTTGGCGCAGTATTTGGTGCCCTTTATGCTCCATTTGTTATCACAGGTCTTCACCATATGACCAATGCCATTGATACTCAGTTGGTAGCTGATGCCGGTGGTACTGGTCTTTGGCCAATGATTGCTCTGTCTAATATTGCTCAAGGTTCGGCTGTATTTGCCTACTATCTCATGCATCGTCGTGATGAAAGAGAGGCACAAATTTCGCTTCCAGCAACCATTTCAGCTTACCTTGGAGTTACTGAGCCAGCTCTCTTCGGGGTCAATGTCAAGTACGTTTATCCATTTGTGGCGGGGATGATTGGTTCGTCTATTGCCGGAGTCTTGTCCCTTAGCTTTAATGTTACAGCAACTGGTATTGGTGTCGGTGGCTTACCAGCCATCCTTTCTATTCAAGCAAACTATTGGCTTCCTTTCCTTCTAGTTATGCTTGTAGCAATCCTTGTACCAATGTTCCTGACCTTCTTCTTCCACAAGACAGGCTTCTTGACGAAGACAGAGGAAGATCCAGAATTACAGGCAGAGTTTGCAGCCCAGGAAGAGGCAGAATTTGCCGGGCCATCCAAAGCCGAGTCATCTCCAGAGGTGCAAGCAGCTGATTCATTGACCCCTGTAACAATCACCAGTCCGCTGGCAGGAGAAGTCAAAGAATTGAGTCAGGCAACGGATCCAGTCTTTGCACAAGGTTTGATGGGGCGTGGAGTTGTCATTGTTCCTAGCCAAGGTGAGTTGGTTTCACCAGTTAATGGTAGAGTAACAGTCTTCTTCCCAACCAAGCATGCCATCGGCATCTTGTCAGATGAAGGTGTTGAAATCCTGATGCATATCGGAATGGACACTGTCAATCTGGAGGGCAAATGCTTTGAAGGTTATGTATCTCAAGGAGATAAGGTCAAGGTTGGCGACAAACTCATTTCCTTTGATATAGACATGATCAAGAAAGCAGGCTATGTAACAGAAACACCAGTCATCATTACGAACTCAGACAAGTACGAGGTGGAGGTGCTTGAACAACTTCCTCAGGCAGTTGAGCGAGGAAGTCAGTTGATGGCAGCTAATCCACTTTAAAGAAAAATGAAATGACTTATAGAAAGGGACGGTGCTTTAAAATCTGTCCCTTTTCTCAAAAAAGGAGAAAATATGACACTTGATAAAACAAAGGTTGTCTACCAAATTTATCCAAAATCTTTTAAAGACACAACTGGCAACGGTTTGGGAGATTTTCGCGGGATTATTGAAAAACTTCCTTACCTGAAAGAGCTGGGAGTGGATATGATCTGGCTCAATCCTTTCTATCCGAGTCCGCAACGGGACAATGGTTATGATATTTCTGACTATACTGCGGTTGATCCTATCTTTGGAGATATGGCGGATTTTGAAGAGATGGTCAAGGTCGGCCAGCAGCATGGTATTGACTTTATGCTGGATATGGTTCTCAATCATTGCTCGATTGAGCATGATTGGTTCCAAAAGGCACTGGCTGGGGATTCCTATTATCAGGACTTCTTTATCCTGCGAGATGAGCCAACGGACTGGCTGTCCAAGTTTGGCGGCAGTGCCTGGGCGCCATTTGGCGATACGGGCAAATATTATCTGCATCTCTATGATGTGACTCAAGCTGATCTTAACTGGCGCAACCCCAATGTTCGTCAAGAGCTCTTCGAGGTGGTGAATTTTTGGCGAGATAAAGGAGTCAAGGGCTTCCGCTTTGATGTCATCAATGTCATCGGAAAAGATGAGGTGCTGACGGACTGTCCAGAGCAGGAGGGCAAGCCAGCCTATACTGATAAGCCAATTGTGCATGACTATCTGCGTATGATGAACGAAGCGACCTTCGGGCAGGATGCTTCCGTTATGACGGTTGGCGAAATGAGTGCTACGACGATTGAAAACTGTATCCTTTACACCGCACCAGACCGGCAGGAGCTATCTATGGCTTTTAATTTCCATCATCTCAAGGTGGACTATGAAGCTGGACAGAAGTGGACCCTTAAGCCTTTTGACTTTGAAGAATTAAAACGCCTTTTCCATACTTGGGGCAAGGAAATGAGCGAACACGACGGTTGGTCGGCTCTCTTTTGGAACAACCATGATCAGCCGCGAGCTCTCAACCGCTTTGTCGATGTAGAGAATTTCCGCAATGAAGGGGCAACCATGTTGGCAGCCAGTATTCATCTGTCGCGCGGGACGCCTTATATCTACATGGGGGAGGAAATTGGAATGGTGGACCCTGACTACGACTCCATGGAAGATTATGTAGATGTCGAGTCTCTCAATGCTTACCAGAGTCTGCTTGCTGAAGGGCAATCGCCAGAGGCAGCCTTCAGGATTATCAAGGCTAAATCTCGTGATAATTCTCGGACGCCTATGCAGTGGGATGATTCAGTCAATGCAGGTTTTACAACAGGAACTCCATGGCTGAAGGCGGGCAAATCCTATCCTCTTATCAATGTGGAAAATGAAATCAAGGGCCCGATTTTTACCTTTTATCAGAAATTGATTGGCTTGCGTAAGGAATTGCCTATCATCGCAGAGGGCAGCTATCAGCCAGCCTATGAGGACAGTCCTCAGGTCTATGCCTTTGAGCGGGAGTGGCAAGGACAAAAACTTTTAGTCCTTAACAACTTTTATGCTGATCCGATTACGGTGGACATCCTGCCAGATTATCAAAATGGTCAGGTTCTCCTATCCAATTACGACAAGACTCAGGTTGACCATGTGATGACCCTACAGCCATATGAAACCTTGGCAATCTTAGTAGGGGAAAACTAAAGTCTCGAAAGAATCTGGTAAAAATTCCAGATTCTTTTTTCTGTGTTGGGCCAGTCTAGACAAGTATTTTTCTGAAGAGAGAGAAACTAATACAGAATTTTAAGAAAGCCTTTGCAAAATTTGATTCTTTTCTTTATAATAAAAATTAAATAGGATAATATACATTTATACAGAAAAGGAGAAGTTCATGAAAAAACAAGTTTCTTACAGGCAGCTCTTTCCCACAGTGGTCTTGCTAGCTGCTTTTCTGTCCCTGCTTTTTTCTGTCCAACCGGTCGGAGCAGAAGAAGCGGTAAGTTCGTCGACTTCTGAGGCGGCTGCTCTTACAGAGAATCCGGCTGTAAGTGATGCGTCGGTTGCCAGTCAAGCGGAGAGTCCATCTGCAGACTTGGGAGAGGCAAGGCCAGCTTCTACAGAGACAGTGGAAAAGGAAGGCCAAGCTCCTGCTACAGCACAAGCTGCAGCTAGCGGACCAGAAGCTGTGCCCAATGTGGGAACCATTCAGGGAGAATCACAAGCCTCTCCCTATGAGGACAAAGAGGTTCAAGTTTCCAATGTAGTTGTGACGAAAACAGACCGCTATGGTTTTTATGTTCAAGACGTGACTCCTGATGGAAACAGCAAGACTTCTGATGCTCTTTATGTTGTTTCTAAAGAAAAAGTCGATGTCGGTGACAAACTTAGTCTTGAAGGACGCGTCAAAGAAGGTTATATGGAAGAGCTCAGCGTTCGTCAGGGGCAAACTTTCAACAAGCCCAGTGATAGTTTGACAGTCACCATGCTTGTCGCTTCCAAGGTGACCAAGGAAGGGAAAGCTGATTTGCCTGCTCCAGTAGACATCGTGGCTAATATGCCTCAGGATACGGTCGATAAGGATATTAATAACTATCAGCCTCAAAGTGAAGCGTTGGACTACTGGGAAAGTTTGGAAGGAATGTTGACGACGGTGAAGAGGCCCCGAGTTTTAGGCCCGCAGTACCGTGGAGACATTTATCTTTTACCGGAAGATTACCAAGCCTTACCGCTAAACAATATCGGAGGTCTTAATCTTCGTCCAAACGCTCAAAATACTGCAACTATTCCAGTCTATGTTGGCAATAAATTTATTGCCAAGGCCAAGGATTATTTCAATGGTGATGTGGTCGGAGTCGTGACTTATCGTGGGAAGATTTACAAGTTGGAGCCGACTCAGCTGCCTGATTTGGTGGACGGTGGCTTGCAGAGACAGATCTCTCCTATCTATCCAAGCGAAGACAAGCTGACTATTGCTTCCTACAATATCGAGAATTTTTCTGCTAATGCTAAAAAAGGTGAAACACCTGAGGAAAAAGTGACTAGAATCGCTAATTCCTTTATCAATGAAATCCACAGTCCAGATATCATCACGCTCATCGAGGTTCAAGATGAGAATGGCAGTGTCAATGACGGAACGACCAGCGGTGTCAAAAGCGGCGAAAAACTAGCGGCTCGTATCAAAGAACTGGGAGGTAAAACTTACAAGTACACTGAAGTTGCACCACTTGACGGTCAAGATGGAGGCAAGCCTGGCTCTAATATCCGCGTGGCCTTTCTCTACGATCCAAATCGGGTGAAGTTAGTCGAAAAAGAAGCTGGTACGAGTGACGAAGCAGCTAGCTTCTCTGGTGGCCATTTGGTTAAGAATCCTGCCCGGATTGCTCCAACAAATCCAGCCTTTACTAAGGTTCGTAAATCCTTGGCAGCTGAGTTTGAATTCAAGGGACAGCATATCGTTGTTATCGCCAATCATTTGAAGTCCAAGATTGGGGATGATGCCGTTTATGGCTCCGCTCAGCCAGCAGTTCAGCATACGCAGGCTGCTCGGATAGAGCAGGCTAAAATTTTAAATAGCTTTGTTCAGGAAGGACTGAGACAAAATCCTAACCTTAAGTTTGTGCTGACTGGAGATTTCAATGACTTTGAATTTTCCGAAACGGCTAAAGCACTGGCGGGTAATGAACTGATTAATCTCATGCAGGAGCATGATGCGGCTGACCGTTATTCCTATTTCTACCGCGGCAGCAACCAAAGCTTGGATAACATTTTCATTTCGAAGAACCTGGCAGGCAAGGCTGTCTTTGCGCCTGTACATATCAATGCCTCTTTCATGGAAGAACATGGCAGAGCTTCAGACCATGATCCAGTAGTGGTGCAGCTGGACTTTTCTAAGGATGTTGCAGCTTCGTCTTCTGACAGCTCCCAACCGTCTCAATCAACTGGACAATCCTCTGTAGCAGCAGAACAAGGAGCTCCGTCTCAGACCAATTCTCCATCGTCCAATCAAACTGGACAAGGTCAGACTGCTGGCAGCAAGAAGAAGGGGCTCCCGCAGACCGGCCAAAATAGCAGTAGCTGGGCAGTCTTGGGATTGGCCCTGCTGATGTTTGCTTTTACTCTCAAAAAGAGAAGCAGAAATTAACTAAAATCAATTTAAAAAGTGAAATCAGGGTGGAATAAAGATTCTGCCCTGATTTTTTGCTTGCCTACTGCTTTCGCCCTAAAGTTTCATCTGTTGTAAAACACTGAAAATGAAACTGAAAAACAGTTTGTTTTCTAAAAAATAGGCAAATTAAGTCTATTTTTGCTTTAATCATGTTATAATGTAGTTAGTTATAAAACGTTTTCAGAGTTAAGAGGTTGCGTAATGGTTGAAGAGAAAATTGAAGAAGCAGTTGATTATGGAAAGGTAACGGGCATGGTCCACTCCACTGAAAGTTTTGGAGCTGTTGATGGACCGGGTATCCGTTTTATTGTTTTTTTGCAGGGCTGCCACATGCGCTGCCAGTACTGCCATAATCCGGACACATGGGAGATGGAGACCAACAAATCTCAGCTGCGGACAGTGGATGATATCCTACAAGAAGCTCTTCGTTACAAAGGTTTCTGGGGAAATAAAGGTGGCATCACCGTCAGCGGGGGAGAAGCACTTCTGCAAATCGACTTTTTGATTGCCTTCTTTACTAAGGCTAAAGAGCTGGGGATTCATTGTACGCTGGATACTTGTGCCCTGCCCTTTAGAAATACGCCTCGTTATCTAGAAAAGTTTAATAAACTGATGGCGGTGACGGATTTGGTCTTGCTGGATATCAAGGAAATTAATGAAGCGCAGCATAGGGTCGTGACCAGCCAGACCAATAAAAACATCTTGGCCTGTGCAAAATACCTATCAGATATTGGGAAGCCAGTGTGGATTCGACACGTTCTGGTGCCAGGTTTGACGGATCGTGATGAGGACTTGATTGAGCTAGGTAAATTTGTCAAAACACTCAAGAACGTTGATAAGTTTGAAATCCTTCCTTATCATACGATGGGAGAGTTTAAATGGCGGGAGCTGGGCATTCCTTATTCACTGGAAGGTGTGAAGCCACCGACTGCTGATCGGGTCAAGAATGCCAAGGAACTGATGCAAACGGAATCCTATACCGAATACATGAATCGGGTGCATAATAACTAAGTAATGTAAGTAGGGTAAGATGAGGCTGGGACAAAAGTCCTAGCCTCTCAATTGTCTTTGGATTGTCGAGCAAG
>ERZ773074.1014-NODE-1014-length-11256-cov-3.063030_pt1 | contig 11256 bp, 5 predicted proteins | sample MGYA00580615_ERZ773074 | MGnify/ENA primary metagenome ERZ773074 (study PRJEB29015, sample SAMEA2738126) | human oral metagenome | biome: human oral; feature: human-associated habitat; material: saliva | place: China | collected 2160 ...
AGCCGAAAGTTGTTGAAGAAGATATTCCGTTTAAAGAGGAAGTTCGTGAGAATCCTAAGTTGCCTAAAGGAACCGAAAACGTTATTCAAGAAGGTGAAAAAGGTAAAAAGACAATTATGACGACTTATACTTTGGATGAAAAAACCGGTAAGGTGACATCTTCTGAAAAAGTTGAAACCAAAAACCCTAAGAATCGTATTATTGAACGTGGCACCGGTGAGGATAGAGATGGTGAGTTAATTGTAACTTATATTCCAGATCCGGAAGATAATCCTGGAAAACAAACAATTGTTGATGAAGGTAAAAAACCGAAACTTGATATTACTGGAAAAGTTAAAGACCCAGGTAAACCTAAAGTAATTAAAGTCGGTACGAAGCCGAAAGTTGTTGAAGAAGATATTCCGTTTAAAGAGGAAGTTCGTGAGAATCCGAAATTACCTAAAGGTGTTGAAAATGTAATCCAAGAGGGTGAAAAAGGTAAGAAGAAAATGACAACTACTTACACTTTGAATGAAAAAACTGGTAAGGTGACATCTTCTGAAAAAGTTGAAACTAAGGATCCGAAGAATCGTATTATTGAACGTGGTACGGGTGAAGATAAAGATGGTGAGTTAATTGTAACTTATATTCCTGATCCTGAAGATAATCCGGGGAAACAGACAATTGTGGATGAAGGTAAGAAACCGAAATTGGATGTGACGGGCAAAGTTAAAGATCCAGGTAAACCGAAAGTAATTAAAGTCGGTACGAAGCCGAAAGTTGTGGAAGAAGATATTCCGTTTAAAGAAGAAATTCGTGAAAATCCGAAATTGCCTGAAGGTGTAGAATTTGTTATTCAAGAAGGTGAAAAAGGTAAGAAGAAAACAACAACTACTTATACTTTAGATGAGAAAACAGGAAAAGTAACGTCTACGGATAAAGTTGAAACTAAGGATCCGAAGAATCGTATTATTGAACGTGGTACGGGTAAAGATGTTGACGGTGAAATTGTTGTAACTTATATTCCTGATCCTGAAGATGAGCCGGGTAAACAAACAATTGTTGATGAGGGTCTTAAACCTAAATTGGATGTGAACGGTAAAGTGAAAGATCCAGGTAAACCTAAAGTAATTAAAGTAGGTATGAAACCGAAAGTTGTGGTAGAAGATGTTCCGTTTAATGAGGAAGTTCGTGAGAATCCGAAGTTGCCTAAAGGGACTGAGAATGTTATTCAAGAGGGTGAAAAAGGTAAGAAGATTACAACAACTACTTATACGATGAATCCGAAGACTGGTGAAGTAACATTTACTGATAAGGTTGAAACCAAGGATCCGAAGAATCGTATTATTGAACGTGGTACTGGTGAAGATAAAGACGGTGATTTGATTGTGAAATATATCCCTGATCCGGAGGATGAGCCAGGTAAACAAACGGTTGTTGATGAAGGTAAGAAACCGAAATTTGATGTCACTGGAAAAGAACTTGACCCGGGTTCTCCGAAAGTAATCAAAGTTGGTACGAAACCGAAAGTTGTGGAAGAAGAAGTTCCGTTTAAAGAGGAAATTCGTGAAAATCCAGAATTACCTGAAGGTGAGCGCAAAGTTGTTCAAGAGGGTCGTGTTGGTAAGAAAATAACGACTACGACATACACTTTGGATGAAAAGACTGGTGAAGTTAAGGAATCAATTACTGAAAAAGTAGATGAACCTAAAGTTCAAATTGTAGAAGTTGGTGCTAAGAAACCAGAAACTCCGAAAGAAGAGCCTAAAGTGGAAACGCCTAAGACAACGGAGGCTCCTAAAAAAGAAGAGCCTAAAGCAAAAGAAACACCTAAACAATTACCTAAGACTAATGAACAAACGAAACAGCGCAATACTGTGATTGTTACATTGTTGTCGGTTGTAGGTCTTGGTGGTTTAGTAACTTATCTAGGTCTTCGCAAACGTGAAGATAAATAAAAAAAATAAAAGATACTCGTAAGAGTATCTTTTTTGATTATTTGGTGTCGAATGGAATGTCGTTTTCTTCGATAATGTCTGCTTGAGCTCGGCCCATAGCGCGTCCTGTGAGTGTTGCTTGGATGAGATCTTTAACATCAAGACCCATGCCGTTTGTGATTTGGTTCATTGAGGTCATGATATCGCCGACCATTTTACCAGAATTACCTTCGCCGTACATTGTGATCTTATCGACATTTGCAAGTGGGGCTGCAACATTCTTAGCAATTTCAGGTAAGACGTTTACAAGCATTTCTGTGATAGCTGCTTCACCATATTTCTTCATGGCTTCGGCTTTCTTATCTAAACCTTCAGCTTCTGCATCAAGTTTCATACGGATAGCTTCCGCTTCAGCTCTACCTTTAGCTTCAATACCTTTGGCTTCTTCTTCTGCTTGACGGCGGTTAGCTTCGGCTTGACGTTCTTGAGCTTCAGCTTCTTTTTGAGATTCAAAGAGTTCAGCTTCAGCGGCTTTTTGACGACGGATTAATTCAGCTTCAGCTTGACGTTCAGCTGCGTATTTTTGAGCATCGGCTTCGGCTTCGACGCTTGCAGCAAGAGTTTGACGTTTAACTGCAACTTCACGTTCTTTGACTTTTGTTTCTTGTTCTTGACGTGCAATTTCAGCTTCTGCTGTTTCAATTTCGATTGATTTTCGTTGAATTTGAGCTTGAATATCGTATGCTGCTTCAGCTTTTGCTCGTTCGGTGTCGGATTCAACTTGAAGTGCCGCTTGGCGTTTAGCTAACTCCGTATTCTTTTTAGCGATTTCTAGTTCGGCTTCAACACGGGCGTCATTAGCAATTTTGCTTGATACGGCTTCTTGTTCTTGAACTTCTTGTCTTGCTTTTGCAATAGCTGCATCCTTTTTAATTGTTTCTGTGTTGTCTACACCGAGATTTTCAATAACACCGTTTGCATCAGATAATCCTTGAATGTTGAAGGCTACGATTTCGAGACCCATTTCTTCAAGGTCTTTGGTTGCATTTTGTTGAACATTTTCGGAGAATTTCGCACGGTTTGTGACGATATCTTCCAATTTCATTTGACCAATAATGGCGCGTAAGTGTCCTTCAAGTGTATCGCGAACTTCATCAGCAATTTCGGATGTGTCCTTGTATAAGAAGTTACGGGTAGCTGCTTTGAAAAGTTCTTCTTTATCAATTCCGATACGAACTTTGACAGCCGCGTCAACTTTAATGTTGATGTAGTTATTGGTTGGTACGTAATCGGCGGTGCGAACGTCGACAGAGATCATTGAGGCTGTCATAACGTCGACGCGTTCGATTAATGGAATTTTCCATCCAGTTTTACCGTGAATTGTGCGTTGTCCCCATGGTCCTGATACGACTTTGATTTGTCCGGGACTTGCTGATACGAATCCGGAGGCGATGATTGTGATAATAATCAGTACAGCGATTCCGATTGCAATCCATGAAATAGGCATAGGTATATAATCCTTTCAATTAATAAATTTCTAATGAGTGAATGTTCGTTGGCTCGGCCAACGAATTTTTATATAGCACTAGTTATCTTATGGCCGTAAATAATTTATGTAAATAAAAAAATAAAAGATACTCTTGTGAGTATCTTTTATTAATCGGCAATAATAGCGTTTGGATAGAATTCAAAGATTCGAGACATATTTTCACTATTATATACACCTCGGTAACGTGTATTTCCTTGTTCGTCTACGAATTCGGATGTTATTTTGACGGGAATGATTTCACCTGTGTTTTCGAATTTTAATGTAATTTGCTTATTTGTCATAGTTGTTTTCCTTTCTAGTTTATTTATCAGTTGCTTATTATAGCATTTAATGTTGAAATGTCAATTTTTTGAGGCTATTGCTTTTTTATTTCTATTTTTGATATAATAAAACCATATGAAATAAAACGAGCTCGATTTTAGATCGAGCCAGAAAGTGAGATTTGATATGTCAAATTATGACTTTATTCCTCAGTTGGAACGGGAATACTTGTGGGTTCGAACCATGCAAGAAGCCCGTGCTCAGTTAGGTTTGAAACCGTTCACGCCGACTGAGTTGCGTCGATTTGCGAATGAGGTTCGTGAGATTAAGGGTTCGGAATTTAATTTGGATGCTTATGATCCTGTTGTTCAGCAAATGTTGGTTTACAATGATACATTGAGTGCAGATGCATCTTTGCAATCGGTGTTTGCTCGAGATAATTTGCGCAAGACATGGTCTGCGGCAATTACAGAGTTTCGCCAAGAAGGAACTGTGATTGAGAGTGATGGCGCGTCTGTCAATACAACGTCAATTCCGATTACTGCAATTAATGATGCGTATGGTCGTTATTTAAGCGATGGTAATAATGATACTTTTGTTTATTATGTTAATCGTGATGATATGGCGAAATATTTGGATGTTCGTGCTGATGGTGGTGATTTCCGAAAAGTTGCTCCGCGGGCAGTTGTTAATTTGGAAAATCCATATCTTCGGCCAACAAGAGCACAAGCTAAAAATGGGTTAGCAAAAGTTGTTAAACCTGATTTACCGGCAGAAGCTGATGTTTATACGGTTTATGGTTGGAATGCGCCGAAGTCAAAAGAAGGTGACCAATTAGTTGGTTTGCGTGACATGATGAACTCTTTATTAACGAAAGAAGATGCGCGTCGGATGGCCGCAATCTTTGAAAATAAAGAAATTCGTTCGGATCGTGCAGAATACATTGTTGATATGTTGAATCGTCTGCGTGTGGAAGGCTATTCTGTATCTGTTGAGGAACCGCTTGATTATTTGGATGGCGCAACTCAGATGAATGTTTCATTAGGAAATGGAATGTCTGTGCGTTTGTATGATGAAGAGCATCCTGAATATGTGGGTCGTGTACAAACACCTACGCGTATGTACTATTGGCAGACGGAATTGAATCGTGAACAAGTGCGTGATGCATTAAATGCGCAGTTTGTTCAAACTGTTGATGATTCAATGCGTTTAGTTAATACAGTTAATGGTAAGATTAAATCAAATTTAGAACAATTTCGTTATGATCGTTACAGTCGTGGTAAGAACTCGAACGATGTCGTAGCTGAATTTAATCAGAATACAAATGGTGCGTCTTATTCAAACTATCGATTCGTTGATGTGACATTGGATCATCCAACGGCAACGGAAGTAGTTGATGGTGTACGTCGTCCTGTTCGATATAACATTTATAGTGTGCCTCGGGGTAATAGTGCTAAATCTGTGACATTTGCGTCTAAAGACTTGGCTACTGAGTTTCTACAACGTCAGATTGAATTAGCACGTACAGCTTATGACAATAGTATTCAATTTGATGCATTTGTTGAGGCGGCTCGTACGGTTGCTCAAGCTCAAGAAATTATTGATAATCGTGCGTATACAAATCTTCAACAAAAAGAGGCACGTGCGTTGCAAGAAGAAGCATTAGCGCATGTGGAACATTTGTATGATAATCGTTATAGTGCCGCGCAAGATGCATTGTTTAATGATATGGTTGCAATTCATAGATATATGATGCACCCTGAGAGTTCACAATTAGAATTAAAATCAATTCCAAATGATGCGGTTCGTGAAGATTTGGAAGATTTAATTAAAAGTTATGCAATTGATCTAGCTCTTGATTCGGATGTGGTTGATTCAGATTTGGCGTATGCTGAGTTACATGATGCGTTTATTGAAACACATGTTGGTAATTTTGAAGATGGATTTAATCCAGCTATTGTTGCTGAATTAGGTGCTGATGAGAATCGTCCGCGTTTGAGTTATGCGGTTGAAGCTGCAATTAAACGTTCAGGTTACGATCAAAGTAAATTAATTGGTAATGAAATGGCTGTGGATCGATTGCGTGATCGTATGGTTACGTTTGATCCAGAAACGGCTCGTACCTTAGCTGAAGTATTAGAGAGCGATCCTGAACAAAAAGAATATCAGACTAAAGCGATGCTTCGAGTACAAGAGCATTTGATGGTCGATAATATTTCAGATGTAGAAATTGAAATTGATGCGAACGGTATTATTCAATACGCATATAATCGTCCAGATAAGTTTGGTAAAAAGGGTGATGTACAACGTATGTCAAACCAAATTGGACAGATTTTCAATGAAGATGAATATGGAATTATTCATACTAAGTTTGCATCATCAGAGTCATTCGGTTTTGTTCCTGGATATGAAGGTTATTTTGTACCGGGCGATCCTGCAAAAATTGAAGCAGGTTTAGAAACTGATGAAGAACGTCGTGCACGGTTGCGATTGAAATCATATGAACAAGTTATTCTTTCTGAAATTGACCGAAACATGGTTGAACAAATGCAAGGCGCATATCTTGGTGGTCGTGGTGATGATCGGTATGAAAACTTTGTGGATACCATGGGAGCTGTCGCTTTGAATAAGGTTTATCGTAGTCAATTACAAGGTTTCAAACTGGATCCTGAATATGTGGATCGCTTCCTTGAGCTTCGCTCAGAAGAAGAATTGAAAACAAATATCCGCACACTTAGACAACGGGTTCGGTTCCCGAATGAGTACGGTGATGTATCGGGTACGAACTTTGATGATTATGTTAAACAAGATGGTTTCAATGAGGCTAAACTTGTTGGTGAAAATATCCGTGTTGTTGACCCAAAATGGAATAACATTTTTGACCCATATATGCTCGGTTCAGGTAAGAATCAAGGGGTTGAGCGTTATCTTGTAGATGGCGCAATTGTACATGCGGATGGAACTGTTCAAATGTCTGATGGTTGGGATAATCCGTTCACGGGACAACTTGAGAGAGACCGTGTTGCGATGACGAAGCAGGAAGCGTTTAAGTATATCGATTACATGCCTAGTGACCGTCAAATGATGGCGACTAAGCAAGCGCTTGTTGCGTTACAAGTTACAGAACCTGTAGGTGTAGCGTTTATGAACTTTGGTGGATGGACATACGATGATGGTATGGTTATTTCCAAAGAATATGCTGAGAAATATCAAGTGCCGGTCTATCACGATGAAAATGGTACGATGCGTGCTCAGATGAAAGGTGATAAACAGTCGGACTTCGGTTCAAATAAAGGTGTTGCGAACTTAGTAATTGACCGTAATATGAGCGAAGAAGAGGCTCGTGCGCAAGGTATTTGGAAGGAAGTTCAGTTCTATAAAGCGAATCCTGATTTAGATATTGTTATGGGTCCATATGCAACGTTGTCTCGGAATAATATGTCTGTATTGAAACAGGCGCGTGATTCGAAAACGATGGATTTGATTGATCCTATTCATGGTGATGTTAAACCGAATGCTATTGGATTTATGCCGATGATGGTTACGGATATGACGGTTGATAAGAAATCGCATGTCTATGATAAATCAGATGTTGCTAAAGGCAAGGGTCGTTCTGTATCAACACTTTTGATGTTGAACTTGCAGGCACTTGGTGCAAAAGGCATTATCAATGAAGTTTATGGTAATAATGTTACGGCCTGGGCTGATTTGCGTGAATATGCACTCATTCAAGGTATTGATATCGACCATGATGGAAATATGCATTTAGGGTATCGTCCGCAAGCGGGTGAAGAACGATTGCATTTTAAAGTTGACCCTAGTAAGTCAGCAGATGATTTCATGAAAGAAATCGCAAACAATGGTGGTATTTTGAATTTACCGTTCCCATTGATTAATAAGACTGTGAATAATATTTGTATGGCGTCACCTAATCCGCAAATTGTACGTGGTTTTGATGCTCGATCGTTTACTCGAGATGAAAATGGTGAGTTTGGTATTCCAGTTCTATCAGGTGCGCTTCGTCGTTCAACTGAGATGATGGATGGATCCACGGCAACGCACGATGTTACGGATTATTATATTGAAATCTATAAACGTGCGGCTTCATATATGGAAGTGACTGATAAGTTAAATGAATTGAAAGCAACGAACGGTTCTGCTGATGAAATTGCTAAATTGCGTGAACAACAATCGAAATTGTATCAAAATGCACAAATGTATTATGACCGAATTCAGTCAGATGTAGCTCCAAAGATTGATGGTCCAGGTGCGAACGGTAAGCATTCATTGATTCGTGATAAGATTACCTCAAAACGTATGGGTAATTCAGCAACATTAGTTGCTTGTGCAGATCCTCGTTTAGAAATTAATCAAATTGCAGTTTCACGTGAAACAGCTGAGAAAATGGGTATTGATGAAGGTTCTAAAGTTCTTGGTTGGCGCGACCCTACATGGCGTACGGGTGCGGTTCGTAGTTTTGAAATTGTAATTGATGATTCAGTTCAAGGTTTTGCTATGAATCCGTTAATGGATAAATCACACGATGGGGACTTTGACGGAGATGCATATGGATTTATTGTATTGAAGTCAGATGAAGCTTTGAAAGAACTTGATACTGTAATGTCGCATGGTGCAAATATTTTGAACTATGGCGATGGTCAAGTTGAAATTGATGGCAAAGAGTATTATCCATTATTTGTGAATGATGGTATGGATATTGCATCAAGCAGTTATGAATTTAAAGCGAACGGTAAAGATGATCCTGAAGATCTTCGTAAAAAAGCAACGATTATGGCAAATGACCCATCCGTTGACCGTAATGACGTTGTCGCTGTTTTGAACGAATATGTTCATACGGCGTTGCGTAGTGATGAGAATTTTGCAACAGATTATGTTGATTTGACGGATAGTCAGACTGTTATGACGAGTCTTGCTAAGATTGTTAATAAGAAAGCTAAAGGTAAAGCAAGTCACTTGTTAGAGTGCGCTAAGTATGAAGGTGTTGATTTACCAGGTGTTGTGTTTGATAAAGTTGATATTTCAAAACCAATCAATTATGTATCGTCCGATTCCAATCAGGAACAAAATGTTGAGGCTATTTCAGCTCTTCTTGAAGATGTAGCAAATGGTCAGTTGATGGATGTTTTGAATCCAAATCCAACATCAACGCATGCTACGGATAAAGATCGTATGGCGGTTCAATATGCAACAGCTACAAAATCTGATAACACTGGTCGTCCTGGTACAATGATGCAGGATGCAACGGCAACATTCCGAAACGAAGCGTTACGTGAAGCGATGGAGATTTTCTATAAGCCAACGCAGATGACACTTCAAATTAAACACAATGCTGTACAAGCGTATGACATTAATACTCAGTTTGGTAATAATGGTCGAATTTCTGCATTGTTCTTGCAAGGTCAGAATCCAGATGTAGATCCTACAGCTAAACGAGATGAGAAATTGATGACGAAAAATCAATGGATTAAAGCTGTTGATGCCGAATTGAATTCGTTGGGTCTTGATTATAATCCTGAGCATTTAGATGTTCTTGGTTCGGCACTAGTAGGTCAAAATGGATATATTCGTTCTCTTGAAAAAGCATTTAACGAGGAAGCGTCTTATTTTGATAAGTTATCCTTTGGTGGAGCTACTGGCGGTAAAGAGGGCGGAGTAAAAGCACTCGTACGTGGTGGTCTTAAAGGGTCATGTTTGTTTAAGAGTGAAGATGATATTGACCGTGCTGTTGTACCAAATGCCATTAAGGATAAGTCTATTGTTATGGCTCGTCCTGATGTGTTGATTCAAAAACAAAATTCATTTGAAGAAATTCAAGTTCGTTTGAATGAATTGGCGCAGGATAATCAACGTAAACTTGGTCTAGATTCCGTTGAGCCTATAGTTAATCAGTTGTCAACTGATGATACTAAGCCTAAAACACAGGCTATGAAGTCAGCGGTTGTTGATGTACAAGTGGAGGACGATTATGAGTTTGATCTCTAGAAAAGAAGATTTTCAGTCTAAACGGATGTGGTCTTTTGTTGGTAAATCAAAACGAGCGTTACAACAACCAAACCCGGTCTTTGAGGGCAATGCTGGTTATCGTTTGATGGCCTCAGACATTGCCCGAGAGGCATCCGTTGCGCATGATTGTGAGAAGATGACGGTTGCTGAATATAGAGAATTGGTGTCTAAACATACTGATGAAATGTCTGTGTTGTATAATCGTTTGAAGAACCATCCAAATTTTCAATACGAACTATTTATGGGTATTTATGACCGAGAGGGTTCTTTGGACCGCAAAGGTTTTGAAAAAGCAGTAATGGTTGGTCATTATTATTATTCGAATATGATGTATGACCAATTATTAGGTGAGAAGATGGATGCTTGTCTCGAAAAAGGGTATATCGCTAATTCCGATTTAATATATGAGGTTCAAAATGTTGTTGAACATAATATGATACCAATTGGTGATATTTGTTGGGATGATTTTGAAGTTTATGATTTTTTAGCCTCATGGGAGAAAACAGCATTTTCAAATATTAAAGATAACGAGTTTAGTTATAGAATGCTTAAATATAAAAATTTGGAAATGAAAGTTTCAGAGCATAATGAGAATTTAATGCTCGTAATTGGTGAAGCAATGGATTCTCTAGAACCTTATCAGTTGGGTCAAACTGAGAATTATAATGATGTGAAACGCGCATTTAATCGAAAGTATTTCGATATACGTGATGAAGAAGTATCACCGTTGAGCATCGATGCTGATTTGAAAATGCCTCGACGTATTAATATTGCACTAGATGGATTGTTAAGCACGAGGGATGATGACACTCCATATCGTCGAAAAGATTCATTTGTGTTAGAATAAAATAAAAGAGAAGCGTTAGCTTCTCTTTTTTGGGGTCTGATTCGCGTTCTAAGGCTCGAAATTAGCGTCTGAGGGTTATTGTGCCATCTTGAATTAGAAGCGCTTAAAATGCGTTTTAAAGGCCAAATACGATGTCTCAAATTTCATCGTATAATCGTTCGATTGCAGAGTCAATGTCTTCATCGTTTTTAAATGGTGCAATTAAATCGCTAATTTTACGATATAATGTTGAGGCTGAATATTGTGAAATGATATCGAACCATGAGAGGACGTCTTTTTGTGAGTATTTTTCGTTAGGTTCAAAGTTTGTAATTTCACAGAGCCATTGATCAATAACATTGATTGCAAATTGATCTTTGTGCACATCTGCATGAATAGTGTATATATCAATTGTGATTGCACCACGTTCCAGAGTTTGATATTCTAGTTTGTCAAAATGTTTTAAATTTGTACTTGTAAAATAATGTTTAATGATTTTATGAGGGTTGCTATACATAAGGTCCTTTCGTCTAAACGGTTTTGCTTTTTAATGTAATTAAATGCTTATCAACAATAAGATAAACGATAATTTAGAGCAACAAGCCAAACTTCTTTACGATTATTGGTTCTCACAATTTGATTTTCCTGATAAAAATGGAAAGCCGTACTGCTCAGCAGGT
>ERZ773074.1017-NODE-1017-length-11233-cov-2.599481_pt1 | contig 11233 bp, 8 predicted proteins | sample MGYA00580615_ERZ773074 | MGnify/ENA primary metagenome ERZ773074 (study PRJEB29015, sample SAMEA2738126) | human oral metagenome | biome: human oral; feature: human-associated habitat; material: saliva | place: China | collected 2160 ...
GGCGAAGCTAGCGAGAGCGTGCCCCAAATTTAGACCTATATTGCTTAGAAAACTATTTTGATTTTATACAGCCCCTTCTTTCTTTTCCCGATTAAATCCTTCATTTTTTGCAAATAGGCAAATGTTTTTTTCCATGTTATACTCTTAAAGAAATATAGGAATCAGATGCTTTTTTTATATTGTACGGTAGGATGCCTGTATGGTCGTGCGTTCCTGCGGTCGGATGAGCGGATTTTGGATTTCCTAAAAAACAGATTAAGGACTATATCATGGAAAAGAAAATAAGTTTGAGAGAAATTATCGTTGTGGCATCCATGTTCTTCGGGATGCTTTTTGGCGCGGGAAATCTGATATTTCCCGTATCCATGGGACAAAAAGCGGGTATAGAGATGGTTAGCGCCGCTTGGGGATTTTGTATCACCGGAGTAGGCCTCCCTCTTCTATCCGTTGTGGCGATGTCGGTCAGTAAAACATCGAGTTTGACCGATATGGCAAGCTTTGTCGGAAAGCGCTTTTCCATATTTTTCACTACAATCTTATATCTCTGTATCGGTCCTCTTTTTGCTATTCCAAGAACCGCCACGGTTCCCTTCCAGGTTGGGATCGTTCCCTTTCTTTCGGAAGATAAGATTACGCTTGGACTATTTTGCTTTAGTCTACTCTTTTTTTCCATTGCCTTAGTTTTATCCTTAAAGCCGGGAAAACTTTTGACTTATGTAGGAAAAGTTTTGAATCCGATTTTTCTTATTTTCTTAGGCGTTTTATTGCTTACGGCACTCATCTTTCCGATAGGAAGCTTAAAAACACTTCCTGCAACCGGTGGATACGATGAGGGGAGCTTTCTAAAGGGTGTCTTCGAAGGCTATAATACGATGGACGTTCTTGGGGCGCTTGCTTTTGGAAATATTTTGATTCAGACGATTCGAAATTTAATGGAGAATCAAGGCGATAAGGAGGAAAGTACGGAGAATGGAAGCGTATCTCTTATGACCATTTTATCGGGATCCATTGCGGCATTCATGATGATCCTCATTTACTTTGCCTTGACCTATGCCGGTGCGCAGAGTCGTATTGCCTTTTCCGTTCAGGAAAATGGAGGGGATGTTCTACACTCGATTTCCACCTATTATTTTCATGGATTTGGCGGCATTCTGATTGGAATCATCATCTTCTTTTCCTGCTTAAAAACGGCTGTGGGACTCATTACTTCCGCTTCTATGGCCTTTGTGGAAATGTTCCCGAAGAGCCTGCCGTATAAGGTTTATGTCTTTATCTTTACTTTCTGTTCTTTTGCCATTTCCAATGTGGGCTTAAGTAAAATTATTTCCTATAGTATACCGGCTCTTTTCTTTATATACCCGATAAGCATGGTACTGATTCTCCTTTGCCTTTTTGGACGTTTTTTCGGCTATCAGAGAAAAGTATTTCAAGCTTGTATATATTTGACGATTCCTTTCGCTCTTTTGGACGCCTTGAAAATCCTTTTGGATGGAGGCGCATTGCAGGGCTTACCCTTTAGTGAGAATCTGCTTTCCGCACTAAAGCATATTCCCTTATTTTCCATAGGGCTCACCTGGATTTTTCCGTCGATCATAGGCTTATTGCTGGGCATGGTTTTGTGTTATACTGATAAGGTTCAAGGAAAAGAAGTAGACTAAAAACAAGAGACAAAAAAACTAGAGACCGGAAACAAGAAAGGAACTAGAAGTAAAAACAAAAAAGAGAGCAAGGTAAAAGAAAAAACCGGAATGGACTGCAAGGATAGAGGAGAAAAATCATGAAAGTGTTGATTTTAGCGGGGGGACTGGGAACCAGGATTTCCGAAGAGTCGCATCTTAAGCCGAAGCCTATGATCGAAGTAGGAGAGATGCCGATTTTATGGCATATTATGAAGTATTATTCTTCGTATGGCTTTAACGAATTTATTATTTTGGCAGGGTATAAGCAGTATGTGATTAAAGAGTATTTTGCAAATTACTTCCTGCATAACGCCGATATCACCTTTGACATGAAGAAAAATACCATGGAGGTGCATAACAGTGAGGCGGAGAACTGGAAGGTTACGGTGGTGGATACGGGACTTCACACCATGACCGGAGGACGAATCAAGCGAGTGGAAAAGTACTTGAAGGATGAGCCGTTTATGTTGACCTATGGAGACGGCGTTTCCGATGTGGATTTGAACGCTCTTCTTGATTTTCATAAGAAAAAAGGAAAGCCTGCTACGATTACTATGGTCAATCTTACGCAGCAAAAGGGTGTTTTGGATGTAGACACGGAGGGGAATATCCATTCTTTCCGGGAGAAGGAAGAAAAAGACGGAGCCGTTATCAATGGCGGTTTCATGGTTTTTGAGCCGGAGATTTTCTCCTATCTTGATGGAGATGAGACGATTTTGGAGCAGAGTCCCATGCAGAGATTGGCAAGGGAAGGGAAGCTTTCGGGCTATTATCATGAGGGCTTTTGGCAGTGTATGGATACACAAAGAGAGAAGAAGCTTTTGGAGGAGCTTTGGGCTAGCGGAAAGGCACCATGGAAGAGGTGGTAAGGATGAATTTTCAGGACTTAAAGGAATTTTATGCCGGAAAGAGGGTTTTTGTTACCGGACATACCGGCTTTAAGGGATCTTGGCTGTGCCTTCTTTTAGAGCTTCTGGGAGCAAAGGTTTACGGCTATGCATTGGATGCGGAGGAAGGAGAACTATTTTCCATACTCTATCCGGAGCGCATGCCCCATCTTCTTGTGGAAGAGGATTCTACGAGAAAGAAAGGAAGTCACGGGAAAAAAGAGAAGTCTGTGTCGGATTCGGAATCGATTGAGATAGAATCTTTTGTAGGAGATGTACGAAATTATGAGCAACTGCGCTCTATTTTACAGTGGGCCAAGCCGGAAATAGTCTTTCACCTTGCAGCGCAACCTTTGGTTCGGGAATCCTATCTTTATCCTAGAGAGACCTACGAAACCAATGTTATGGGGACGGTAAATCTTCTGGAAGCCGTGCGCTTTACGCCTTCCGTTCAATCCGTTTTAAATGTAACGACAGATAAGGTCTATGAGAACCACGATATGGAGAACCATGCTTTTACGGAGGAGGAAAAGCTGGACGGCTTTGATCCGTACTCCAATTCCAAGTCCTGCTCTGAGATTCTGACACACAGCTATAAGAAATCTTTCTTTACCGAGCCTGACGGAAAGCGAAATAAGGGAGCAATATTGCCACGTATTTCCACTGCTAGAGCGGGAAATGTAATCGGTGGCGGAGATTTTGCAAAGGACCGGATTATCCCGGATTGCGTAAGGGCGAGTATGGATGCAAAGCCGATAGGAATAAGAAATCCTTATTCTGTTCGCCCCTATGAGCATGTTCTGGAGCCCTTGGCAGTGTACTTGGAAATTGCGGCAAGGCAGGCGGGCTTTGTGAAGGGGCTTTGTCCGGAGGATTTTTCTTTGGAAAAAGGAAAGGACTTTGCCGGTTATTACAATGTGGGACCGGATCGAGAGGATGCCATTACAACCGGAGAGCTTGCGGAGCTTTTTGTGGAATTTTGGGGCGGAAGAGCCCGTTGGAAAAACATGGCGGAGAAAGATGCTCCACATGAAGCGGGGTATTTGCAACTCAATACCAATAAACTAAGAAGAACCTTTCAGTGGGAGCCTCGATACACGGTGAAAGAAGCAGTGAAAGAGACGGTCTCTTGGTATAGGGCATGGGCAAATGGAGAGGATATGCGAGCTTTTTCGATTAAGCAAATCAAGACCTTCTTTGATAGAACAGAAGAGTGAGTAATGATCTTCAAGAAGAGAAGAGTGAGTGATGCATCTTCAAGAACACAAAAGTGAGCGATGAATCCTCAAGAGTACAAAAGTGAGTGATGCATCTTCAAGAACACAAGGGTGAGTAATGAATCTTCAAGAAAAACAGGAAAAGGGACTGCAGATTCTTTTGGCAATCGATGCAGTATGTAAAAAGCACAATATCCGTTATCGTCTGGATTCGGGAACGCTCCTCGGGGCGGTGCGCCATAAAGGATTTATTCCATGGGATGATGATGTGGATCTCTGTTTTCTTCGTGCGGAGTGGGAGAAATTTGCAAAAGTTGCAAAGGAAGAATTGCCGGAACCTTATAGACTGGTTTTACCGAGCGAATATCGTAACGGAAAAGCCTTTTACGACTTTGTCCCAAGAGTAGTGGATTGCAGTACCAAACGAAGAGAGGCGGAAACGAAAGGAGATGCTTTTTACGAAGGGAAATTGAATCATCTTTGGGTGGACTGTTTTATTGCGGATACCCTGCCGAAGAGTCCTCTTTTTGCCCGATTTTATCGTTTTCGACAGCAGATGATCTTCGGACTTTCTATGGGGCATAGACGTGTTGTCCATTTAAAAAAATATAAAGGCATTTCGAGACTTTTTGTTTCCATTCTGTCGAAGATCGGCTACCTTATCCCTATGCCCTTTCTTTTTTCCTTACAGGAGAAATGGGCGAAGGCGGATCATTCATCCGGAAATCCCTGTAGTTATTATTTTTCGAATTATCAGCCGGATTTCCAGTATTGCACTTCTAAAAGTGAGTGGGAAGAGCCTGTAATTGAAGCGGACTTTCAGGGATACAAGCTACCGATCCCCAAAGGCTATGAAGCGATTCTCCGTATGCTTTACGGAAAGTATGAAATTCCGCCCAAAGAAGAAAAAAGAGTACCAAGTCATGAAGAAATGATTTAGTAAATATAACGGAACATGGAGAAAAAGAATTGAAAAAATGTAGTCTTATCGTTTCGGTATACAATGAGGAAGCAAGCCTGGAGAAATTTTTCGAGGCTTGCTCTTCGGTTTATAAAAGAATCGGCGGAGAATATAATTTGGAGCTTCTTTTTGTGGATGACGGTTCGGTAGATAAAAGTCCTCTTATACTGGACCAAATTGCAGCAGAGCATCCGGATTGGGTTCGTGTCATTCATTTTTCCAGAAATTTTGGACATGAAGCTGCCATGACGGCAGGTTTGGACTATGCCGGAGGAGACTTTCTGATTTTTATGGATGCGGACCTGCAACATTCTCCGGAACTGATCCCGAAAATGCTGGAAATGTACAGAGAGGGCTTTCAGGTCGTCTCCATGGTGCGGACAAAAAACAGCTCTGCGGGGCTTATCAAAAACATCAGTTCAGCGGCATTTTATTGGATTTTAAATCATTTGTCTCCCCTGCACTTTGAGGCAAATGCCTCCGATTTTTTCGGGATTTCCGCAGAGGTACAAGCGGTACTGAAGAAGTATTATCGAGAGAAGGTTCGCTACCTAAGAGGATATGTACAGTCCGTGGGCTTTCGTAAAACAACCATAGAATATGAAGCGGGAGTAAGACAGGGGGGAAAGAGTCATTATTCCATACGAAAACTTTTGGTTTTTTCAAAGAATACTTTACTCTCCTTTTCGAATCTTCCGCTAAGACTTGGGATTTTTGCCTCCGCCTGCAGTATGTTCTTGGGGGTTCTTCTGCTTTTGTACACCCTCTTTACCAGAAAAGGCGCTCCATCCGGTTATGCGACCATCGTGGTTCTTCTTTGCTTTATGTTCGCCGTTCTCTTTTTTGTGGTGGGAATCATCGGGGAGTATATTTCCCTGCTTTTTGAGGAAATAAAGGACAGGCCGATTTATATCGTTTCAGAAACGAAGAATCTGGAGAAGAGAGACAGAAAAGGAATGGAAGAAGAAAAATTATAGCCGGGGTCAACTCTGAAGAATAGGAGGGATGAAGTTAAATTCGCAGCAGATATGTAGAGCGTATAGAGATAGGAAGAATAGCACGAATAGCACGAAAATAAGATCTCTGATATAGAAATTTTTTATCCTCCGGAAAGATTTTTTTAGAAAAGAATTTCCAAGATTTACAAAAGAAATCTCTATTTTTTTTTAAGAGACAGCAGTTTATAATCCCTTAAGAATTCTAAAATTCGTTTTCATGAGGAGGAAAAAATGAAAAAGATTTTAAGCATGTTAACTATTTCCGCTATGGCAGCTTCTACATTAGCAGCTTGCGGAGGTGCAGCAAAGACTGAGACAACCAAGGCAGCTGAGACAACCGCTGCAGCATCAGAGACCGAGAAGGCTATGGAAGGAACCAAGGCGGCTGTTGAAGCGATGAGCGGCGACCTTGCAGACAAGAAAGTTGGAATCTGCATTTATCAGTTCTCTGATAACTTCATGACTTTATTCCGTACAGAGCTTGAGAACTATCTCATCTCCAAGGGATTCAAGAAAGAGAACATCAAGGTTATGGATGGAGCTAACGATCAGGCTACACAGACCAACCAGATCCAGAACTTCATTACCGATAAGGTAGATGTACTCATCGTTAACCCGGTTAACTCTTCTTCCGCAGCAACCATCACAGATATGGTTCAGGCTGCAGGCATCCCTCTTGTTTACATCAACAGAGAGCCGGATCAGGATGAAGAGAAGAGATGGGAAGAGAAGAACTGGGATGTAACTTATGTAGGATGTGATGCACGCCAGTCCGGAACTTTCCAGGGTGAAATCATTGCAGACATCGGTATGGACAAGCTTGATATGAACGGTAACGGCAAGGTTGACTATATCATGATCAAGGGTGACCCCGAGAACATCGACGCACAGTACAGAACAGAGTTCTCCGTAAAGGCTTTAGAGGATGCCGGCATGCAAGTGAACAAGCTTGACGAGCAGGTTGGTAACTGGGATCAGGCACAGGCACAGTCCTTAGTTGCTAACGCTTTAGCTAAGAACGGTAAGGACATCGAAGTTGTATTCTGTAACAACGATGCTATGGCTCTTGGCGCTTTACAGGCTATCCAGGCAGCAGGAAGAACAGTTGGTGAGGACATCTACTTAGTTGGTGTAGACGCACTTGAAGAGGCTTGCCAGAACGTACTTTCCGGCACACAGACAGGAACCGTATTCAACGACTTCCTTACACAGTCTCACACAGCGGCTGATGCAGCTATCAACTACCTTACAGGCGCTGGAAATGACCACTACATCGGTTGTGACTATGTAAAGGTTACCAAGGACAACGCTAAGGATATTTTGGCACTCTTAAAGTAATATAATAAGTTTTAGTTTTCGCTCATTTATTTTGGGATTAACTTCGTCGGTAAAGCTATGAACTGCAGAATCAAGACTTATCTATAGTTCACCCGGCGATGGGGATGAGCTATTGGAAATGAAGGAGTGAAGGTGCCCGGCATCTCTCCTTCATTTCTTTTTCTAAAGAGTGAATCAATCCTATCTTTCTAAAAGAACGGATAAATCATGTGTTAAGAACGAATAAATCGTGTAATTTTTTCTGAGGAATGAAAGAATCGTATATTTTTAATGTATAGATAGAGTAGAAGGAAGACATTTTCCTGAAAAGAAGCAGGCGGAAAAGCCTTTATGGAAAATGCCTTACGTCTTAAAAGGATTTAAATCTTAGAAAAGACAGACAGCAAAACAAGAGAATAAGACCTAATAGAAATGGAGGACTAGATGGCAGATTTTAAGTTGGAAATGAAAAATGTATCAAAATCATTTCCGGGTGTTAAAGCGCTGGATAATGTACAGCTTTCTGTCCGTCCGGGAACTGTTCATGCCCTCATGGGGGAAAACGGTGCAGGAAAATCTACTTTGATGAAGTGCCTTTTCGGCATTTACAAGATGGATCAGGGAGAAATTCTTCTGGACGGAGAAAAAGTAGAAATCAACAACCCGGATGAGGCTATGGAGCACGGAGTGGCAATGGTGCATCAGGAGTTACAGCCTGTGCTTGCCCGTTCCGTCGCAGAAAATATGTATCTTGGAAGATTTCCGGTGCATAAGCTCGGCCCTCTACAGGTCATTGACCATAATAAGATGCATAAGGAAACCGAGAAGTGGTTGTCGGAGCTTGGCTTGGATTACAATGTAAAGGCACCCCTTTCTTCTCTCTCCATCGGACAGATGCAGATGGTGGAGATTGCCAAGGCGGTTTCTCATGATGCGAAGGTAATTATCTTCGACGAGCCGACCTCTTCTCTTTCCGATAAGGAAGTGGAGTTCCTCTTTAAGGTTATGGGAGACTTAAAGAAAAAAGGCGTATCCATGATTTATATTTCCCATAAGATGGATGAAATCAAGAGAATTTCCGATGATATCACCATCATGCGAGACGGTACCTACGTGGGAACCTGGCGTGCGGAAGACATGACGACGGACCAGATTATCGCAAGGATGGTAGGTCGTGAGTTAAACAACATTTATCCGGAGCACCACCACGAAATTGGGGATACCATCATGGAAGTAGAGGACTATACCTCGATTCATGAGAAATCTTTCCGCGGAATAAGCTTCTCCATAAGAAAGGGAGAAATTCTCGGCTTCGGCGGTCTTGTCGGAGCGCAAAGAACGGAGCTTATGGAAGGAATCTTCGGTATTCGCCATATCACAAAGGGTAAGGTTAAGGTACATGGTAAAGAGGTCAGTATCAAGAGACCTAAGGATGCGATGGATGCGGGAATCGGTATGATTACCGAGGACCGTAGAGGAAACGGTATTTTCGGCTGCCTGTCCATTAAGGACAATGTCGGTGTTTCCATTTACAACAAATACTTAAGAGCCGGAGTAATGCTGGATCATCCCTCCATCAATAAGATCGTGGATGACAATATTAAAAGACTGTCCATTAAGACACCCAGCATGAAGGAACAGATTGGGAACCTCTCCGGAGGAAACCAGCAGAAGGTTATTATTTCCAGATGGCTTGCAAAGGATCCGGATATTCTGATTATGGATGAACCGACTCGAGGAATCGACATCGGTGCAAAGCATGAAATTTATGAGATCATGGAAGAACTTGCAAAACAGGGAAAGGCCATCATCATGATTTCTTCCGAGATGCCCGAGCTTCTCGGTATGGCAGACAGAATCTGCGTAATGTGTAACGGAAAGCTCACAGGTGAGCTTAATAATAAGGAAGAAATGACACAGGAAAATGTCATGAACTTTGCAACTATGTTCTAGGGGAGAGGGAAAATGGAAAAGACTCAAAAACAAAAATTAACGGATTTTCTGATTAATAACGGCGTTATTATCGTTATGTTCATCCTGGTTATCTACACAGGATTGACCACAAAGAACTTTTTGACAGCGGACAACGGCATGAACCTGCTTGCCAATATGTCCTATCGTCTGGTTATCGCACTTGGTATTGCAGGTTGCGTTATTACGGCAGGTTGTGACCTTTCCGCAGGTCGTATGATTGGTTTCGGTGCTTGCCTTGCCGGTACCTTACTGCAGAAGGTGGGTTACTCCGGAAGATTCTTCCAGCAGGAGCCTTGGGCTTCCCTTGGAAACGGCTTCCTTTTAAAGATTACTCCGTTAAATCCTTTCGTGGTTTTACTGCTTGTTATGGTGGTTTGCGCGATTTTCGGAATGGTAACCGGTTGGTTCATCGCTTATCTCTCCGTACCGCCTTTCATTGCCACTCTGGCTATGATGGAAATCATCTACGGTTTGGGACTTTTGTTCACGAACGCAACTCCGCTAGGCGGATATGTTGAGTCCTACACCCTGTTCTCCAGAGGAAAGTTCTTGGGCTTAAGCTTCTTGATCTGGATGGCTCTCCTTATGGCAGGCATCACTTGGTTCATCTTTAACATGACTCGTCACGGAAAATACATGTATGCTATCGGTGGAAATGCACAGGCTGCCGAGGTTGCCGGTGTACCCGTTAACATGACTCTCGTTATGATTTATGCCAAGGCTGCCGCTTTCTACGGAATGGCAGGCTATATGCTCGGTGCAAAAGCTGGCGGTGCCTCCGTAAATACGGGTCTCGGTTATGAGATGGAGGCGATTGCCGCCTGTGCACTCGGCGGTGTATCTGTAACCGGTGGACGCGGAAAGGTATCCAGTGCCTTTATCGGTGTAGCCGTACTGGAGCTTTTGAAGACGGCGCTACAGTATCTCGGTGTGAATGCAAACGCACAGTACATTGCAATCGGTATCGTTATCTTCATTGCCGCATCTCTCGATATCCGGAAATACCTTACCAAGAAATAAAATCTTCTACATTTTCATACCATGCCTCTCTGGATTTCCAAGTGCAATGCATAAACGAAATTCTGCGGAAGCAAAAAAGAGCTTCGCCCTTCGCCCGGCGGAGCTTTTTTCTTTTACAAGACTTCCTTGACCTTCCTAAAAAATGGTCTTATTATCGGAGTGTATTTGTATTTTTTGAGGATAAACAGATCGGATTGATGGAGGGAAAAATGAAATTTAAAGATATGCAATATGAGCGTATTCCTGTAGAAAAGATAGCGGAAGAGGCAACAGCGCTCATAAAAGAGCTTAAAGATGCGAAGAACTTTTCCGATGCGGATGCGACGTTTATAAAGAACGAAAACTTGCAGAAACATGTTGAAACCATGGCGAATCTTACCCATATACGTCACTCCATCAATACGGAAGACCGCTTTTATGACGAAGAAGATAACTATTGGAACAATGCGGCTCCGAAGATTCAGGAGTATAAGCAGGAATGGATTAAGACTTTGCTTCTTTCTCCTTTTAAGGAAGATTTTGAAAAGAAATATGGAAGTATCGTCTTTACCAATGCCGAGATGGATTTAAAGACCTTTTCTCCGGAAATCATTCCGGATTTACAGAAGGAAAATGAGCTGGTTACCGCCTATGAGAAGCTTCTTGCGAGCGCGCAGATTCCTTTTGAGGGAAAAAGCTATACCATTTCGCAAATCTCTCCCTTTAAGAATGATAGGGACGATAGCAGAAGACTTTCCGCATGGAAGGCGGAGGGGCAGTGGTATAAGGAGAATCAAAAGGAGCTAGACAGTCTATACGATCAGCTGGTAGCGCTTCGTACCAAGATGGGAAAGAAGCTTGGATACAAGGATTTTACGGAGCTTGGATACTACCGTATGCAGAGAAACTGCTACGACAAAAAGGATGTAGAGAAATTCCGTGAGGCGGTGCAGAAATACCTTGTTCCGCTTGCGGCAAAGGTTTATGAAAAGCAGGCGAAGAGACTCGGGAAGTCTTATCCCTTGAGTTTTTCCGATGCGGCCATGGAGTTCCGTTCCGGAAATCCGAAGCCTGCGGGAACTCCGGATGAGATTGTTGCAGCCGGAAAGAAGTTTTATGACTGGCTTTCCCCGGAAACCTCCGAATTCTTTAATCATATGATTCAGGATGAACTGATGGACCTTCTTTCCACGAAGGGAAA
>ERZ773074.1021-NODE-1021-length-11215-cov-3.344444_pt1 | contig 11215 bp, 9 predicted proteins | sample MGYA00580615_ERZ773074 | MGnify/ENA primary metagenome ERZ773074 (study PRJEB29015, sample SAMEA2738126) | human oral metagenome | biome: human oral; feature: human-associated habitat; material: saliva | place: China | collected 2160 ...
AGAATTCATGAAAGAAAATATTCCAACAGATAAAGTCTTAACACACGGCGACTACAGTATGCCAAACATATTAATAAATAATGGAGAAGTAAGTTTTATAGATTTAGGCGAATTAGGAATATCAACTAAATATTTAGATATCTATTACTTGATGAAAAGTTTAAAAATTAATAAAAAAGAAAAAATTTTTGAAGAATTTTTAAAAGGATATGGAATAGACAAAATAAATAACAATTATATAAAATGGATGGATTTGATAAATATGTCACTCTGCTAAAAGTAGTTTTCATAAATGTACTAAATAAAAAATTATATAAAATAACTAAAATATAAAAAGGAATGATTTCTGTATTTACAGTAAAGATGCTATTGTTCCATTATATTTATCAATCAATATATACATCGTCTTTTTTGTCTCTTTATATACTATTGATATTACTGTAACTCCATTTCTTAATGCATATTTAACTATTGATTGCTTATACTTTAATTCTTGTGTTATACCATTCATATGGAATACCTCTTTTATGATATTGTTTTTTGTTCAAACCAATTTTATCATAACTGGTATTCCTTTTATTATTATTTTTTATTACTGTGACATATCTATTGTAAACCTATAATGAAGAATATGAAATAATACTGATTAATAAATTTTAATATTGTTGTATGATGAATGCTAAGGAGGTAAGATATGTGTTCAAATAAATATAAAAATATACAATTAACCACTCAAATAGATGAAGCAAACTGTATAACGCACTCAGGCAGATTTCATGTTGACGATGTTATATCAACAATATTTTTAAGTAAGATAATTGATAGTGTAATCTTAGCAAGAGTTCCTGCAATAAGAAATAAAGATATAAAAGATAAGATTGTTTATGATATAGGGTTAGGAGAGTTTGATCATCATCAAAAGAATAGAAATGGTCAAAGAGATAACGGAATATTTTATTCATCTATAGGTCTATTATGGAAAAAATTTGGTAAGGAATACTTGAAGAAAATAGAAGTCAAATATATAGATAAAACATTTGAGTATATGGATAAAGAATTAATACAAAATATTGATGCAGCAGACAATATGCAATTTGAATATGTAGAAAACAAAATATCACCTGATTTTGTTAAGTTGTGTAATCCTCGGATGGAATGAAGATATCTCAGAAGACGAGGCCTTTGTTAATGCACTAGTCTTAGCCGATGGATTTTGGGAGGTTTATATAAAAAATGCAATAGCTGAAGTAGAAGGAATAGAAGTTGTCTTAGATAAAGCATCAAGTTGCAAAGATTGCTATTTAATATTTGACAAAGAAATGCCATACAAGAAAGCATTTCATCTATCTGATAATAAGAAAATAAAATATGTGATATATAAATCTAGAAGGGAAGGATACGAAATTAGAACTGTGATAGATGAATGTAAATTTAAAGATGAAATAGTTTTATCTAAGGACATAAATGATTCAAAAAAAATAACTGGAATAAACAAATTAACATATGTAGATTATTATGGAAGACTATGTTGTACAGAAACTTTAGATAGTGCAATTCAACTTGTAAAATATAATGAAAATAAAATAAAAGTGTAAGGAGTTTTTTATGCTATATCAATTTTTAGATAGTAATAGCCAGTTTTCTAAATCATTTAATGCAATTTCAGAAAGTGATTTTTATAAAGGATTAACACCAGAATTGGGGTATCAACATAAGATAGGACATATTCAGAAAGTAATGTTATTTTCACAAATAATTGCATTAAATGAGAAGTATTAAGAAATCAAATTAATAAATTAGGATATGAAAAAGTAAAGATAGATTCAAGAAATGAATTTTATAAAAATCATTATATAATATTAGCACAATGTACATGTGAAAAAGCTGTTCATAGAAAAATACCAATAGAATATTGTAGAAATAATCATGATTTATATGTTAATCATGACGGAACATTTCATCTATGTAGATTAACTAATAATATTATAGATTTTAAAGAAGATTTGAAAGAAAATAATATAACAAAAATAAAAGAAAAAATGATTGTTGCAAAATTACGTGTTTCCGAAGAGATATGCAATAAAAATTTAAAAAAATTAAAGGAGGAAAATTTATGTATCTAGGAGTTGAAAATGAGGAAATTGAGAGATATTTAAAGATATTATCAAAAGATTATCCTGATTTTTTAGAGGAATATTTGGACGTTCCAGAAATGAAAAGATTAAAAGGGATTAGTATGGTATCAGCTTGTGAACACACACAATTAATTGAACATAAATTTTTTCACACAAGATATGAACATAGTGTAGGAGTAGCTTTAATTGTATGGCATTTTACTAAAAATAAAAAACAAACAATTGCAGGATTATACCATGATATATCAACACCATCTTTTAGTCATGTTGTAGATTACTTACATGGTGATTATGAAAAACAAGAAATAACAGAAGCGTTAACTCAAACAGTAATAAAAAACTCAAAGGAAATTATGAATTTGCTAAATAGAGATAATATAAAGTTAGAAGAAATTTCTGATTATCATATATATCCAATAGCAGATAACGATACTCCAAAATTATCTGCAGATAGATTAGAATATACATTAAGTGATGGACTAGTAACACAAAATGCTTTTGATTTAGAATCTATAGAACGAATTTATAATGATATAAGTATATTAAAAAATGAAGAAAAAGAAGATGAAATAGGATTTAATACTAAGAAAATAGCAGAAGAATATATCGATAGAGCTTCTATTATGTGGCATCTATTTTCTGGAAATTGTGAAAATAATATGATAATGCAATTTTGGACAGATATTTTAAGGAAAATGGCAAAAGAAAAATACATAACAGAAGATGATCTATATAAATATTCAGAGAAAGAAATAGTTGATAAAATAAAGAACTGCCCCAATAGTGAAATAAATAATGCATTCAATATTTTTTCAAATACTAAGAGAATTGGCAGAAGCAATAAATATATTGAAGATAAATATTGCATATCAATAAAAGTAAAAAAGAGATATACAAATCCATTGGTAAAATGTGAAAATGGAAAAAATGAAAGGATAAGTACTGTATCTGATATGGCAAACAAAAAGATACAAGAAATTAAAAATTATGAAGATAGTAAATATGCTTATATAGATATTGATAGCAATATAATGAAAATATAAAAAAATGATTAAAATAAAACATCCAAAATCAGCCTTGGTTTTCTTGCAAAATCAAGGCTTTTAGTGTATTATTATATTGGATTATTAAATATAGGTTAGTAGCTTGTATAATGTTATTAATCAATATTATAGAGGTTACACTATATTAATAGTCATAAGAAAAAATGGAGGAAAATAAATGTTTAAAATTTATGAAACAGAGTTAGCAGGACGTAAGCTAACAATCGAAACAGGAAAATTTGCAATGCAAGCAAATGGTTCAGTAGTAGTACGTTATGGTGAAACAACTGTAATGACAAACGTAACAGCAGCAAAAGAAGCACAAGACGATATCGACTTCTTCCCACTATCAGTTGATTACGAAGAAAAACTATATTCAGTAGGAAAAATTCCAGGAAGCTATAATAGAAGAGAAGGAAAACCAGCAGACAGTGCAGTATTAATATCAAGAGCAATTGATAGACCAATCAGACCATTGTTCCCAAGTGACTTTAGAAATAATGTAGTAATCGTAAATACAGTATTATCAGATGATCAAGAAAACAGCCCAGAAGTATGCGCACAGATCGGTACATCAGCAGCATTAGCAATATCAGACATTCCATGGAGAGGCCCATCAGCAGCAGTAGCAGTAGGATATGTAGATGATCAAATAATTATAAATCCAAACTGCGAGCAAAGAGCAAAAAGCAGAATGAAAGCAACTGTAGCAGGAACAAAAGAAAAGATAACAATGATAGAAGCAGGTGCAGACAATATTTCAAATGAAATAATGCTAGAAGCAATAAAAGCAGCACATGTAGAAATTAAGAAGATGTGTGGATTTATTCAAACTATGAAGGATGAAATAGGAAAACCAAAATTTGAATATAAATCATTCTCAGTAAATCCAGAATACTTTGAAAGAGTATGTAATGAATTAACAGAAGAAATGACAAATGCAGTAAAAGAAACAGATAAAATTACAAGAAATGAAAATGTAGACAAAGTTTCAGAAAAAATTAAGAATATTGCAATCGAAATGTTTGGAGAAAACGCAGAAGAAGAACATAAATTTGACATAGCAACAGCAATTCACGATTTACAAAAGAAATGCGTAAGATCAATCATTTTAAATGAACATATAAGACCAGATGGAAGAGCAATTGATGAAGTACGTAAATTAACAGCAGAAGTTGATTTAATTCCTAGAGTACATGGAAGCGGACTATTCTCAAGAGGACAAACACAAGTATTAACAATAGCAACACTTGGAACAAAAGCAGATGCACAATCATTGGATGGAATTGATTTTGACACAGAAGTTAAGAGATATATGCATCAATACAATTTTCCATCATATTCAGTAGGAGAAGCAAAACCATCAAGAGGAGCAGGACGTCGTGAAATAGGACACGGAGCATTAGCAGAAAAAGCCTTAGTACCAATGTTGCCATCAGAAGAAGAATTCCCATACACAATGAGATTAGTATCAGAAGTATTGGAATCAAACGGATCAACATCACAAGCAAGTATCTGTGGAAGCACATTAGCATTAATGGCAGCAGGTGTACCAATAAAAGAGCCAGTAGCAGGAATTTCAACAGGATTAATCACAGATCCGAAAGATTCAAGCAAATACATTGTAATAACAGATATTCAAGATATAGAAGACTTCTTTGGAGATATGGATTTCAAAGTAGGAGGAACTGGAAGAGGAATAACAGCAATCCAAGTAGATATTAAAAATGACGGTTTAACTTATGAAATTATCAAAGAAGCCTTTGAAAAAACACAAACAGCAAGAAACATGATAATAAATGATGTTATATTAAAAGCTATTCCAGAGCCACGTAAAGAAGTGTCAAAATACGCACCAAAAATCATTTCAATGACAATAAATCCAGAAAAGATTAAGGATGTAATTGGATCAGGTGGAAAAGTAATTAATAAGATTATTGAAGAAACAGGAGTAAAAATTGACATTGATGATGATGGAAAAGTAGCAATTTACTGTGACGATATTGAAAATGCTAAAAAAGCCCAAAAAATCATTGAATCAATAGTAAAAGAATTTGAAGTAGGCGAAATATGCGAAGGGACAGTATCAAGAATTGCAAAATTCGGAGCATTCGTAGATTTAGGTGGAAACAATGAAGGATTAGTACATATTTCAAAAATTTCAAACAAAAGAATTGAAAAAGTAGAAGATGTGTTAGCAGTAGGAGATACTGTAAAAGTTAGAATTTCGGAAATAGATGATCAAGGCAAAATCAGCTTAAGTATGAAAGAATTTGAAACAATAACAGACACAGAAAAAGAAGAAAAAGAGGATTAGAATTAGAGGTTAAAATTGGATAAAATAATCATAAAAGGTGCAAAAGAGCACAACTTAAAAAACTTAAATATAGAAATTCCAAAAAACAAACTAGTTGTCATAACAGGCTTATCAGGATCTGGTAAGTCTTCTTTGGCATTTGACACACTATATGCAGAAGGTCAAAGAAGATATGTAGAAAGTTTATCATCATATGCAAGACAATTCTTAGGAATAATGGATAAACCAAAGGTAGAATCAATAGAAGGACTATCACCAGCAATATCAATAGACCAAAAAACAACATCAAAAAATCCACGTTCAACAGTAGGAACAGTAACAGAAATATATGATTATTTACGTTTACTATATTCAAGAGTTGGAACACCATATTGTCCAAACTGTGGAATTAAGATAGAAAAACAATCAATAGATCAAATCGTAGACGACATAATGAAACTAGAGCAAGGCACAAAAATTCAAATATTAGGACCAGTAATTCGTGAGAAAAAAGGTGAATATAAGAAAATATTTGAAGAATATCAAAAAGAAGGATATGTACGTGCAAGAGTAGATGGTGAAACAGTAGAGTTATCGGACGATATTGAATTAGACAGAAAGAAAAAACACACAATAGAAATCATAATAGATAGATTGGTAATAAAAGAAGATATTAGAGCCAGACTTACAGAATCAGTAGAAACAGCATTAAGAATAGCTAACAATCTAGTAATTGTAGATGTAGTAGGCAGTGAAGAAAAATTATATAGTGCAAATTATGCATGTCCAAAATGTGGCTTCAGTATTGAAGAACTAACACCAAGAATGTTTTCATTTAACAACCCTATGGGAGCATGTCCAGAATGTACAGGAATAGGCTATTTACAAAAAATGGACGAGGATTTATTAGTCCCAGATAAAGAAGCAACACTATATGATGGAATCAAACTATATGGATCAAGCACTATGAAAAAAGGCGACACAATCGCCCAAATGTATTTCGAATCAATTGCAAAACATTATGGAGTTAAGATTAAAGGAGTTAAAATTAAAGACTTACCACGTTCATTCATGGAAAAAATTATGTATGGAACAGGTGACGAAGAAATAGACTTCGTATATAAATCATCAACAGGCACACATCATAATAGAGCTACATTTGAAGGAGTAATCCCAACACTAGAACGTCGTCACCGTGATACCAAATCAGCAGGAATGATGCAGTGGTATGAAATGTATATGACAGAACAAGAATGTAGCGCATGCCATGGAGCAAGATTAAAACCAGAAGTTTTAGCAGTAAAAGTAGGAACACTAAATATAAAAGAATTAACAGATATGCCAATCAGAAGCATTAAAGAATATTTGTTAAGCCTAGAATTATCAGAAAAAGAAGAAATGATAGCATCACAAATTATGCAGGAGCTATCAAAAAGATTGCAATTCTTAATAGATGTAGGATTAGACTATTTAACATTATCAAGAAGTGCAGGAACATTATCAGGTGGTGAATCACAAAGAATAAGACTAGCAACTCAAATAGGCAGTGGACTAACAGGAGTAATGTATATTTTAGACGAGCCATCAATAGGACTACACCAAAGAGATAATAATAGGTTAATAACAACTTTGAAGAAATTAAGAGATTTAGGAAACTCAGTAATTGTAGTAGAGCATGATACAGATACTATGTATGCAGCAGATCAAGTAATAGATATAGGCCCAGGTGCAGGAGTACACGGAGGATATGTATTAGCACAAGGAACAGCAGAAGAAATAGCTAAGTCAGACAACTCAATTACAGGAAAATATCTAAGTGGAAGAATGCAAATAGCAGTTCCTAAAAAACGTAGAAACTTAACAGGAAAATACTTAGAAATAGTAGGAGCAACTGAACATAATCTAAAAAACGTAACAGTTAAATTCCCATTAGGAAACTTTATCTGTGTAACAGGAGTATCAGGTTCAGGAAAATCAACATTAATAAATGATGTACTATATAAAAACATATATAAAGAACTTAATAATTCAACAATGAAAGTTGGAAAGTGCAAAGCCATTAAAGGACTACATAATATTGATAAAGTAATAAACATAGATCAATCACCAATAGGAAGAACACCACGTTCAAACCCAGCAACATATACAGGAGTATTTGACTTAATAAGAGATATATTTGCAACAACAAATGAAGCTAAAATGAGAGGATATCAAAAAGGTAGATTCTCATTCAATGTACCAGGAGGACGTTGTGAAGCATGTAATGGTGATGGAATAATCAAGATAGAAATGAACTTTTTATCAGACGTATATGTACCATGTGAAGTATGTAAAGGAAAACGTTATAATCACGAAACATTAGAAGTAAAATATAAAGGAAAATCAATTGCAGACGTTTTAGATATGACAGTTGAAGAAGCAGTAACATTTTTTGAAAATGTGCCAAGAATAAAAAATAAAATTCAAACATTAAAAGAAGTTGGATTAGGATATATCAAGTTAGGACAAAGTTCAACAACATTATCAGGTGGAGAAGCACAAAGAGTTAAGCTAGCAACAGAATTATCAAAAACACAAACAGGAAAAACCCTATATATTTTAGATGAACCAACAACAGGATTACATATAGACGATGTTCATAGACTAGTGGACATACTACAAAAATTAGTTGATAAAGGAAACACAGTACTAACAATAGAACATAATCTAGATTTAATAAAAACAGCAGACTATATTGTAGACTTAGGACCAGAAGGTGGCGAAAAAGGTGGACAAATAATAGCAACAGGAAAACCAGAAAAAATCTGCAAAGAACCACTAAGCTACACAGGTCAATACCTAAAAGATTATTTAGAAATTTAAAATAAAGAGGACAAACATGAAAAATATCGTAATAGGAATTGAAGGCGATGTTGCATCAGGAAAAACAACAATTTGTAAAGAATTAATAAACATAGTGCCAAATTCCATATTTATAGATGCAGGAAGTATATATAGAGGAATCATGCAAGCATTGAAACAATGTAATAATAAAAACTTACCAAATGATCCCTATGAATTAATGAAAAAATTACAAGTAGAATTTAAAATAGAAAACAGAGCAACAACAATATATATTGCAGGAAACAAAATATCTGATGAAGAAATACATTCAGCATCAAATGCAGAAAAAGTAAGTAAATTTGCTCGAAATGTAAATAATGAAAATTTATATAAATTTGCACGTGAAATAATCAAATCATTTAAAGAATATAATATAATAATTTCAGGAAGAGGTTTACAATATATATATCCAGAAATGACAAAACATATATTTATAAAATGTACCTTAGAAGAAAGAGTATCAAGAAGATATAATCAATATGGACAAAAATACTCAAAAGATGAAATAAGAAAAACGATTATTGAGCGTGATCAATTACATGAACAAAGTGGATTCAACAAACAAGGAAAAAACACAATAATTGTAGATGTAACAAATTATAAAACTGCATCAGAAGCGGCAAATCACATATTAACATTAATATAAACCAAAGATAAGGAGAAAATTATGAAATCAATTATAGATAAAATCATAGATCAAATTGAAGAATACAAAGTGGATATTATGGATTTAGCCATAAAAGAACAATTACCTAACTTTTCAGTGGAAAAGATTAAAGAAATTATAATTGATTACAAAAATAAGAAAAAACAAGCAACAAAGCAAAATCAAATAGCCATAACAAACGGCAATCCATATACAACAGCTATTCTACTAATGGAAGCAATTTCATCAGAATCAAAAATTACAATATATAATCAAAACAATCTAAATAAATTAAATCAAAAAATATTGGATATAATAGCTGGAGAAATTGATATAAAGATAGAACCAGAATTAGTAAATAGATTAGAAATTAGCGATTTAGAAGAAAGAGCAAGAAGTAGTAAAAACACTAAAATATTAGTAGTAGATGATATTGAAAAATGCGAATTACTTAGAGTTATGGGATTATCAGTAGAAAATATGCAAATTTTATCAATAAATTTATATGTTGATACGGATCAATTAAATTCAATAAAAAATGCAATGATTGAATATTGTAACAAAAACTACATGAAAATGACATTATTTGAATCGAATTCATCAGAAGAAAAAGAAAAATCAAAAGAAGCAGATAAATCAAAGGAAATAACAACAAAATTAATAGAAACAAATATAGAAAACAATTCAAGCAAAGCAACAATAATATTGACAAAAAATGAAGAAAGATATAAAAAACTACAAGAAAAATTTAAAAACGAAAAGATATATATAAACATGAATCCATTTGACACAATAGAACAAAAAATTGCAAAACAAATTATAATGAATGTCAATAAAATATAGACTTTTAAACGTCATTGTGATATTATTCAACTATACAAAAAGGATAAAAAATTTATATATACAAATAGAAAGGAAAGCAAATGAAATTATTTAAGGGGTACAGCGAAAAAGAAGTAAAAAGAGTAATGCCAATTGTACAAAAAATTAATTCATTTGAAGATGTGATATCAGAATTAACAGATGAAGAATTAAAGGCAAAAACAGAATATTTTAAAGAATTATTAGCAGATGGCCAAACATTAGATGATATATTACCAGAAGCATTTGCAGTAGTAAGAGAAGCATCAAAAAGAGTCACAGGATTAAGACATTTTGATGTTCAATTAATAGGTGGTATCATATTACACCAAGGAAGAATCGCAGAAATGAGAACTGGTGAAGGTAAAACATTAGTTGCAACATTACCAGCATACTTAAATGCATTAACAGGAAAAGGTGTACATGTAATTACAGTTAATGACTACTTAGCAAAAAGAGATAGTGAATGGATGGGAAAAATCTATACATTCCTAGGATTAACAGTAGGCTTAGTAATTGCAGACATGAAACCAAATGAAAAACAAAAAGCATATAACTGTGATATTACTTATGGAACAAACAATGAGTTTGGATTCGACTATTTAAGAGACAATATGGTAATTTATAAAGATCAATTAGTACAAAGACCATTAAATTATGCAATTGTCGATGAAATTGACTCAATATTAATAGATGAAGCAAGAACACCTCTTATCATTTCAGGTAGAGCAAACCAAGCATCAGATATTTATAAAAAAGCAGATAGATTTGTATCAAAACTAGAAGCAAGAACAATAATTGAAGAAGATGTAAAAGATGAAGAACAAGCAACAGAAAATGAAAAATATGATTATGTTGTAGACTTAAAAGCAAAATCAGCATCATTAACAGCAAAAGGTATTGCAAAAGCAGAAAAAGAATTTGGATTAGAAAATTTAAATGATTTAAATAACTCAGAATTAGTACATGCAATAAACCAAGCTTTAAGAGCACATGGAATAATGAAAAAAGATGTAGATTACATTGTAAAATCAGGTGAAGTATTAATCGTAGATGAATTCACAGGACGTATCATGTATGGACGTAGATACAACAACGGTCTACACCAAGCAATTGAAGCAAAAGAACATGTAAAAGTAGCAGATGAATCAAAAACATTAGCAAACATTACATTCCAAAACTATTTCAGAATGTATGAAAAATTGTCAGGTATGACAGGTACTGCTATGACAGAAGAACAAGAATTTGAGGAAATATATAAATTAGACGTAATCGAAATGCCAACAAACAAACCAATTCAAAGAAAAGATTTACCAGGTATCATTTATAAAAACGAAACAGGTAAATTTAA
>ERZ773074.1023-NODE-1023-length-11210-cov-31.758673_pt1 | contig 11210 bp, 11 predicted proteins | sample MGYA00580615_ERZ773074 | MGnify/ENA primary metagenome ERZ773074 (study PRJEB29015, sample SAMEA2738126) | human oral metagenome | biome: human oral; feature: human-associated habitat; material: saliva | place: China | collected 2160 ...
CTCAAGCCCAAGCCTACTATGACCTTCTCAAAAGAGTCAAGTCTGGTCAGACACGGGTCAAGGTATCTGAGAGAGTCAAGATGGTTCTTCCAGACTTTCCAAAGGCGACCATCACCTACTCTGTCACTGAAAATGAAGAAGACTCAAGAGCCAACCAAGACCACATGAAACAGGTCTTAGAGGACTATAACCAAGAGTTTGATACTCACTTTACCATGGCGGATCTCCGTGGTTTTAATACAGATGTCAATAACCGCCTTGCCCGTAAGCAAGACAAGTATCTCTATCGCAATGAGCAGTTGGACTTGGTTATCGTGGTCAATCGTCTCTTAACAGGATTTGATGCCCCTTGTCTATCGACCCTCTTTATTGATCGCAAGCCCATGCAACCGCAGGACTTGATTCAGGCTTTTAGTCGAACCAACCGTATCTTTGATTCTAGTAAGACCTATGGGCACATCATCACTTTCCAAAAGCCTATAGCCTTTAAGGAAGCAGTCGATAATGCCCTCAAGCTTTACTCAAATGGTGGAGAAAATGATGTCCTAGCACCTAGCTGGGAAGAAGAAAAGAGAAACTTTTTGAGAAGTTGTAGCGACTTCCAAAATCTTGTGACGGATGATCCCGAAGAAGGACTCCAAATCGAGCAAATCTCTACACCTGAATTGAGAAAACTAGCCAAGGCTTATCAATCCTTTGATAAATACTTAGCTTCTATCCGAGTGTATAAAGAGTATGACGAGGAAGAAATCTATGCAGAGACTGGACTTAGCGCAGCAGACTTGGAAACCTATCTAGGCTTCTATCAAAATATCCTTGCCGAACTAAAAAGTCGTTCAGAAGATGGTGATGAGGATGGGGAGCCACTGGATATCCACTACGAACTGGAGTCTATCCAAGTCGATGAGATCAACTATGCCTATATCCTGACCTTGATCCAAAGCCTGATCGAGCAAGAGCAAAGTTCGGAAAAGAGTCTCAGTGCACAGGATAGAGAAGCAGTGGATACCTATATTCAAAGTCTGGAGAAGACCAATCCAAACCTTGCACAGATCATCTCAGAGCTTTGGCAAGAAGTACAGGCAAATCCAGACCGCTACAGAGGTCAATCCATCGCCAATATCCTTGATCAGATGATTGAGGCAGTCATCCAGCAGCATATCCAAGACTTTAGTAAGACCTGGTATGTGGGTGAAGATGAACTCCGCTACTATGTCAATCACTACCGCAAGGGAGCTAAAAAACAACTGGGAGAAAGCCAACTGACCAAGAGTCAGCGCTACAAGGACTATAAAGTTGAGGTAGCAGATGCCCTCAACCCACTCCTCTATAAAAAACACATCAAAGAAGCCTATACCCAACTGATAGAAGAAGTGATTGAGCCGTTGAGAGTGGGGAGGTAGGAGAATATCGGAGGAAAAATGGCGGATACCATATTAATTCTAGGAAATGGATTTGATTTATCCATGGGACGAAAAACGAGCTATAGTGATTTCGTAGAATTTGCTAATAATTTATTTCTAGAAAAAGAAGTCAGTCTACAGACATTTCTTAACAGTAATAATATTGATATTGAAAAATATAAAGATAATTTATACCTTAGGTTTATAAACGAGAATAGATCTATCCTTGGAGAAAATTGGTCAAATTTGGAAAGAATGATTTCACAACTTGCTGAAGCAATCGATTTTTATAGATTGAACCCTGATTTGATATATCTTAGCGGTAAAAATGCCTTAAGAGTAGTTTATGTTGATAAGTTTCGTGAAGAAATAGTTTCTCAAGAAAATTTTGCGTCAAAAATGTTTGTGGCTGAAATATTTTATGAAAAGTTCACTATTTTGGGTTGGGATACACTCGAAAGAAGAATAGCAATATCGAAATTAAATGAGTTTTTTATTAATCATTTAGAGTTAATGACAAATCTTTTAGAGATTTATTTATCTTATATAGATTACATAGATTTTGAAATTAATCAAATATCCCCAGTAGAAACTGGATTGGATGCTATAACTGATATTTCAGAGTCTTATGTAATTAGTTTCAATTATACACACACACCAAATAAACTATATAATATTTCTTTAGAAAAGACACATTTTATACATGGTGAAATTGATTTATGTAGACAAAAATCGGAAATTAATACAATGGTTTTTGGAATAGAAGATAAAGAAACTGATATTAATAGCAGTTTGATATCTTATCTAAAGTATTATCAAAGAATTGTAAAAGAAACTGGTAGCAAATATGAAGAATTTTTCAAACCTAAACGCTCAGTTGATATCTATGCTGGCTTTACAAAAAAGAACATAATTGTCTTCGGACATTCAGTTGATCCATTAGATAAGGAAATTTTTCAAAATTGTTTTAATTTAACAAGTAATAGTATTTACAAATATCGATATATTTTTACTTATCACAACGAAGCGTCTAAACGATCAATGATTAAGAATTTAGCTATTATTCTAGGGAAAGATAAACTTGTAGAATTAACCGGTAGTAAAAATGTTGTCTTTGTTAAAAGCGACGATGTTGATGGGATGAGAGAAGTTCTAGTGGATTAATTATTCTTTGAATAATAGGCAAATAAAAATAATATTATTAACACTTGATACTTAAGAGGGATGACAATAAATGGATACTATAATTGCATTTTTTAATTCTCAATTTATTAGTTCTATGATTGGAGCTATATTAGGTGCTGGAGTAGCGCTATATGTAGCAAGGCTTCAAAATAAGCAACAACTTAATCTGCTACAAGATGAACATGAGTCACAGCGAGAATATTTTGAAAAACAAGAAGAAAATGAAAGAGAACGTATTTTTTTACAGTATACTATTGAACGTGCAGAGAAGTCCTATAGAATATTAAATCAATTAAAAAAAGCAGCAACATTTTTTGTAGATGGAAGTTTCTCTTTAATAGAATCAGATAATACGGAAGAATTTCAAACGATTTTTTTAAAACTATGTTATACAGTAATAACTCCTAGATACTATGAATTCATTGATTTATCTGATGAGTTATTATTGACATTGGTAATTCAAGATGATGTGAAATTATCAGATTTAAAAAATGAAGTAGTAATGGAAGTAGAAAGATTTTCAAACTATTATTATAAAATTATTAAAGCAAGTACTTTTATTGAATTTTCTGAAATGGTTGATGCCTTTTGTGAAGAAACAAAATTAATTGAAAAATGTGATAACCTCAAAACTTATATAACTAAATATATTATGGATAGCACATTTAGACTTATTCCCCCTGAGAAAATGGCTGAGAAAATTTTAAAGCAAAAATATGGAGAATCTGATTTGAAATTTAAAGTTATTAAGGATGATGACGAAGTCTGATGCAGATTTGATAACTATAAAAAGCAAATTTCTGGACGTAAATAGAAGGAGAGTATATGTCGAATCGAAAAGAAAAAATACCGATAGTAAGATTTAGAGCATTTTCAGAACCTTGGTTTCAAAATCAACTGTCAGAAGTTGCAGAATTCTCAAAAGGGAGAGGATACTCTAAGAAAGATTTACAACCTCAGGGAACTCCAATCATTTTGTATGGTCGTCTTTATACAAAGTACGAGTCTGTGATTAGTAATATTGATACCTATGCTAATATGGAGAAGAATTCAGTTATAAGTGAAGGAGGCGAGGTAATTATTCCAGCTTCTGGAGAAAGTTCAGCCGAGATTTCTAGAGCATCATGCGTTACTGATGGAGGGGTGATTTTAGGAGGAGATATAAATATTTTAAAACCTCATGAGAATCTAGATTCTTCATTTATTGCAATCACACTATCAAATGGCTCACAACAAAGGGAATTATCTAAACGTGCACAAGGTAAATCAGTTGTTCATTTACATAATTCTGACTTGAAGGCGGTTAAATTATTTTATCCCTCATACGAAGAACAATCCGCCATCGCCTCTCTTTTCCACACTCTCGACGACCTTCTTGTTAGCTACAAGGATAATCTCGCCAACTTTCAATCTCTCAAGGCGACCATGCTTACCAAAATGTTTCCCAAAGCTGGCCACACTGTTCCTGAGATTCGTTTGGATGGATTTGAAGGTGAATGGAAGTTTATTAAATTGGGGGAAGCTATTTTAGAAGCATACCAAGGAATCAATACTGCTTCTGATAAAGTAGAGTATTCTTTATCGGGGATCCCGATTTTACAGGCAAAACATATCACGAACGGACAAATCAACTATAGAGATACCCGCTATTTAGATATGGATATATATGAACACTACATTTCAAAATATATGCCTAAAAAAGGAGAAATTTTATTTGCAAATATTGGTACCATTGGACCATCTGTACTTGTAGATTCTGACGAGATGTTTTTAATTGCTTGGAATATTTTAAAAATGAGTATTAAAGCCAATTATTCACCAGTATTTATAAAAATAACTTTATCTTTACTAAATTCTAAACATATTTTTGAAAGAATAACAACTGGAAATGCTACTAAATTTATTAATAAAGATGAGATAATGGATATTAGAATTAGTGTTCCACCCCTCGAAGAACAACAGGCTATCGGCTCTTATTTCTCTGATCTCGATAACCTCATCACTGCTCATCAAGAAAAAATTTCTCAGCTAGAAACACTGAAAAAGAAACTCTTGCAGGATATGTTTGTCTAAGGAGAAATTATGTATAGTTCTAAAAAAGATTTGATTGAAAAGTTAGAATTTGAAAAAAAAAGGTTTCGAGATAATTTAAGTCAAATAGCTGATTATGAAAAAGATTTATATAATCGAGTAGATGATTATCTATTTAAGCTTATTTCTTTTATAAATAAAGAGCTAAATGAAGAAGTTTTGTCTAATGATGTAACGGTAAGGTACAAAACATTACGTGATAATTTGTTAGAAAGTATCTACAATTGTTATGGTGGTGATATTAAATCGTATGATTCTTTATTTCCTCAAATTATATATAATTTTGAAGTAATTAAACTTTTCTCTTTCATTGCTAAAATAGATTCTACCACAGTTATCATAGGGGCAAATGGGGCAGGAAAATCAAGTCTTATTAATGAATTAAGAAAGAATAATAGTAAGATTAATAGTAATGAAATGTATGTTTTGCCAGCACAGAAATTATTATATTTTGTTTCAAATATCCATGATCGAAATGAAATTACTAGAGATAGATATATTCAAGATTTAAAAGAAGTCGTTCTTAAATATAACACAATTGCTTTACAACCATTCCAAATTGAAAAGGATTTTTCAAATACGTTTACTAAATTAATAACATTGTTGGTAAAAGACTACATAGACATAGTTATTCGTAGGTCAAGAAAAGAAAAGAATTTACCTATAACTTTATTGGACAGAGTGGAGCAAATATGGAATCAAATTTTCCCAGAAATAACATTTTATCCTGAACCTGATGATAGAGTTTTAGAAGTTGTAAGAAATGGAGATAAATATAGTATAAATGGCCTTAGCGATGGGGAACGCTGTGTATTATTTTATATTGGTAACGTTCTTCTTGCTCCAGAAAATAGCTATATTGTGGTTGATGAACCAGAAACATTCCTTAATGCTGCTGTCTATAATGAATTATGGGATTTGCTCATATCAGAGCGACCTGATTGTCAATTTATTTTTGCTTCACATAACATGGACTTTGTTCAATCTAGAACAAATGCAACCTATATATGGTGTAAGAATTTTGAAGCACCTTATGATTTGGATTATCAGGTATTGAAAGAATCACAAGAAATACCATTACCATTATTAACTGAAGTATCTGGTGCAAAAAAGCCAATTTTATTTTGCGAAGGAACTAAAAATAGTCTGGACTATCAAATATATTCCAAATTATTCAGTGAATTTTGTTTTGTCAAACCAGTTCAAGGGCATAAACAAGTTATTCAATACACAAAAGCTTACAATAAATTAGAGGAAACATATGGTAATAAAGCATACGGCATTATTGATTATGACTGGATGGATGAGGCAAGAATTGAAAGCTATAAAGAGAAAAATATTTTTGTGCTCCCTTTTAATGAGATAGAGATGCTTTTGGTAGATGAAGAAATGGTGAATTCTGTTCTATCTGATGATGAGGAAGATAAAAAACAAAAAATTAATAAACTTCGAGACACTGTTATTGGTTTGTGTATAACAAATAAAGATAAAATAATAAGTATCGCTTTGAAAAAGAAACTTGATGAATTTATGGAAGGGCATTTGATAGAAACAAGAGAACCAACCGAAGATGAAGCACGGACATTTTTAGAAAATTTATCAGAAAAATTTGATATAACTGTAACATTAGAAAATATAACTAAAATTGTGGAAGATAGCATAGCTTCTTCAGATTTTTCGAAAATTTTAAAGATTTGTAATTTGAAAAATAAAATAATTGCATCCAAAGAAATTAAAGAAATAGTTTCTAACTTAAAAGAAAATGCTTTAAGTAGTATTGAAATGAATAATGATTTACAGATTACATTACGTCAAAAATATTTTGAAGAATTAGAAATGAAACTATTGGACAGATAGTTAGATTTTTGAATTAATAAAAAGAAAGAAACACTATGGAAACAACACAAACTTCCCAGTCGCTCTACCAAGCTCTGTGGAACTCAGCGGATGTTCTCCGCTCCAAGATGGATGCAAACGACTACAAGTCTTATCTTTTGGGCATGGTCTTTTATAAGTATCTGTCAGACAAGATGCTCTTTTTCGTGGCGGAGACTATGGAAGAGGGGACAGATAGTCTTGAGGATGCACTTGTGGTCTATCGAAACTACTACGAGGATGCGGATACCCACGAGGATCTGGTCTCTGTCATGAATGACGAGCTTAACTATATCATCAAGCCAGACTTGACCTTTACGGCTTTGGTAGCACGTGTCAATGAGGGGACTTTCCAACTGGAAGATCTAGCTCAAGGTTTTCGTGATATCGAGCAGAGTGACGACCTCTATGAAAATCTCTTTGAAGATATCGACCTCTACTCTAAAAAGCTAGGGGCAACTCCGCAAAAGCAAAACCAAACAGTAGCAGCAGTCATGAAAGAGTTAGCTGTGCTAGATGTGGCTGGTCATGCTGGCGATATGTTGGGGGATGCCTATGAGTATCTGATCGGTCAGTTTGCGACTGACTCGGGTAAGAAGGCTGGTGAGTTTTATACACCTCAGCCTGTTGCCAAGCTCATGACTCAGATTGCCTTTTTAGGTCGTGAAGACCAGGAAGGCTTTACCATCTATGATGCGACTATGGGGTCTGGCTCTCTCTTGCTCAATGCCAAGAAATACTCTCATAAACCGCAGACAGTTGTCTACTTTGGTCAGGAACTCAATACCTCAACCTATAACCTAGCTCGGATGAACATGATCCTACACGGTGTTCCAGTTGAGAATCAATTTCTCCACAATGCTGATACACTGGATGAAGATTGGCCAACTCAAGAACCGACCAACTTTGACGGTGTTCTCATGAACCCGCCATACTCTGCCAAGTGGTCTGCAAGCTCTGGCTTTATGGCTGACCCTCGTTTCTCTCCTTTTGGGAAACTGGCGCCCCAGTCCAAGGCTGACTTTGCCTTCCTCTTGCATGGATATTACCACCTCAAGCAGGATAATGGGGTTATGGCTATCGTCCTTCCTCACGGTGTTCTTTTCCGTGGAAATGCGGAAGGGACCATTCGCAAGGCCTTGTTAGAAGAAGGAGCTATTGATACGGTTATCGGTCTACCAGCTAATATCTTCTTTAATACCAGCATTCCGACCACGGTCATCATTCTCAAAAAGAATCGAACCAATCGTGATGTCTACTTTATCGATGCTTCTAAGGAGTTTGATAAAGGCAAAAACCAGAATATCATGACGGATGCCCATATCGAGAAGATTCTGGAAGCCTACAAGTCTCGTGAGGAGATGGATAAGTTTGCCCATCTAGCAAGCTATGAAGAAATTGTCGAAAATGACTATAACCTTAATATCCCTCGCTACGTGGATACCTTTGAGGAAGAAGAAGTAGAGCCGCTGACAGACATCGTCAGCAAGATTAACAAGACAAATGAAGAAATCCAAAGCCAAACAACTTCTCTACTTGAAATGATGAATCAACTCCACGGCACCACACCAGAAGCCGATGCCGAACTAAAAGAGTTTTTGAAAAACTTTAAAGGGTGATGGGGGAGTTAAACACGATAATTAAATTAAATATTCCAGCCAAATCAACTTTTGGTTGGTTTTTATTGTTTAAAGATGGTATAATTAAATTACCTAAAAGGTAATTTAATTCAACGGAAAGGGACATATGAAGCTTATCTATACAAATAAAACTGTTGAAAAGCAGTGCACAGAGCTGAGGCGAGCGAAAAAGGATTTTTCGGACAAGATTGCTGTAAAGTTACATCAGTTGATTAACTTTTTAGAAGCAGCGGATTCTTTAGCCAGTGTGACGGCTTTTCCTAAGTATCACTTTCACCAACTCAAGGGAAAGAGACAGGGACAGTTTGCTTTGGATATAGATGGTCGAAGGAGTTCCTATCGGTTGATTGTAGAATTTCGTGAGGAGGATCTAGAAAAGGTATTTCCTAGTCCTGTTGAAATCGAAATCTTAAAAATAGAGGAGGTCAGCAATCACTATGAGTAAAAAAATTGTTGAATACAAAGACCTGATTGCTTTTCATCCAGGTCAGTATGTTGAAGAGTTGATTGAAGATTATAACGTAACTCAGAAAGAATTTGCGGATCGCTTAGGAGTTTCGGCAAAGACTGTCAGCAAGCTCGTCAATGCTGAGGAGTCCATCAGTAAAGAAACGGCACATAAGCTTGCCAAGCTAAGCGGGGTTTCCATGCAAACTTGGCTCAATCTTCAGAATGCTTATGATGTAAAAGTTGCAGAAATTGTAGAACAAAGAGAGTTAGAAGAAGGTAGCGAGAAAGAAATCTGTGAGATGATTGATTTCAAGTATTTTAAGGAAGAAGGCTACGTGTCAGACAAACGCTATAGCTTGCAAGAAAAGATTGTCGAGCTTCGCAAGATTCTAGGTGTGGCAAGTTTAGAAAATCTTACATCCTTTAATCATCTAGTCAGCTATCGGAATACGCGTGAGTTTACAACTAAAAGCATAGTCAACTCCAATATCATGCTGGAATTGGCATCAAAAAAAGCACGTGATACAACAACTACTAAGCTCAACCGCAAAAAGCTAGAGAGAAGCCTACCTGCTTTGAGAAAGTTGACCAGACAAGACCTAGAAGTCTTTCCTCAACGCTTATATGATATCTTGCTAGATTGCGGTGTTGTCCTAGTCGGTCTACCTGCTTTGCCAAATGCTAATCTGAATGGGGCGACTAAAAAATTCAGTAATGGTAGTGCCTTGCTTTTACTTACGGATAGAAACAAAGTGTCAGACATTTTCTGGTTCTCACTTTTTCATGAGATTGGGCACATTTTGGAGAACGATTTTTCATCTGATGACGGAAATAGTGAATCCTACCGACGTTCTGAGGAACGAGCAGATCAGTTTGCAAAAGATTTCTTGATTAGACCAGAAGATTATCAAGCTTTTGTCAAAAAAGGAAATTTTGATAAGTCGGATATTCTAGATTTTGCAGAGGAAATCGACATTCATCCGAGCGTAGTTTTAGGCAGATTACAAAATGAGGGCATTCTCAGTTTTGACCGTTTCCGAGAACTAAAAGAAAATTATTACTTTTTTTCATGAGTCGCAGGAAGTTTTTAAAAAATGAAAAAGCTTCATACGGCCGGTACTTAGAACATCTTTATTCGCTCATTTTTAAAATATAACTTTGTTTCCGTATTTCCTGGGAACTAGTAGAAAGTTAGGAGAAATATGGAAAACAACAACCAACGTGCCCTTTGTCAGCAACTCTGGGCGGAAAATAAATACCTTGTTTTGAGCCATTCTAGCAATATTTACAAGGACATTCGCCAGTATCTCAAGCAAGAAGTGGTGGAAGTGAGTCAAGTTCAAGAGATGATTGACCGTGCTTGCCAGATTCCAGAACATAGAGGTCAAGTTTGCAATGCCTTTCAGCATATTTGGGGCTATTTTAAAAAGCAAGCCAGCCTTGTTGAGCGCAAAGACTATATGCTCTTGCTGGATCGCTATCGCTTTGGTCAAGCTTCAAAGGAAGACTTGATTGCTAGAACTAGAGACTTGCTTGAGCGTTACCCAAATACTTATCTGCAACATTCGACCTTGCTGAAAGGAGACTCCCATGAGACTTTGGCATGAAGCTTTGATACCACAACTTCCCCGCCCGCAGCTCTTGGGACAACATCGAGAGTGTTGCGCCCTGCGTGGCAATGGCTGGGGCAGAAAGCATGCGACGGTTGATTATGTCTTTACCCACTCGCCCTATCGTCTCTATGCCTATCATCGTTTGATCATGGAGGAGATGGCTAGCCGTGGCTATAATGTCAGTTCAGAGTGGCTGGATAAGAACTACCGTGGCAAAATTTGTTCTCCTTATGAAAACTTAGCAGAAGAAAAGCTTAATAGTCCGATCTATAGCGAGCATGACGCTGCCTACTATGAGGAATGTCTGGCTAATCTCCTTGACAAGGGGATAGAGCTGGAGTAAGAGTCAGTATAACCTCTAATTTAGAACTCTTTTCGTATTTTATCGAATAATAAAAATGAGACCTTTAGAATGATTCTAAGGTCTTCTTTTATAAGTATTTGGATTTACTTTTAATAACTTTTGAGTTATAATTAAATTGAAAAGAGGTTGCTTGGTGCATACGATTTACTTTTATAAGGACAAAAATGGAAACGAGCCAGTCTTGGATTATATGAGAGAATTGGCTAGTCGTAAAAGTAAAGATAGTCGCATTAAACTGAATAAACTAAACGACTATATTGAGTTGCTTAGTCAACATGGGACTAGAGCTGGTGAACCCTATATGAAACATTTGGAAGATGAGATATGGGAATTAAGACCTCTTAGGGATAGGATTTTATTTGTAGCTTGGCTTGATGGGAGTTTTGTTCTTTTACATCATTTTGTCAAAAAGACTCAAAAGACCCCTAGAAGAGAACTTGAAAAAGCCAAGCGTGAACTGAAGGACTTAAAAGTAAGAGGAGTAAGTGATGAAAAATAGTGCCATTGGGAGTAATTGGAAGGATGTTCGATCTCAACTCTTTACCAAGGAGGAAATCCTTGAAAGTGATATGCGAGTAGCTATCATGAG
>ERZ773074.1024-NODE-1024-length-11208-cov-2.885412_pt1 | contig 11208 bp, 8 predicted proteins | sample MGYA00580615_ERZ773074 | MGnify/ENA primary metagenome ERZ773074 (study PRJEB29015, sample SAMEA2738126) | human oral metagenome | biome: human oral; feature: human-associated habitat; material: saliva | place: China | collected 2160 ...
AGGGGTGGGTCGAGGTCGTGGAGACCGGCACCCTGCTGGCACCGGGCGCCGACTCCGCCGACTCCGCCGACTCGGTCGGCACCGTCTGCGCCGGGTCCCCCTGACTGAAAGCGGGGTCCACAGTGGGCTCGCCGGCCGCACTATCAGCCGCAGCCACAGCCCCCACGCCTCCCGCGCCATCAGCAGCATTGGCGGCCGCGCCGTCGGTCAGGTAGCCGCGCGCCCGAAGGTTGGCCAGGACCTCGACGTTCCCGGTGCTGGCCAGCCAGCCGAGCAGGTCGGGATAGGCGGCCGGGTTGGTCGACAGCGGCGCCCACAGGTCGGGCCGGCTCTGTGCGATGGCGGCCTGCAGGGCCTGGTCCGGAGTCTGAGCGGCAACCGTCGCATCGGCCTGATGCGCCGCCATCATGAGCTGAACCGGATCCATGCAGAGCCTTTCCGGGAGAACGTATGGGTGACCTGGACTGATCGGGCGCGCAGCCAACCCATCCCGGGTCCTTCACCAGGCTCCGATCATCCCCGATGGTAATCACGAATCGTCGGAAAAGTTAGAAAACGGACTCCACCTCGACGAACGCCCGCTCCCTCCATGCGCCCCGTCCGCCCCTCGTCTCAGGGACCTCCCCGACCCCGGGTCAGGGTGGCCCGACCACACGCTCAGGGGACGGTCATCCGCCAGGAGGATTCACCCATCCCATACCACTGCCAGACTGAAGCTATGAGTAGTTCCACCCCCGTCGCCGCACCCTCCGTCCTCACACCTCACCACCCGGTGGATGACCCCGTGGTCTCCGCACGCAACCTCACCAAGGTCTACGGCCGCGGATCGGGCGCCGTCACAGCGCTCGACTCCGTCAACGTCGACATCGCCCGCGCCCGCTTCACCGCCATCATGGGGCCGTCCGGCTCCGGCAAGTCCACGCTCATGCACTGCCTGGCCGGCCTGGACTCGATCACCTCCGGGGAGATCATGCTCGACGGCGACATGGTCTCCTCCATGAACCAGCGTCGCCTCACCCGCCTGCGCCGCGAGCGCATCGGCTTCATCTTCCAGTCCTTCAACCTGGTCCCCACCCTCACGGCGGCGGAGAACATCACCCTGCCCCTGGATATCGCCCGCAAGAAGGTCAACCCGCAGCGCTTCGACCAGGTGATCGACGCCGTCGGCCTCAGGGAGCGCCTGTCCCACCGGCCCGCCGAGCTCTCCGGCGGCCAGGTCCAGCGCGTGGCCTGCGCCCGGGCGCTCGTGGGTGAGCCGGCGGTTGTCTTCGCCGATGAGCCCACCGGGAACCTGGACTCCGTCTCCACCGACCAGGTCCTGGAGATCCTGCGCCGCAGCGTCGACGACCTGGGGCAGTCGGTGGTCATGGTGACCCACGAGCCGGAGGCGGCCGCCTGGGCCGACACCGTCATCTTCCTGCGCGACGGGCACGTCGTCGCCCAGCTGGACGAGCCCGACCGCGACCGGGTCCTGGACGCCCTGCGCGAGCTGAGCGAGACCGAGCCCGCCCCCGCAGCCGCCGCCCCGTTCACCGGCTCAGCCATCGAGGGGGCCTGAGCCGTGAGACGAGTCGCCTGGCGCTCCGTGCGCGCCCACGCCAAACAGTTCTTCCTGACCACCTTCGCCGTCATGCTCGGGGTGGCGTTCCTGTCGGGCACGCTCGCCCTGCGTGCCTCCATGTCGGAGACCTTCTCCAAGCTGGTCTCCTCCACCGCCACCTCGGACCTGTATGTCCAGGGCCCCAAGATCGCTGCCGACGGCGACGACAGCTCATCGAAGTCCGTACCCACCCAGCCCATCGACAGCTCCCTGACCGAGCAGATCAAGCAGATCGACGGCGTCGAGGCCGCCAATCCCGGCGTCCAGATGCTCGGGGTCCTCGTGGGTGCCAACGACGCCCCGGTGACCACCACCGGCGCCCCCACGCTCTTCATACCGCTGTATGACAACGAGAAGGGCCTGACCTGGGTCCAGGGTCACAAGCCTCAAGGGGCAGGTGAGATCACCCTGGAGTCCGGCGCCCTGAAGAACTCCGGCCTCAAGGTCGGGGACAAGACCCACATCGTGGTGCAGGGCTCACCCACCGAGGTCACCGTGGTCGGCGAGTTCCACTACGAGTCCTCCATGGCCAGCGCGACGGTCGTGGGCGTGGATCCGAACTGGCTCATGCCCATCGCCGCCCCGGACGGGAAGGTGACGACCATCGCCGTCGACGTCGCCCAGGGCTCCTCGGTGAACACCGTCAAGTCCGAGATCACCAAGATCCTTCCCGACGGCGCCCAGGTCCAGACCCGCGCCGAGGTCATCAAGGAGCAGAACAAGGCCATTGAGGAGCAGCTGGGCTTCGTTCAGGTCTTCCTGCTGGTCTTCGTCGTCGTCGCGATGTTCGTGGGCTCCTTCATCATCATGAACTCCTTCGCGATGAGCGTGCGTCAGCGGGTCAAGGAGTTCGCCCTTCTGCGGGCGGTCGGGGCCTCGCCGGGCTCGGTGTTCGGCGTGGTGTTCCTGCAGGCGGTCGTCATCGGCGTCGTCGGCTCCGCCCTGGGCGTGGCCGCGGGCGCGGGGCTGCTGGCCGGGTTGTCCGCGCTGCTCGACGCCGCCGGCATGCCGCTGCTGGAGGGCACGGGCCTGAGCGGGACGATCATCGCGATCTCGCTGGCGGTGGGCCTGGCCGTCACCGTCGTCGGCGCTCTGCTGCCGGCTCGGGAGGCCGCCCTGACCCACCCGGTCGAGGCCATGCGCGGCGTGTCGGGCTCCCGGGAGAAGTCCCTGGTGCTGCGCACGATCCTGGGCGGGCTGCTGCTGGCGGCCGGCGCGGCCGCGATCGCCGCCGCGTGGGTGAACGCGGACCTGGCGCAGCGCGGTCTCATCATGGGGCTGGGAGCGGGCGGCACCGTCCTGGGACTGCTCATCGTCTCCCCGACCCTGGCCCGCCCGGTGGTGGCGGTGCTGGGCCTGCCCTTCCGGCTGCTGCGGCCCGCCGGGCGCCTGGCGGTGCGCAACATCGTCCACAACCCGCGCCGCACGGCCAACACCTCCGGCGCCCTCATGGTGGGCATGGCCCTGGTGTGCGCCGGCGCCACGCTGGCCGCCTCCTTCCAGTCCTCGACCTCCGACGAGATCGACAAGTCCCTCAAGGCCGACCTCGTGGTCCAGCCGGCCACCATCGGCAGCCTGGGCACCCGGCTCTCGGCCGACAAGGCCAAGGAGATCGCCGCCATCGACGGGGTCAAGGAGACCTCCTCCTACTCCATCTACACCGACGCCGTCGCCAAGCCGGACGGCAGCCAGAACGCCACCGCCACCGTCATCGTCGTCGATCCCGCCACCTACTCCAAGGCCTACGACGTCTCCGCGAGCGCCGGGTCGATGAAGGATCTGGACGCCACCCACGTGGCCGCGAAGAAGGACGAGGGCCTCAAGCTCGGGGACAAGGTCTCCGTCACCGGCCCCACCGGGTCGGTTGAGGCCACGGTCAGCGCCGTCGTCGACCCGAAGGGAACCGGCGGGAACTACTACATCGCCCCCGAGCTGGCGGCCGCGGTGGGCTCCTGGAACTCCCCGGGCACCACCACGGACCCGGCCCACGTCCTGGACTCGCCGCAGGGCATGCTCCTGACCCTCAAGGAGGGCACCGACCTCGACACGGTGCGGGGCAAGGCCCGCGACATCGTGGCTGACACCTACCAGTACGCGGTGCGCGACGCCAGCGAGATCTCCGACCAGGTCGGCCAGCAGATCAACCGGATGCTCGCCGTCCTCTACGGCCTGCTGGGGCTGAGCATCGCCATCGCCATCCTGGGCATCGTCAACACCCTGGTGCTCTCGGTCTCGGAGCGCACCCGGGAGATCGGGCTCATGCGCGCCGTCGGCCTGGGCAAGGCCCAGCTGTCCGGGGAGATCATCACCGAGTCGGTCCTCACCTCCCTGTACGGCACCGTGCTGGGCGGGGCGACCGGGGTGGTCCTGGCCGCCGCCCTCAAGGAGGTCCTGGAGGATCAGGGGCTGACGAGCCTCAGCATCCCCTGGGGCCAGATGGTGGGCATGCTCGTGCTCTCCGTGGTGGTCGGCGTCATCGCGGCCCTGTGGCCGGCGCTGCGCGCCTCCCGGATTCCCGTCCTGGACGCCATCGCCACCGAGTAAGCGGCGTTCGCCGAGTAAGCCGAGCAAGCCCGGCGCCCCGGCCGACCCCGGAGAGGGGGCGAGCCGGGGCGCCGGCACATCTGTGCGGCCCGTCCGACAGCTGCCCGGGTCGCGCTCGGCCCGTATTCCCGCGCCCGGTATCTTCCTTGTCACCGCCTCTGCCTCTGCCGCGCCGGCTTCCCCTCCGATAGCCTCATGCGATCATGCCCGAATCGTCCTCCCGGTCGTTCCCGACCGTCCCGACCGCGCTGTCCGCCCTGACCGCACAGTCCATGACCCCCGACGCCCCGCTGCCCCATCCCCCGTCCTTGGGGGCCGGGGCGCTTCTGCGCTGGCTGCTGCGCCGCGCCGCCGTCCCGGTCACCCTGGCGACCCTGGCGGCCTGCACCTCCAACATCATCCAGGCGATCGTGCCGGCCTTCCTGGGGCAGGCCCTGGACGCCGGCATCGAGAACGGCCTCAACGGCCGCGTCTGGGGCATTGGCGCGCTGCTGCTGGTGCTGTTCGTCGTCTACGCCATCGGGGACACGATGCTGTCCTACTTCGGGGTGACGGCCTGGATGCGCACCGCCTTCGACGTCGACCGGCTCGTGGGCCGGCAGATCTCCGCCACCGGCAAGGACCTGTCCCGGCAGGTCTCCACCGGCGAGGTCGCCACCATCATCGCCTCCGACGCCGACTACCTGGGCAAGTTCATCGAGCACCTGCCGGCCCTGCTGGGGGCGGCGGCCAGCTTCCTCGTCGTGGCCGTCCTCATGCTGCGCACCTCGGTGAGCCTGGGGCTCATCGTCATCCTGGGCATGCCGCTGGTGGCGGCCATCGTCACCCTGGTCATCCGCCCCCTGCAGAAGCGCCAGGCCGTCCAGCGCGAGGCCCAGTCCGCGGTCACCACGGTCACCACGGACACGGTGGCGGGCCTGCGGATCCTGCGGGGCATCGGCGGGGAGGACGTCTTCGCCCGCCGCTACCGGGACGCCTCCCAGGAGCTGCGGCGCCGCGGCGTCGAGGTGGCCTCCTCGCAGGCCACTCTCATGACCCTCCAGGTGCTGCTGCCCGGGCTCTTCGCCGCCATCGTCGTGTGGGTGGCGGCGCGCATGGCCGTGGCCGGCAGCCTCACCCCCGGCGGGCTCATCACCTTCTACGGCTACACCGCCTACCTGTCCTGGCCGCTGTGGGTGTTCACCAGCTCCGTGCAGGACTACACCCGGGCCGTCGTCGGCGCCCGGCGCCTGAGCCGCCTGCTGGAGGTGGCGCCGGCCGCCGGCAGCCTCGTGGAGCGCCTCAACCTGGACCCGGCCGCCGCCCACCCCGTCAGCGGCGACCTGGTGGACACCGGCAGCGGCCTGCGCCTCAAGGAAGGCCGCATGACGGCCCTCGTGTGTCCCGACCCGCAGGTCTCCGCCGACCTGGCCACGCGCCTGGGGCGCTTCACCGACGCCGGCCCCACCGTGACCCTGGCGGGCCGGCCACTGACCACCATGCCCCTGGAGCAGGTGCGCGCCAGCGTCGTCGTCTCCGGCGCCACCGCCCAGCTCTTCACCGGGACCCTGCGCGAGGCCCTCGACGTGCGCGGCGGCCCCGACCCGCAGCCGGCGGGCCTGGAGGACCTCGTGCGCGCCGAGACCGAGCGCACCACCGGGGCCGACGTCGACCAGCAGGTCCGCCCCCAGGAGCGCGAGGCCCCCGGCGACGACCGGCTCATCGAGGCCATCGGGATCGCCGACGCCGGTGATGTCCTCACCTCCCTGAGCGAGGGCCTGGCCGGGATGATCACTGAGAAGGGCCGGTCCCTGTCCGGCGGGCAGCGTCAGCGCGTGGCCCTGGCCCGGGCGCTGCTCACCGAGGCTCCCACGCTCGTGCTCATCGAGCCGACCTCCGCCCTGGACTCCCACACCGAGGCCCGGGTGGCCGCCCAGGTGCACCGGGCCCGCGCCGGGCGCACGACCGTCGTCGTCACCGCCTCGCCGCTGGTCCTGGAGGCCTGCGACGAGGTCGTCTTCCTCGACTCCGACGGGGCCGAGCTGCTGCGCTCCACGCACCGCGAGCTCATGGCGATGGCCCGCGACGGCCACGCGCAGGCGGCCGACTACCGCGCCGTCGTCTCACGGGCCATGGGTGAGGATGCGGAGGCGAGCTGCTGATGGCGCTTCCCGTCGCGCCCGGGCCCGTCGCCCTGCGCAAGACCTTCCGCATCATGGCCTCCTACCGGGGGCGCTTCGCCGTCGTCCTGGCCCTCCAGATCACGGCGGTCCTGTCCACGCTCGTGGCCCCACAGCTGCTGGGGCGGCTGGTCGGGCGGGTCTCGGCCGGGCGGGCCGACGCCGGCTACGTGGACCGGATCGTGCTGACCATCATCGCGGTCACGCTCGTGGGGGCGCTCATCAACCGCTTCGCCCAGAAGCACGCCCGCACCCTGGGCGAGTCGGTCTTCGCCGAGCTGCGCGAGCGCATGATGAACCGGGTGGTGCACCTGCCGCTGAGCGCCGTGGAGTCCGCCGGCACCGGCGACCTCGTGGGGCGCACCACCACCGACGTCTCCCGCATCGAGTTCCTGGTACGGATGGGGATCCCCCAGATCCTCGTGTGCGTGGTGACGATCGTCTTCACACTCCTGGCCGCCGCCGTCGCCGACCCCCTCCTGGCGCTCGGGCTGCTCGTCATCGCCCCGCCGGTGTGGACGATGATGCGCTGGTACCTGCCGATCTCCATCCCCGCCTACCGGGCCGAGTCGGCCGCCCAGGCCCGCCTCAACGGGGCGGTCTCCGAGACTGTCGAGCACGCCGAGACCGTGGACGCCCTGGGCATCGGGGCGCGCCGCGAGCGGGCCATCATGACCTCCATCAAGGAGGCCTGGTCCCTGGAGCGCTACACGGCGGCGCTGCGGGTGCGCCTGTTCATGGTGCTCGACGTCGCCTGGCGGGCGCCCGTCGTCGCCGTCCTCCTGTGGGGAGGGTTCCTGGCCGGCCGCGGCTATGCGACCCTGGAGGCGATCACCACCGTGGCCCTCTACTCCATGGAGCTGCGCAAGCCGGTGGGCCAGCTCATGTTCTGGGTCGACCAGGTCCAGATCGCCCAGGCCTCCCTGTCCCGCATCCTGGGGGTGGAGGAGGTCCCCGACGACCGCACCCCCACCGGCGAGGAGCCCGAGGGCACGCGAATCGTGCTCGACGACGTGCGCTTCTCCTACCGGGAGGGCGTCGAGGTGCTCCACGGGATCGACCTGGAGCTCGTGCCCGGGGAGCGGCTGGCCGTCGTCGGGCCCTCGGGGTCGGGCAAGTCCACGCTGGGGCGGATGCTGGCGGGCATCAACCCGCCCACCTCCGGGAGCGTCACCGTGGGAGGGGTGTCGCTGACGGACCTGACCGAGGACGAGCTGCGCCGCCACGTGGCCCTGGTGACCCAGGAGCACCACGTGTTCGTCGGCACCGTGGCGGACAACGTGCGCCTGGGGCGCCCGGGCGCCTCCGACGACACGATCCGCGATGCGATCGAGGCCATCGGGGCCGATGCCTGGGTGGACGGGCTGCCCGAGGGGATGGACACGATGGTCGGCTCGGGGCACCTCGAGCTGAGCCCCGCCCAGGCCCAGGAGGTGGCGCTGGCCCGGCTGGTGCTGCTGGACCCGCACACACTCATCCTGGACGAGGCCACCTCGCTGCTGGACCCGCGCGCCGCCCGCACCCTGGAGCGGACCCTGTCCACGGCGCTGGCCGGGCGCACCGTCATCGAGGTGGCCCACCGCCTCTACACGGCCGCCGACGCCGACCGGGTCGCCGTCGTCATGGACGGGCGGATCGTGGAGCTGGGCACCCACGACGAGCTCGTGGCCCTCGGCGGGGAGTACGCGAGCCTCTGGCAGGCCTGGAACCAGGAGTAGCCGGGCGGAGGTGCGGTGGGGCGGCCGTGCCGACGTCGGGCCGGTCCGCGCCGTCGGCACGGTGCGGGTGGCTCCGCCGGCCAGGGCGGCTCTGCCGGCCCGAGCCCTCGGCACCCTCCAAGACCACCTGCCAGTCCACGCCGTCGGCACGGTTCGAGCCACCGGTACGGTTCAGGCCACCCTGCCGATCAGGACGACGATGGCGGCCCTTCGCAGATCGCCGGTGGCGAAAGCCGGCCCCTATCGCCCAAACCTACAAACCCGCTCGGGCCTGCGTTGTTCCACGAGGGCGCAGGCTGTGAGATTCTTAGGGCGGCGAGTCGTCCCACTGTCGCGATCCCGCCGCCTCGCAGTCAGCTGACTGCGTCCAACGCCGTGCCTCACACAAGAAGGTTCGTTCATGCCCAACAACCAGCCACCTCCCCCGCCGTCGCAGGCGACGCCGTCGGCCTCCACCACGCCTCCTCGCAGGGCCGCCGGCAGCGCCCAGCCCACGCTCGGGGAGCTCATCGCCCGCATCTCGGAGAACATCTCCGCGCTGGTGCGCGGCGAGATCGACCTGGCCAAGGCCAAGGGCCAGCGCATGGCCAAGGAGATGGGGCTGGGGGCCGGGCTGCTCGCCGCCGCCGGGGTGCTGGCCCTGTTCATCTTCGGGCTGCTGCTGGGGGCCCTGACGACCGGGCTGTCCCACGTCATGCCGCTGTGGGCCGCCTTCCTCGTGGTCGCGCTGATCCTCACCCTCATCGCCGTGACGATGGCCCTCATCGGCATCAAGCGCCTCAAGGCCGCCAAGGCCGACACGCCGACGCCGCAGGAGGGGCTGAAGGAGTCCGTCAACGCCGTCAAGGGGGCCGTGACCTCCGGCCTGCAGAGGGGGAACGCCCAGTGAGCACCAACGCCGCACCCACGCCCGTCCCCGCCGCGCCGGCCGCGCCGTCGGCTGATGCCGTCCTGTCCGACCTGGCGGCACGGCGTCTGGCGCTGGCCGCCGACGTCGACGAGCTCGCCGCACGCCTGGCCCCGAACAACCTGGCCAAGGTCGCCAAGCTCAAGGCCCGCGAGAAGGTCCAGGAGCTGCGCAGCCAGGCCGTCAGCAAGGCCCAGGAGACGGCCGGGCAGGTCAAGAACCGCCTGGTCTCCCTGGCCGGCGGCGGCACCGACCCCGAGGGTGGGGTCGATACCTACGATCCCAGCACGCGGACCCTCGGCCAGCGCGTCTCCCGTCTGTTCGACGACGCCCGCGACGGCGACCCCGCCTCCCTGGGGATCGTCACGGTTACGGGACTCGCCCTGGCGGGCCTGAGCGTGACGGCGACCGTCGCCGCGGTCAAGGCCTTCCGCACCCGGGCGGGTCGAGCATGACCAGCGGGCAGCAGTCCGGCGCCTCCGGCGCCTCCGGCGCTGAGGGTGCCGGGGCCGCCGGGTCCGGGTCGCTGAGCCCCGAGCAGATCGAGGAACGGCTGCGTGCCCAGCGCGAGGCCCTGGCGGCGAGCGTCGATGAGCTCGCCTCCCGGATCGACCCGCGCACACAGGCCAAGGAGGCCGGGGAGCATCTGCGCGAGCAGGCGAGCGCCAAGGCCGAGCATCTGCGTGAGCAGGCCGCGGCGGGGGCCGGCCGTTTGCGAGAGCAGGCGGAGGCCGGCGCCGGCCGACTGCGCGAGGGGGCCCGACGCTGGGCCGAGCAGGCGGAGGAGACCTGGGAGCGCGCCAAGCAGGGCGACTCCGAGGCGTCCTCCAAACTCGCCAAGGCGGCCGCCGTCGCCGGAGGCGTGGTGACCGCCGGCATCGTCCTGACCCGCCTCGCCCGCCGCTAGGGCCTGTTGCGAAAGTAGGATGACGCGTCCGCGTCTTCGTACCTTATGGCGCGCGTTCGTACCCTCTACCCCTCGAACGCACGACCTAAGGTACGACCGCGACGTCGGCGATTCGGGTCTCTCGCCCGTCTCCAGCGCCAGGAGCCAGTCGGCCCGCATCGGGAACTGCGATGTCCGCCGGGGACGTACTTCTCCTCCAGATCACTGCGTTCAAACCTCAGTGACCTGGAGGAGAACGCAGTTCTCGATCAACAAGTACGTCCCCGACACCGAGGGTGCGTCCTCGCGCGCTGACAGTTGGGAGAGCACCTCCCCGTCACGCCTGAGCAGGACAGCAGAAGACGCCTCCCACCAAACAAGATGTGCCCCAAGCCACACTCACGCTGTCTGGCCCTGCACCCCGAGACCCCCTACCCTATTTCCATAATTCCCCGCCGTCCTCCGGGACTGGCGGGGTCTATCTTTCTTCGCAGGAGGCTACTCGTGGCCCTCAAAATGGCGGTCGTCGTTGACTACCAGAACGTCCATCTCACCGCCCATGATGTCTTCGACCCTGATGGTGAGAGGCATGACGCTCTGATTCATCCGGTCCGGTTCGCTCGGACTGCAATACGACGCCGTAACGAGTGTCAACGTGCTGGCTACCCTGAGGCGGTGCTGAGGGAGGTCATCACCTTCCGCGGGCTTCCGCACACCGACTACAGCTGGGAGCAGCACCGCCGCTGCATGGCTCAGGCCGACCAGTGGCGCCGGGACGGCGCCACTGTCGAGCTGCGGGACCTGAGGTACTCCTTCCGGATGACCGCTGAGGGGAGTCCCGCCACTGATGTCTATGGCCGCAAGATCCCCGAGGGCACGGGGAGGGAGAAGGGAATCGACGTTCTGGTAGCCCTGACCTGCCTGCGTCGTGCTTTGGAACCTGAAGTGGACCTGGTTGTTCTCGCCTCGCGGGACACGGACCTGGTTCCCGTCCTGGACGCCGTCTACGACATGCGGGCGGCGAGTTCGACGGTGGCCAAGATCGAAACCGTTTCCTGGTTCGACAGGCAGGCCGTCACCCAGGGGCGATTCGCGGGTGGCAGCCTGCGTCCAACACGGCCGCGCAGGATCTGGAACACCAATCTTGACCGGTCCTGCTTCGAGGCGGCGCGGGACACGCACGACTACCAGTAGCTGCGGACAGGATCAGCCCTGCGCGGCCGCCGTCAGCGCCCGCTCCAGGTCGGCCACGAGGTCGTCGGGGTCCTCGATGCCCACGCTCAGGCGCAGCAGCCGGTCGGTCAGCCCGTAGGCGGCCCGTGTGGCCAGCGGGACGTCGGCGTGGGTCTGCACGCTCGGGCACGTCACCAGCGACTCCACGCCGCCCAGCGACT
>ERZ773074.1029-NODE-1029-length-11150-cov-3.789184_pt1 | contig 11150 bp, 9 predicted proteins | sample MGYA00580615_ERZ773074 | MGnify/ENA primary metagenome ERZ773074 (study PRJEB29015, sample SAMEA2738126) | human oral metagenome | biome: human oral; feature: human-associated habitat; material: saliva | place: China | collected 2160 ...
CCCCCGCCTCCGAACCAAAAGAAAAGGAGAATAAAGAAGAGAATGGACCAGTGGTAGGATAGGAATGCCTCCCCAAGCCCCTCACAGGAGGGAATGTGCCTACGGGGGCTAGTTAGCAATATGAGAGACGAGAATGATGAGCGATGAAGAAATATGTCATTTAAGGAATATGTCTCTATGTCATTTTGTCTATAAAGAAAAGCAATCCCTACAAAACAAAGAGAAGACCATTCTTTACTCGAAAGTGAGTTTAGAAATGGTCTTCTTTTATTGTTTTGTCTTGAATAGTAAAACAATCGAAGAGGCGAACCTTGCAAGGCTCGCCTCTTATACTATTGTAAATAGTTTACAATTTATTTGTTTACAGCATCTGCTAATTCTGCACCAGCCTTGAACTTTGCTACCTTCTTTGCTGGAATCTGAATCTTCTGCTTTGTTGCTGGGTTGATACCTTCGTGAGCTGGACGCTCGTTGATAGAAAATGTGCCGAAGCCTACGAGCTGAACCTTATCTCCTTCAACAAGTGCACCCTTGATTGCTTCAGTTGTTGCATCTAATGCCTTCTTTGCGTCAGCCTTGCTTAGATTAGCAGAAGCCGCAATCTTCTCGATTAACTCTGTCTTGTTCATAATTCCGATTTATTTGTTGATTAATTTATGAATGATACTTTCGATTATGCTGCAAATATAGTTGATTCCTTTTATATAACAAGTAAAATCGAAGGAAAAGTGTAGAAAAATATAAAAATAGGCTCTTATCCTTCCCTTTTCCTGCTAAATAACGGGATTATTTCGTATTTTTGCAACGTTTTAAAGATAATGGCTTACAATAAGAAACTAACAAATGCGTAATATACTGAATATTCCGATAGTCACAAGAAATCTCCTTATTATAAACGTCTTGGTGTTTTTTGCTTCTTATGTGTTTGGAGTTATAGGTATTGATTTTGATAACCTCTTTGGGTTATTCTATATTGGATCTTCTAACTTCGGCGTCTGGCAGTTTTTCACCAGTATGTTTATGCATGCCAACATTATGCATATTGCCACGAACATGTTTATGTTGTGGATGTTTGGATCAGTCATTGAGCATGTATGGGGACCGAGAAAGTTCCTTTTTTATTACATTGTCTGTGGAATTGGAGGTGGTTTGCTTCAGGAATTGGCATGGTATTGTATGCCTTTCGTAATGGATACGATTACTGTGACGAGGAATGGGGTGAGCATTGACATACCATCTGTTATATATATCCAACAGACAATGGCAATTGGAGCATCCGGTGCTGTTGTTGGTTTGTTACTAGCTTTTGGAATGTTATTCCCTAATGAGCGAATGTTCATTATACCGATTCCTGTTCCCATAAAAGCCAAATGGTTGGTAACTGGTATGATTGCTATTGAGATATTCTCATCGTTCAGTCCTGGTTCTGATATTGCCCATGTAGTACATGTGGGAGGTGCTTTGACAGGTTTCTTACTGATTATGTATTGGAAGAGACATCCGTATTCTGGATATGGAAATATGGGTATGCACAAAGGACATCAGTTCTTTGATCGTATGAAAGATAGTTGGGAAAAGCATACTGGGAAGGTTGGAACAGGCGGAAGTAATAGCTCTTGGGGAACCTCCTCACAGCATAACTCGACAACACAGAATAGTGATTGGGATTATAATGCGCAGAAGCATAGAGAGCAAGAAGAGATAGATCGCATTTTAGACAAGATTCGCAAGAGCGGCTATGATAGCCTTTCTAAATCAGAGAAGCAAAAGCTCTTCGATAGTAGCAAGAAGTAAGTGTTATTGTAATTAGCATGGGCAGATGTCCTGAACGAGACTTATGGGCGTATATTTATGATGCTTAAGAATTTCAAGAAGTTCACATTCAGAGCACTCTTTGTAGGTAATATCCTTGTTATATTGTTGATGTTGCTAATTGGCAATGTCGACTGGTTGAATCCTGTTGATTATCCTCTGCTTGCTAATCTAGGATTGGGATATCCTATACTCCTTGCGTTTAACTTCGCGTTCCTTGTCTTTTGGGCATTTGTGAGATTGCGTACAATATGGCTTCCCATATTGGGCTTTATCCTTTGTTTTGCCTCTATCCGAATCTATTGCCCGTTTAATCTTCCAAAGGATAAGCCTCATGGTGCTATAAAAGTCCTGTCTTACAATGTCTATATGTTTGATTCTTGGGAAGAGACTAATCCTAAGACCAACCCAATTGTCAACTATATCATTGACAGTAAAGCTGATTTGGTTTGCTTGCAAGAAGCCCAAGGTGATGGTGATAAGAATGGAGGAATCTATGAAAGACTAAAGGCACACTATCCATACTTCAAGTTGATGGTGAAGAAAAAGCCCGGTGCTGATTACATGGTATTGCTGAGTCGTTATCCAATTCTTTGGCAAGATACTATCCCGTATGGCTCCAGCTCTAACCAAAGTGTGGCTTATATGGTAGACATAAAAGGCACAAAGACGCTTGTTGTGAATAACCATTTTGAGAGTAATGGCTTATCCAATGATGATAAAGCGGGCTTCAAGTCACTCGTGAAAGGGCGTATGCGGACGAATAAAGCCAAGTCAGAGTCCGTGCACCTGTTGCGTAAGTTGGGAAAGGTGTCAATGCGTCGTGCCCCACAAGCAGATATGGTGGCGCATTATGTTAAGCAATATCTCGATAAGAAAGTGCCCGTAATACTCTGTGGCGACTTTAATGATAACCCATTAAGTTACACCCATCGAGTCATAGATAAGGGACTGATAGATTGCTTCGTCGCGAGTGGTAATGGTCCTGGGATCAGCTATCATCGTAGCGGGATGTACTTCCGTATAGACCACATATTCTGTTCTGACGACTTTGAGCCATACGATGCGCACGTCGACAATAGTGTGACCGCATCCGACCATTATCCCATTTATTGTTGGCTCAAATACCGCCCCAAACCTTAAAAAGCACACATTTATAAGGTGTAAATTTCCCAAAGTGTGAGAAAATGCTTATCTTTGCACGTCTATTAAGCGTAGCGAAACTATAATTAAATACAATCAAATAAAATGCAAAACAAAGGATTAGTAATTTGCGTATCAGTCTTGTTGACGCTCGCAAGTATCTTCTACCTGTCTTTCTCAGTGGCGACAAGCTACTACGATAGCAAGGCAGCGGAGATTAAAGACCCTATTGCGCGACAGGATTATAAAGATTCTGTTAAGTACTTGGGTATCTACTCTTACCAGAAGTGCCTTGAAACACAGATCGGTCTAGGTCTTGACTTGAAAGGTGGTATGAACGTTGTACTTGAGATTTCAGTACCTGACGTTGTTGACGTATTAGCTGACCACAAGCAGGATGTTGCTTATCAGAAGGCTATGGCGGAGGCAAAGAAGGAAGAGATGACAAGTCAGAAGGACTTTATCAGTCTCTTCGTTGATGCTTACCACAAGGTAGCTCCAGGTCATAAGCTCGCAGAAGTCTTTGCAACACAACAGTTGAAAGGCAAGGTTACAACACAGAGTTCTGATGCAGATGTTGAGAAGGCTCTCCGTGAGGAAGTTGCTTCAGCCATCGATAACTCTTACAACGTTGTTACCAATCGTATTGACCAGTACGGCGTAGTTCAGCCTAACATCCAGAAGTTGGAAGGTCAGGAAGGTCGCTTGATGGTTGAAATGCCTGGTATTCGTGAGCCTGAGCGTATGCGTAAACTGCTCCAGGGTTCAGCTAATCTAGAGTTCTGGGAGACTTATAACAGCCAAGAGGTTGCACCTTATCTAGCCCAGCTCGACCAGCGTTTAGCTAATGGTGATTCAAAGAGCGATGCTACAGCAAAGGATTCTACGAAGACTGTAAAGCCTAACAAAGACGCTAAACTAACATTGAATGCAGGTAAGAATGCAGCCACATCAACAGAGTCTGCTGCTTTGGCTGCTGCTAAGAAGCAACACCCATTACTCTCAATGTTACAGACAGTGCCAGGCGAGGGCTTGAGCCTCGTAGGTTATGCAAATGTGCGTGACACAGCTGCTATCAATAAGCTCATCCATAGTCAGCTCGCAAAGCAAGTATTGCCTAGCAACTTGAAACTCCTTTGGAGTGCTAAGCCAGCTGAAGGCTTACAGCAGAAGAACGTATATGCACTTCACGCCTTGAAGGTCACAACCTCTGATGGTCGTGCACCATTGGAAGGTGACGTTGTTACAGATGCTAAAGACCAGTTCGACCAGTTCGGTCGCCCTGAGGTTAGCATGACAATGAACTCAGAAGGTGCTCGTGAGTGGGCAGCTCTCACGAAGGCAAATGTTGGTAAGGCTATTGCTATCGTATTGGATGGTGTAGTATATTCTGCTCCACGTGTAAATGGTGAGATTACAGGTGGTCAGTCATCTATCTCTGGTAACTTCACTATTGAGGATACAAAGGACTTAGCAAACACATTGGAGTCAGGTCGTATGCCTGCACCTGCTAAGATAGTACAGGAGGAAGTAGTAGGTCCTACGTTGGGTGCGCAGTCCATCCATCAAGGTCTTGTATCATTTGCAATCGCCTTTGTATTGCTCATGCTCTACATGATTCTGATGTATAACTTCATCCCAGGTATGATGGCTAACTTGGCATTGCTTGCCAACCTCTTCTTCACCTTGGGTGTCCTAGCATCCTTCCAGTCGGCATTGACTATGCCAGGTATTGCTGGTATCGTGTTGACTTTGGGTACAGCCGTGGATGCTAACGTGCTTATCTATGAGCGTATCAAGGAGGAGCTGAAACTCGGCAAGGGTATGAAGCAAGCTCTGAAGGAAGGTTATAGTAACGCATTCTCTGCTATCTTCGACTCTAACCTCACCTCACTCATCACAGGTGTTATCCTCCTTGTTACAGGTACAGGTCCTATCCGTGGTTTCGCAACAACATGGATCATCGGTCTTGTAATCTCTTTCTTCACCGCCGTATTCCTCACACGTATCGTATTCGAGAACCGCGTTGGTAAGGATAAGTGGTTGAATCAGACATTTACAACCGCCTTCTCTAAGAACTTCATGCAGGATAAGAACTTCCACTTCCTCTCAATGTATAAGACTACATTTGCAGTCTGGGGCATTGCAGTATTGGTATGTATTGGTAGTTTCGTAGTACGCGGTCTAAGCCGTAGTATTGACTTCACTGGTGGTCGCAACTATGTTGTCACACTGAACAAGCCTACACAGGTTGAGGATGTTCGTAAGGTGATGACTAATGCATTCGTCAACACAGTGGGCGAGAACGCAGGTAAACCAGCTACAACCAGTGTTATCGCACTTGGTACAGATGGTAAGACTGTTCGTATCTCAACCAACTATAACATCGATTCTAACGACCCAATGGAAGACGACAAGGCAGAGACTATTCTCTACAATGCGTTGAAGAAGGGTGGCTTCGTTAGTCAGGCAAGTGTAGCGAACTTCAAGAACCCAGACATCCGTGAGGGTGGTTCAATCATCCAGAGCGCAAAGGTGGGTCCTTCTATCGCAAAGAACATTACTTACAATGCGTTCATGAGCGTCTTACTGGCTATCTTCTTCATCTTCCTCTATATTCTCTTACGATTCCGCAATATCGGTTTCTCTGTTGGTTCCATCGTAGGACTTGTCCTCGATACCACTATCGTTATCGGTTGCTTCTCGTTATGTTATGGATGGATAGGCTTCTCTCTCGAGATCGACCAAACATTTATCGGTGCCATCTTGACCGTTATCGGTTACGATATCAACGATACGGTGGTTGTATATGACCGTATCCGTGAGAACTTGCGCAAACATCAGCACACACTCGGTAAGGCGGATATTCAGAAGATATTTAACGACTCTATCAACCAGACCCTCTCACGTACTATCAATACGTCAGTCTCTACATTGATTGTGCTCGTTTCTATCTTCATTCTCGGTGGTGATAGCATCCGCAGCTTCGCATTCGCAATGATTATTGGTATCATCATCGGTACTTTGAGTTCAATCTTCATTGCATCTCCAGTTGCTTACCTCGTATTAGGTAAGAAGATTGAAAAGCGTTCACACGAACTTGCAGAAGCTCCTGTAGAGGCTTAATCAATAGGTTAAAAACAGATAAGGTTTACACCTTATATATATATAAGCAGCCCGTTACCCTTTGGTAGCGGGCTGTTTCATTTCCCGCAACAGCCTCGTTTCCTCCTGCCCATAGCCCTTTCTCATTGTTCTTTCACCCACGTATCCCCGTCTTGCATAATACGATTCCCTTTCGTTTCTCGCCTGACATCGATTGCTTTCTCCTATACTTTGCATCTTTTTCTCACGTATGTTTTGTTATCTTCACCATGGTGAAGTCTGTGTCTCATCATGATGAAACTTGTGTCTCTTCACGATGAAACTTATGTCTCTTCATGATGAGACGAATAAAACACACGTATATAAGAGATGAAACATAGGCGTATAACGAATGAATCACACGTGTATAGCGATTGAAACATACGTGTGTAACGAACGAAACACACGTGCGTGGCAAGCCTGATGTAGGGGGATAACGGGCTGAACGCAGATTAGAAGTCATCCTCTAATAGGTTGTAAACGAAATGGAAACACGTTAGAAACGATGGGCAGAGCGGTTGTTTGCTGGTTGAGATGAGACGAGATGGAATGGTGCAAACATGGATTGTCCTGTTGCCTAACACTTTGGGACGCATGATTTATCATATCATACGAGCATTAAGTAGGGTATGATGAAATAGAAATAGGTATTATTTGTTTACCTTTGCACCTGACTTAATTCGACAAAATATGATGAAGAAGATTCTAACGTTACTCTATTTGTTAGGCTCCGTGCTAGTTGCGAGTGCCCAAGACAATGACTCGTTTTATAGGAACAGTACCGCATTAGGGGGCGAACTAACCTTACAAGGCACTTGGCAAGTGGATGTTTCCTATCATCGAATGTTTACCCCTTATGTGGGCGTGGGCGCATCGGTGGGAATGTGGAAGCAGGTTTCTTATGATGGAGTTCCCGAGGGCAATGGATGGATAGTATCGTCAGACTATAGAGAAGCGGAGGACTTCTTCCTTCGCCCTTCGCTGCGTCTTGTGTCTCCAACTGTATTGAAGATAGCTGATGCGAAGCTGAAGTTATTTGCCGAACCAGGCTTTATGATGAATATCCCTTTGGGTAATGTCTTTGTTGACTTGTTGGGGAATTACAACCTACCAAAGGATGTGGTGAATGTCCATACGAGTAAGGGTACGTGGTATGCCTTCGATTGCAAGCTGGGACTGAGCGTCGATGTTGGTGATATGAGCATTTGGACTGGATATAAGTTATCTACTCTTGGTACGTATGCCATGCGGCGCAATCTGGTCTATGACAACGTCCGATTCAATGACTTCTATCCGAAGAAGAAGTGCATGCATGGCGTCTTCTTGGCTGTTAGCTATAACTTTTAGCGGGCGTGTTGGCTATCCTATCTAATGGAACTAACCACTTGTTCATTTGTCAACTCATACACTTGTCAACTCGTGTCAACACGTTATTTATGGGGTTTTTATTTTGCTGTTCATGCGGTTTACACTACCTTTGTAGTCCATTAACCAACATAATTAATGAGTAAGAAACATATACTTCTTATCAATGACATGGCAGGATATGGCAAAGTGGCTACAGCCGCAATGCTGCCTATCTTGTCTTATTTGGGGCATCCGGTGTATAACCTTCCTACGGCATTGGTCTCAAATACGCTCGACTATGGTAAGTTTAAGATCTTAGAGACAACCGATTATATCAAGGATGTATTCCCTGTTTGGAAGGAATTAGGTTTCAGTTTTGATGCGATAGCGACGGGCTTTATCGCATCAGAACGTCAGGCGCAATTAGTTTCAGCCTATTGTCGTGAGCAAGCTGCACGGGGCACAACCATCTTTGTTGACCCGATAATGGGCGATGAAGGGAAGCTCTATAACGGTGTGACGGCTGCTACTATCAGCTCAATGCGTGAGATGATAAGCGTTGCCGACCTCACTTTCCCTAATTACACGGAGGCTTGTTACCTCACATCGAGCAAGTTTAATACAGATGGAGTAGACTTCGATGAGGCGAAGCGTTTGCTCGATGGCTTGCGTTTGATAGGAACGAAGTCGGCATTAATCACCTCCATTCTTATTGATGGTACGCCTTCCGTAGCGGGGTATAATCATGTAACAGATAAGTATTTCAGTCTCCCTTATACCGAAATCCCCGTCCATTTCCCAGGGACAGGCGATATCTTCTCAGCTATTCTTATTGGTCACTTGCTGGATGGCGAATTGCTCATCCCGAGTACACAAAAGGCGATGGATGGCGTTTACGCACTGATAGATCGTAATAAGGATAACGAGGATAAGAACAGGGGAATCCCTTTGGAGCAATACTTAGGATTATTATAAAGGATAACAACTAAACAATGATAATATGGATTGGATCAATGGACTCTTCTCCATTCCTTCAGCGCTTCAAGGCGTAGTAGTTATATCGCTCATTTGTGCTGTTGGTCTCGGCTTGGGTAAGATAAAGTTTGCTGGTATCTCGTTAGGCGTTGCCTTTGTATTCTTCGTTGGTATCGCTGCGGGAAGTCTCGGCTTGAAGGTAGACGACCAAATGCTCAACTATTGTGAGACGTTCGGCTTGGTTATCTTCGTTTATACCTTAGGCTTGCACGTGGGACCTAACTTCTTTGGTTCCTTCAGGCATGAGGGAACCTCGTTTAATATCTGGTCTCTGGCAGTCATCATCCTTGGTACGGCAATGGCAATAGCCCTTACGTATATCATGAAGGTGCCCATGTCGGATATGATAGGTATTCTTTGCGGTGCAACCACGAATACGCCGGCTCTCGGTGCGGGTCAGCAAGCGTTGCAGCATGTGGGTGTGAGCGGTGCTAGAGCTGCGTTGGCAACGGCTGTTACCTATCCACTCGGTGTTGTAGGTGTTATCTTTGCAATGATATTCATCCGTAAGTTCTTTGTCAAGCCCAGCGATTTGGAGGTGAAGAGTAGCAGCAGCGACGACCATACCTTTATTGGTCAATTCGTTGTAGTCAACCCTGCTATCAATGGTAAGTACATTGCAGACATAGCGCAGGGCACGCACCGCAAGTTTATTATCTCGCGCATTTGGCGTGGCAATGAAGTGATTGTACCGAAGGGCACTACCGAACTCAAGACGAATGATAACCTCCTTGTGGCAACGAAGAAAGAGGAAGTGCCAGCAATGGAATTGCTCTTTGGTAAGCGTGTGGAGCGTGATTTGAATAAGGAACAAGTGGACTGGAACCACCTAGACTCTAAGGTGGAGAGCCGCGTGATAGTATTGTCAAAGAGCGTTCTTAATGGTAAACGACTTGGTCAGTTGCACCTTCGTGATGCTTATAACGTCAATGTTAGTCGTGTTCTCCGTAGTGATATCAAGCTCTTGGCGACGGAAGATCTTGTCTTGCGCTATGGCGATCGCCTCACATTAGTGGGTCAGCCAGAAGCAATCGACCATGCAGAGAAGTTCTTGGGCAACTCTGTTAAGACGCTTAATGAGCCTAACTTGGCTATTATCTTCCTTGGTATGCTGCTTGGTTTGGCGTTAGGGACAATTCCATTCACGCTCCCAGGTATGGATTCTCCCATCCATTTAGGTATTGCAGGAGGTCCTATTATCATGGGAATCCTCATCGGTGCGTTTGGTCCTCGTTTCCACTTCATCGCTTACGCCACCCGAAGTGCATCGTTGATGTTGCGTAAGTTAGGACTAGCCCTTTATCTTGCATGCCTCGGTTTGGATGCAGGTAAGGACTTCTTAGCAACGGTTGTGCGTCCAGAAGGCTTACTTTGGATAGGCTTGGGATTTGTCCTTACAGTACTGCCAGTGATCATTGTGGGTGTTGTTGCGCTCCGCATGAAGAAGTTCGACTTTGGTACTATCTGTGGAATCCTATGTGGCTCAATGGCAAATCCTATGGCATTGGGTTATGCCAACGATACCGTTAATGGCGAAACAAGCAACATCAGTTATGCAACCGTTTATCCTTTGGGTATGTTTATTCGTGTGATCATAGCCCAAGTGCTGGTGATGTTCTTTGTCTGACGGCGTTATGAAGCTCTCCCTGTCACATCTCTCTGTAGGCTATACGGCTTCGCAAGCACTCGTTTCTGACGTGAATGTAGAGTTGCAAAGCGGTCAATTACATTGCTTAATAGGGCGGAATGGTATCGGTAAGTCTACGCTCCTAAAGACATTGACAGGCTTTCTTCCAAAGCTATCGGGCGACCTTCTATTAGATGGGCAAGGCATAGAGACCTTTACACAGCAAGCATTGGCACAAAAGATAAGCATTGTCCTGACACAGAAACCTGATGTGCAGAATCTGACAGTGGCAGAGGTTATCGGGTTGGGGCGTTCCCCTTACACAGGTTTCTTTGGTAAGTTGCGTGCTAGAGATTGTGCAGTTGTTGATGATGCTATCCGCTCTGTGGGGATAGAGCCACTTCGACATAGGATGATTCAGACGCTTTCTGATGGCGAGCGACAAAAGGTGATGATTGCAAAGGCACTTGCACAAGAAACGCCTATCATACTCCTTGATGAGCCAACTGCCTTTCTTGATTTCCCTTCTAAGGCAGAGACCTTTCAGTTGTTACGCTCTATGGCGCATGAGAAAGATAAACTCATCTTGCTTTCTACACATGATTTGGAATTGGCTGTGCGCTTTGCTGATTGCCTGTTGGAGGTGGAAGAAGGCTCATTGCACACTGTTACAGCAGACGAGGTGAGGCAAGAGATGCAGGAGATCATTGGGAAATAGAATAGGTGTTTATCGTCAGTTAAACATGAAAGAATCAATACGACAAAATAAGGAATGATTATGAAGAAGAATGTATGGATAGCAATTGCCCTTGTTGTGGCAGTCTTTAGTTTTAGTAGTTGTGGTACGCAGCAAAGTGCAACACAGCCCACTTCGAAGCCCGTAACTACTGATACGGTTGTAAGTGTTGAACCCATAAAGGACGTAATCAGTATAGCTGAGGCACTGGATATGTTCCAGAATCCAGATAAGACGGCTGCTATTACCAAGAAGTATGGCTATAAGCTGAAAACGAACTATGAGGTTTATCGACTCGATAAGTTC
>ERZ773074.1030-NODE-1030-length-11150-cov-2.590536_pt1 | contig 11150 bp, 10 predicted proteins | sample MGYA00580615_ERZ773074 | MGnify/ENA primary metagenome ERZ773074 (study PRJEB29015, sample SAMEA2738126) | human oral metagenome | biome: human oral; feature: human-associated habitat; material: saliva | place: China | collected 2160 ...
ACTTTGCTCAGTTTTTTTAATTTCCTGTAAATCAGATATCTCTGCTTTTGTCTGCTCGTACATATGCGTATTTACTTTTGTTACAGTTGCGGCATAAGAGGTAATATTTATCATACTAGCAAATATCAATAAAATAATTAATGCTGTATTATTTTTTGTTCCCATGTTATTACCTTTATTCACATTTTATTCCTTCATCTTATCTTTTTTTACTATATAACATCCATATTTATATCATCACTCCTCTCACATATATATAATAATTCAAATGCTGAATCATATTTTAATAGCTATGATTCTACTCTTTTTTTATCTAAATAAAATACCTTTTTATTACATTTTTAGGTGTAATTACTATGTAATTATAGTGTAACTTGCGTAAATTTGTTTTTGTATAATATTTTAGTTACTATTATAGATATTTTTTAGGGGTAAAATATATGTCATATACAAGATAATATACACACTATATGTATAAATTTTGTATTAAAAAACCACCGTAGAAAACCGGTGGCAAAATCAATTTTATAAAATTATATTTAAATACAATTGAGTATAATAAAAAATAAAACCAGAAGTGATGCATAGACGGAAAAATAGATCTTGTTGTTTCTCATCACCGGAGCTAATTTTCTCTCTTCTTTATAGAGCAGACATACAAGCCATACTATTACAGCTATTACATTCACACCTATAACCATCATATATGAAGTCGAATTATTGAAACACATAATTGTATATAATGAAGTAACTGATGCTATAAAAGGTGCCAGCAACAAAAAAGATCCTGCACATTGTGCATTGAACTCTACAGCATACGGTGATGTGGAGGAAAACCATAAATATGAATACAGTCCTATAAGCACAAGACAAAACATAGGTGGCATATTTCCTATTACATTATAGCTTGAAAATCCATACATAAATGAGAACAGTATTCCCATAGATGAAAAGAATATATTTACCGCTATATGTATGTTGTTGGCTATAACACTTAGTCTGGTGATTTTCAATGTATCCGGATTTTCTTCTATATAGTGGAAATCTTTCATAGGCTCTCTTGTAAACAATAAGAAGCTGTTTACAAATACCAGTATCAACGCAAATATCAGATCTATATTTGCAACTATAGAAAAATTCTTTGATAATATAAAAGTATCAAGGTTTTCCTGTGCCTTCAAATAGCTGTATAAAGCTAACGCACATAGAGCACCTGTTATGTTGCAAAATAACGAATAACATATATGACTTATTCCAAGATCATATCTCCCACGCCCTTGTATTATTCTGTCTTTATCACCGTATTTAGCAATCATATATATGTCTTTATAAGTTAATTTTTCGTAACTACTATTTTTTGTATTGTAAATAAACACTGCAATACCTGTATCGATAAGTCCGAAAAAGACTGTAGATACCGCAATAAATAACGTCAAAAAAGAAAACAAGGCAGGTGGCAGATTTTTCATCAAAACGAATATATCTATTGCTGAAATCCTATAAATACTGAATATTATTGAGCCGAGAATCAAGCAAACAAAACATAAAAATATATAGTTCCAATTTTCTTTTATACTGTTTATGTACCTGTTTTTTACATTCGTATTTGTCTCATCAAAAGATTCCACAATATCATTGACGTCTGATATATCTTCAGTCTCTACTGTCGGTTCTTTAATATATTCCAATTCTTCATCATATACTACAATATTTTTGTGGCTTGACGGTAATTCACAGTTCTCCAAACCGTACTTTAGCATACGCAAAGAATATGATTTATAGTTATCTTCTTTTAACCCTTTATGATTCGGAAAGATCAATTTTTCACGTTCAATAAACTCCCTTACTCTCTGAAACCCAAGCTCTTCATCTTTGATTGTAAAATATGTGTCAAAAAACATATCTTCATGGCTTTCAAGTTCCTTATATCCCTTTCTCTTTCCACGTTTTATCTCACTGATTCTGGGCTCTACCATATTTCCGGGTCTTACTTTATCTATAACAATGCACAATGAAGAGTAGGGGATACCCAGCTCTTCATTTATATATTTTATTATATCGCTTTGACAAATCCTACGTTCTTGCATGTACTGCACCCCTTAACTCAAGTCGATAATATATAAATATTCAGCTTATATTAAACATATCTAAATATTATCTTAAGTTTTATTTATGGAAATGTCAATATATTTCTTTTTTATCTTTAATATCCTGACTTTCTGCCGAAGTTTTGTACCCACTCAAGAGTACCGTTATTGTTGTAGCATCCTACTCCTATAGAATCAAAGTCCTTATTGAGAATATTTTTCTTATGTCCTTCCGAATGCATCCATGAATTCATAACATCTGCAGGATCTTTTTGTCCTTCTGCAATATTTTCTCCCCAACGATTATATCCGCTTGGAAAAGCTGAAAAACAATCCGAACCGTCGGGTCTGTCATGTGAGAACAACTCCACAAGCTCATTGGCACGCAAGTGAGCTGTATCCATCAAGCTGTCATCCTTCTTTAATGCAGGAATGCCACGCTTTGCTCTCTCCGCATTGACAAGCTCTATAACCTTATCCTCATACTCGTCTGTGGATATTTGCTTAGGTTTTTCATCGGAATAATTATAGGTAAATGTGTATGTATTCGAATTATTACCTGCGTTATTATTTCTTTTATATGATGAATTAGTGTAGTCTGTATTCGGCTGATATGCACCGGTACTGTCTACATAATATCCGTCAGGTGTATATGTATTTGCATCCATACGGCCGCCATTTGAAGGATTCAAATAATACCATACATTATTAAGTGAGATCCAACCGACACGCATATTTCCGTTTACAGAGTCCAAATAGTACCAATCGTCGCCATAATTTAACCAACCTGTTTGCATATACCCTGAAGCACCCATGTAATACCAAGTATTGTTTATATCAATCCATGATGACTGTACATAGGAACCGTCGGAATATTCAAACCACCAACCTATCCCGTTTCTCTGCCAGCTTCCTACACTTGCAAAAGCAGGTATTGTCATAGCCACAGTTCCGGCTAACAGCGCCGATGCAAATAAAACACCCTTTCTCATAACATTTTCTCCTTTTACTCTACCAAAAATACATCTATGACTCATATACTGTCATAGATGTATTTTAAAACTGTTAAATAAAAATGTAAAGCCGGTTACGATAAAGTCTGTCACTTTATTCCATATATGCACCCTTCATCGGGCTTTGTGCGTGCTGTGAATAGAGTTTCAGCAGGCCTTTTTTGTATTTACTTGTAAAGCCTTTACAAATTATACGCCATTTATTCCTCCTACTCCTTACTGAAAATATATTAAAAAGATGTCGGACAAATACCCGACATCATAAAATTATACCGCTTTTCCTGTATATAGCTGATAATATCTTCCCTTTTGTTCCAATAAACTTTCATGCGAGCCACGCTCTATTATTCTTCCCTGCTCAAGTACCATTATTACATCTGAGTTTTTAATGGTTGAGAGTCTGTGGGCAATGACAAATGTAGTTCTTCCTTCCATCAAGGAATCCATACCTGCCTGTACAAGCTGTTCTGTTCTTGTATCAATTGAAGATGTAGCTTCATCCAAAATAAGTACAGGTGGATCTGCCAAAGCCGCTCTTGCGATAGAAAGGAGCTGTTTTTGACCCTGGGACAGATTTGCACCACCCTCATGAAGGAATGTATTGTATCCGTCAGGAAGTCTTTCTATAAATCCGTCCGCATTTGCAAGTCTTGCAGCCGCTCTGCACTCCTCATCTGTAGCGTCAGGACGCCCGTATCTGATATTTTCCATAACGGTATCCGAGAAAAGATTGGTCTCCTGAAGTACAACACCCAGAGATCTTCTCAAATCGTCCTTTTTAATCTTTTCTATATTGATGCCGTCATATCTGATCTTGCCGCTTTGAATATCATAGAATCTGTTTATAAGATTGGTGATAGTTGTTTTTCCGGCACCGGTAGAACCTACAAACGCAATCTTTTGTCCCTTGTTTGCATAAAGATTTATATCATGAAGCACTATCTTATTGGGAACATAGCCGAAGTCCACATCTTCAAAATCTATATTTCCCTCAAGCTTTGTATAGGTTAAGCTTCCGTCACTGTGCTTATGCTTCCATGCCCATATGCCGGTTCTCTTATCAGACTCAGAGATATTTCCGTTTTTGTCTTCCTTGGCATTTACCAAAGTAACATAGCCCTCGTCACCTTCCACAGGCTCGTCCATAAGGTCAAATACTCTCTTACTGCCGGCTGCAGCCATAACTACGGCATTAAGCTGCTGTGATACAGTCATAAAAGGTCTGTTAAAAGCTTTTACAAGTGAAAGGAATGCCGCAATAGTACCTACAGTAACGCCCATATGTCCGCTTATTGCAAAGTATCCGCCAACGACAGCTATTACAACATAGCTTAAGTTACCTATCTGAGCAACTATAGGCATAAGTATATTTGCAAAACCGTTTGCCTTTGTAGATGCATCATATAAATCGTTGTTTATCTTGACAAATCCCTCTATGTTCTTCTTTTCATGGTTGAACACCTTAACGACCTTCTGACCGCTGATCATCTCTTCTATATATCCGTTTACCTTACCCAAAGTACTTTGCTGTATGCCGAAATACTTTCCTGAAAGACCTGCCGCCTTACCTGAAGCCTGTACGGAAATAAAAATCATTATAACCGATACTACTGTCATTATCGGACTTAGAATAACCATAGTTATAAAGACCGCTACAAGTGAAAACAGTGCTTCCACAAGCTGTGGGAACGATATACCTATAAACTGACGAAGTGTATCCGTATCATTAGTGTATATCGACATAATATCACCATGTGAATGTGTGTCAAAGTATCTGATAGGAAGTTTTTCCATATGTGCAAAAAGATTTCTTCTTATCACTCTCATGGTACCCTGTCCTACATTTACCATTATCCTGTTATAGGCATAGTTTGCAATTACACCTAACAAGAATATGCAAATAAGTCTTAACATCTCTCTTGCAAGAGGAGTAAAATCAGGGTTTGTCTCCTTTGTAAGCGGAGTTATATAATTATCTATAATCTGTTGCATGGAAGAAGCGCTTATCGAGCTTACTATTGCAGAAATAATAATACAAATAAATACTACAATAATACTCTTTGTATAATTCTTCATTACAAGTGAAATTACACGCTTCATGCTCTTACTTGCAACCACCTGTACAGTCTGGCTTATTCCACCCTTTTCTCTGTTTATTTCCGACATTATGCACCTACCTTATCAAAATCCGCATTGCCTTCCGCCTGTGCATTTGCTGTGGACCTGTATATCTCATTGGTCTCAAGCAGTTTTTCATGAGTATCAAAGCCCACTACTTGACCTTTTTCAAGTACAATTATCTTATCCGCATCCTTTATAGAGGATATTCTCTGTGAAATAATAATCTTTGTTATATCAGGTATCTCTTCTCTAAAGGCTCTTCTTATCTTGGCATCCGTAGCCGTATCTACAGCGGATGTGGAGTCGTCAAGTATAAGTATCTTGGGATTTTTTAAAAGAGCTCTGGCAATACATAGTCTTTGCTTTTGACCGCCTGAAACGTTTGCACCTCCACGCTCTATCCAAGTATCGTATTTTTCAGGCATTCTCTCTATGAACTCATCCGCACAAGCCAGTTCACAGGCTCTCTTTACCTCATCCAATGTGGCATTTTCATTACCCCAACGAAGATTTTCAAGTATTGTGCCTGAAAACAACTCATTCTTTTGTAAAACTACACTTACAGCATCTCTAAGTGCTTTCAAGTCATAGTCCTTTACATTCTTACCGCCTATATATACACTTCCGGATGTTGCATCATAAAGTCTCGGTATCAAATTTATAAAGGATGTTTTTGAACTTCCTGTTCCACCCAGTATTCCTATAGTACTGCCTGAAGCTATATGTATATTTATATCTGAAAGTACAGGTTTACCTATACCTGCCTTATAAGAAAAGCTTACATTGTCAAAGTCTATACTTCCGTTTGCTACGGTTTTGCAGGCATTTTCCTTTGAAGTTATATCACTTTTTTCTCTTAAAACCTCTGCGATTCTTTTTGCACTTGCCTCAGACATTGTAATCATTACAACTGTGAATGAAAGCATCATAAGTGATATAAGGATGCTCATTACATATGAGAAAAGTGATGTAAGTGCACCTGTTGTCAAGCTTCCTGATGTGATTTGGCTTGCACCGAACCATGAAAGAGCTATTATACAGGCATATACTGTAAGTATCATAAGAGGGTTATTAAGTACTATCCTTGATTCCGCCTTTACAAAAAGCTTATAGATATTTGTAACGGCAACCTCAAACTTGGATATTTCTCTGTCCTCCTGTACATATGACTTCACCACTCTTATACCTGAGATATTTTCCTGAACATTTGCATTAAGTGCATCGTACTTTTCAAAGACCTGATTAAAAAGCTTTACGGCGCTTGTCATTATAATGATCAGTGCCAAAGAGAGGAAAAATGTTGCAATAAAGAATATAATTGACATTCTTCCGGATATGGTTACAGTCATTATAAGTGCAAAGACAAGAGTTGCCGGCGCTCTCATAAGCATTCGAAGTATCATCTGATAAGCATTTTGGATATTTGTGATATCTGTAGTAAGTCTGGTTACAAGACTTGCTGTCGAGAAATTGTCAATATTTGAAAATGAAAAATTTTGAATATTTCTAAACATCGCTTCACGCAAATTTCTTGCAAAACCTGATGAGGCTTTTGCGGCAAATAATCCGGCAGCTACTCCGCAAAGCAGTCCCAAGATTGCAAGTCCTATCATCACGGAACCGTATGTTACTACCGCACCGTAATCTCCCTTCATGACACCCCTGTCAATTATAAAGGTCATCATATACGGAATCAAAAGTTCAAATACCACTTCACCCAATATAAACACAACAGTGAGCAAGGAAGCGGTCTTAAATTCTTTTATATGTTTCGCCAATTCCCTTAACATATTTTCTCCTTTCTTGAATAAAAAAAAAATTGCACAAAATGTACAATCTTTTTAAAAAATGTTATATCTCTCAATATAAAGATACATTTCATGCAGAAAAAGGGACTTGAACCCTCATGATATTGCTATCACACGGACCTGAACCGTGCGCGTCTGCCAATTCCGCCATTTCTGCTTATAACACCACGCGAGAAAAACTCACGTGGTAAGTATAATACAATATTTAAAATTATGCAAGCTTTGACTTAGCAACTTCAGCTAACTTTGTAAAACCTGTAGGATCGTTTACAGCTACATCTGCAAGGATCTTTCTGTTCATATCAACGCCTGCAACCTTAAGTCCGTGCATAAGCTTTGAATATGAAAGTCCGTTCATTCTTGCTGCAGCATTGATTCTGGCAATCCAGAGCTGTCTGAACTGTCTCTTTCTTTCCTTACGACCCTTGTAAGCCTCTGTAAGAGCACGCATAACACTCTGCTTAGCAATTCTATACTGCTTGGATCTTGCGCCTCTATATCCCTTAGCTAATTTTAATACACGATTGTGCTTTTTCTTTGCGTTTAAGCCACCTTTAATTCTCATTTCATCCTCCTATTCTTACTCACACTTTACAGATAAGGAAGAATCTTCTTCATTACCTTTTCGTTGGTATGGTCAACTACGATGTCTTTTCTCAAGTTTCTCTTTCTCTTGGTAGACTTCTTGGTAAGGATGTGAGACTTAAATGCCTTATTTCTTACTAACTTTCCTGTACCGGTTAACTTAAAGCGCTTCTTTGCAGCTCTCTTTGTTTTCAGCTTTAACTTTGCCATATTTGCCTCCTGTGAATTTACTTTTTAGGGCTTAAAACCACTGCCATATTTCTTCCTTCCACCTTTGCAGCCTTATCGACAATTGCAATGTCGGAAAGCTTCTCTCCAAAATCATCCAGGATATACTTGGACTGGTTCATTCTGGACATCTCTCTTCCACGGAAACGCAAAGCAATCTTGACTTTATTGCCCTTTTCCAAGAACTTTCTTGCTGCTGAAAGCTTCGTATTCAAATCATTGGTATCAATGTTCGGTGTCATACGAATTTCTTTCAATTCAGTGGTGTGCTGGTTCTTTTTGGCCTCTTTTTCCTTACGCAAGAGTTCATAACGATACTTACCGTAGTCCGCTATACGCACTACAGGGGGTGTTGCCGTTGCTGCAATCTTAATGAGATCCAAATCCGCCTCTCTCGCCAGCTGCTGTGCCTCCCGTACGGGCATCACACCGAGCTGTTCTCCTTCGGCACCGATAACTCTAACCTCTTTATCCCTTATCTGCTCGTTAATTTCCAGTTCCGTATTCTTTTTAGCTGCCATAAGCTCCTCTCTGCACATGAATTTTGCTACATTTAAACGAAATGCCGTAATAGCAAGACGTTATAGTGATATGCTCTTTCGAGCAAAATCCACATAAAAATATGGTGGATTGAAAGCCAATCCACCATTGAAAATATACAGAGTAAATAATCAATTTAAACCCGGGTCAGCTTGACTGCCAAGGTGAGGTGGATACCTACTTTCCTGTCATAAGACTATAACAGTCTAACAAGAAAAGAACTGCTTGTCAATTCTTTTCTTCTTAGATTTCATAAGAAGTAATTTCATAAGAATCACTCGTGAATATTGCAATATCTTGTTTGCACAGATTTTATCTACTATCTTTCATGGTGATCTCATGCATTTTTATAAAACTTCTCTATGAACTGTACTAATCAAACTTTCCGCTATATTTATCAATCTTCCCCTCCGCGGCATCCTGAAAGATTTCATCCATGGTGCGCCATGCCAAAACCGCACACTTTACACGCGCCGGCATGTGGGATATATCCTCCAGAATTCCCGCCTCTTCGAGTTCTTCTTTCTCTTCTTCCGTAATCTTTCCGCGAATCATTCGAAGGAAAATTTCGGAAAGATGGAGCGCCTCATCCTTCTTCTTTCCGATAATCAAGTCGCACATGATATCGCTGCTCGCCTGCGAAATAGCACAGCCGTCTCCATCAAAACTCGCTTCCACAATATTTTCACCCTGATCGAGCTTAAGATACAGCACAATATCGTCTCCACAGCTTGGATTTACTCCTTCCAGAGAAAAATCCGCGTTCTCCATCTTATACTTATGAAGAGGACGGATATTGTGCTCCGTCAATATTTCGTTGTAATAGGTATTATTCGCCATATCCCATCGCTCCTCTGATTGTTTTTAAAGCGGCCAAAAAGGCATCTACATCCTCTTTGGTATTGTATAAACCGAGGCTTACCCTACTGGTACTGGGCGTCCCCATAAACTTCATAAGAGGCTGCGCACAGTGGTGTCCTGCTCGAATACAGACTTTATGAGAGTCCATAATTTCCGCAATATCATGAGGATGTACCCCGTCAATCGTAAAGGTCATGATTCCGTGGTGATTTTTTCCCTTCTCGGACCCCAAGATATGCACATGGGGAATTTCCTTCATCCCTGCAATAAGGTATTCGGAAAGCTCTTTTTCTCTCTCTTCGATAAAAGAAAATCCAAGCTTCTCAATATACTGAATAGCCGCTTCCAAACCGACAGCTCCGCCAACGTTTACGGTACCGGCTTCGAATTTATGGGGAAGCTCTGCCCAGGTAGCCTCTTCCCTCGTAACATACTCAATCATCTCTCCGCCAAAGAGGAAAGGCGGCATCTTTTCCAGTAATTCCTTCTTTCCGTAAACCGCACCGATTCCCATCGGGCCGTAAACTTTATGGCCGGAAAAGGCTAAAAAGTCCACATCCATGGCCTGTACGTCCACCTTTCTGTGCGGCACGGACTGCGCACCGTCACAAACAAAGATAGCATTTTTTTCATGGGTCAATTTTACAAAAGTCTCGATATCCTGTCGATTTCCCAGAACATTGGAAACTTCCGCCATGGCTACAATTTTCACCTTATCATTCAGTGCCTTTTTAAAGCTTTCCAAAGAAATGAGTCCTTCTTCATTCGGCTCCAGGAAGGTGAGCTTAGCGCCCTTTTCTTTTGCAACCTGCTGCCAGGGAATCAGGTTACTGTGGTGCTCCATGATGGTAATCAGGATCTCATCTCCCTCTTTCAAAAAGGCTCTTCCGTAGCTTTGCGCAACGAGGTTTAAGCCCTCCGTCGCATTTCGTACAAAGATAATCTCCTCGGGACTTTCAGCATGCAGAAAGTTCTGCACGGTAACCCTCGCCCTCTCATAAGCTTCTGTCGCCTTAAGGGAAAGCTCGTAAAGCCCGCGAAGAGGATTCGCATTTTCCGTCTCGTAATATTGTTTCATCATGTCCATTACGCAATACGGTTTTTGTGTAGTGGCAGCATTGTCCAGATAGAAAAAGTCAGCGCTTTTAAAAATGGGAAAATCCGCTTTTATCCTTGCAATCTCTTTTTCTCTCTCTTCCATTATTCCTCCTCACTCCTCTTTTCCCGAAGCTCAGCTTCTATATATTCTTCTACCTTTTTATCCATAATCCCGTGGATTGCACTTTCCATTCGAGCCTCCGCTATCAGCTCATAAGCCGCCTCCAAAGAAAGACCGCGGCTTTCCATATAGAAAAGACTCTCTTCATCAAGTCTTCCGATACTTGCCCCGTGATTTCCTTCCACATCATCCTCATCACAAAGAATAACGGGAATCGTCTGGTTCACAACGGAGTCGTCCATAAGAAGCACATTTTCCTGCTCCGTACCGGAAGCTCCCTTTGCGCCATGTTTTAAATCAATAGTACCGCGGAATATTTTCACCGCATCTTCCCGCAGTACACCGTCAGCTACGATATTGGAAATCGTCTTTTTCCCCCTGTGATTCACTACAAGATTAAAATCCGCTTTTTCTTTTTGAGAGAGCACATAATCCAGATGCAAGTCCGCCTCGGACTTATCTCCGTTTAAATCAATCTGGTAGGAAATATGATGGCTCTTTCCGGAGAGAAGAAGGGAAGTCAGTTTCAGCTTCGCCTTTTCTTCCAAAACAAAGGAAAAATCCTGTAAATGTGCAAAGTCCTTCGCATTCTTTACAGCAATGACGAGGTCCAGTTTGGCATTTTTCTTTAAAAGGAATTTTTCCTGCAAAAAAAAGAAATTAAAATGACTTTAACCCCTCACCGCAC
>ERZ773074.1034-NODE-1034-length-11111-cov-29.117402_pt1 | contig 11111 bp, 8 predicted proteins | sample MGYA00580615_ERZ773074 | MGnify/ENA primary metagenome ERZ773074 (study PRJEB29015, sample SAMEA2738126) | human oral metagenome | biome: human oral; feature: human-associated habitat; material: saliva | place: China | collected 2160 ...
CTCCTCATCGCAGGAGGCCTAGATGCCTCCACCCACACTCAACTCTGAAGAGCCCCATAACGCTGCACGACCGTCCAGTTCTCTAGAATGTCATCAGATTCTCCATATGATTACAAAATCACCACACCTCCAGCATCACCTACATGTACAATTTTAACACATCCCAGTTTAGTATTTCTTCATAGTCAGGCGTGACTAAAATGCTGATGATGGCGCCACAACGGTCACCGATCAAACGACATTTTAGCTAGTATGACAAACGCCCACTAATCCGGCTCTTCAGAGTTGAGTGTGGGTGACCAGGTGTTGGTCGAGGGTTGCGGGTAGAGGTCGAGGTCCTTGATGATGAGCGAACTTCTACTCCCGCTGTCGTCAAGGACCTCGGGCGGTATCTCACCCTACCTGCTGCTCTGTGTCGCTTGGTCGTTGTGATCGCTGTGATCTGCTCGTTGACTTGGAGGGTTTCCATCTGGTCTCTGTCGCTCGGAGTGAGTGTAGTCTGGTGCTCGACCTAGAGTCCTGTGATCGCTGTGCTGGCTGCCCGTGGGCCTGGGCGCAAGTTGTTGACGGTTTGTTTATGCGGCTGTTGTCCAGGCCCACGCCCAAGGCCGACGCCTGGTCAAAACACACCTAATTAAGCGCCTACCAATGTGTCCCATCCCCGAAATTGCTCGCCTGGGCCGGACCCTACGCAAGTGGAAGGACGCACTCGACGCCTACTTCGACACAGACGGAGCCAGCAACGCACCCCACCGAAGCCATCAACGGACACTATCGAACTAGGCAGACGCACCGCCAGAGGCTACCGCAACGCCACCAACTACCAGCTCCGAATGCTCCTCAACGCAGGAGGCCTAGATGCCTCTACCCACACTCAACTCTGAAGAGCCCGACTTGTTGACCCCCTCGATCGTGCAGCCCTCATCCTCGTGGACGGAACAAGCCACCTCACCAGGCTGCCGACACAACACGCACCTTCAGCACGTCATGCCGCGTCGTCGAATATTCGGCGTTGGGCGCGTAACGAATGCACCAGTCGCTCAAAAGGATCGGCCTCGCTGGAGTCCATAGGTGCCCACTCAACACTATTCGCATCTGCCAAGCCACAGGTATGCCTCTCGACGAGACTCACTACCTGATCAGTAAGCACCGGACGATCCTGTGAAGGATGCTCTTGTAATCGTTCAGCGACTGACGCCAGACCAACAATCACATCCATGTTCAACGCAGCCTGGCTTGCAGCATCGAGATAGCGGCTCAGCGCCGCGCGATAGTCGTCATCGAGCTGCTCCCGCTGCGCTTTGCGCGTACTCCGCTCCTTCGTTCGAACCCACAGCCCCGCAGCAAGCAACGACGCACAGCCGATGACAGCCGCCCTCCCCCGAGGCGACTGCCATACTACCCTCGCAACTTTCGCTATCTTGTCAGCTACCTGTTCCTTCACGACATCAGTTTCCTTCAGGTGCGCAACGATCTGGCCTGCAGAATTACGCACGATGCTGCCGCTTCGCGTCATAATTCCTGCCGCGAGACCATCTATGATCTCCGGCGGTATGTCAAGAGCAATTTGACAGACAGCACCCATTTCATTTTCCCTTCATGTCCGCCGAACCGAAGATGCGAGCCGCTCGATGCACCGAGGCTCTGTCTACTTCATTACGTCCCCAGTGTAGTTGGCCTGGTCTGGTTTTGTGGACAGGGTGTTTTGAGGGTTGTTGGTTGTTATTGGTGGTGTTGTGCCCATTGGCGCGCGTACTGGTTGGGTGAGAGCCAGCCCAGCGCGCTGTGGGGGTGCTCTTCATTGTAGCGGCGCGACCAGGCACCAATCAGCGTGCGCGCGTGGTTGAGGTCCTCGAACATGTTGTCCTCCAAGAGTTCATCACGCATGCGGTTGTGTAAGGACTCCACGAACCCGCCCAGCCAAAGCTGGCCCGGGGGTATGAATGCTTGGAGCGTGTCGTGCTCGCTGGCCCAGCGCCCCACGGCTGCGGCGATGAATTCAGGCCCGTTATCGGCACGCAGCACCTGGGGTGCACCACGCGCCAAGACAGCCAGGTCACGCATGTCGATCACATCGACGGCTCCCATGCACCGCTCAACGCGCACAGCCAGGTGCTGGCGCGTGAACTCATCAATGACGTGACAGACCTTCAAGACACGCCCCTTCCAGTCCGAGTCGAACTGGAAATCAATGGCCCACACCTGCCCAGGAGCGCTAGCCCTGACCAGGTGCTATAGGTGCGGCGCGGCGCGGGGCTTGGAGGCTTTGCGCGCTCGCACACGCAGCCCCTTCGGTGCGCCACAAGCGCCCGAACGTATCACGCCCCACGACAATGCCCTCACTCTTGGCCCGCGCCCAGGCACGTTTGCAGCCCCACCGTCGATGCGTGGCGGCAAAATCGTTCATCCACTGGCGCACAGGCCCATGATCACGCAGCGTTTTCACCCCACCCACCGCGCGAACCCGGCAATACGCTGACCGCGACAGCCCAGCAACGCGCCCGCGCAAGACGCTGAGAAAACCCCTGGCCGACAAGGTGGTTCACAGCGTCGTGCCTGCGCGCCGGGCCTAGAAGTTTCCCTCCGCCAACTCGCGCAGCGCTGCCTTATCCAACTCGGCTTGGCCTAGCAACTGTTTGAGGCGCGCGTTGTGCTCGCGCAACTCACGCAGTTCCTTGGCCACGCTCCGATTCATCAAACCGTAACGCTGGCGCCACCGGCACAACGTCGCCTCGCTGATACCCAGCACGCGGCAAGCCTGGGCCGTACTCATGCCCTCACCTCCCAACGCCTCGGCCCTCTCCAGCTTTACAACAATCTGCTCAAGGCGTGCGCTACGAAAACTTCCTCATAGTCATCCATCCTGCCCGGCCACAAACAGCCAGGACTACTCAGAACAACCCTCTCACAACAAACGATCCGAAAAACCCAGACCCCTCCAGCTCCCTTGGGCCGGTTACGCTTCGCATCAGCCCGATAATCGGCCCATCGCTCACGCAGCGTGTAGGTGCGCGGGGTGGACTCGCGGCGGAACTGCTCCTCGTCCTCCTCGGTGACGGGACGTTCGGATAGGGGCGGGACCATCATGACGTATACACCTCTCCTGTGAGGGCTCCTCCTGGGCGCTTCCGACGCTGGAAGCGCATCCTGTTCCCGTCAGATTACGCGTAGAACCGACATGAAACACCAAGAATATGCAGTAAACACCATGGCACATTCTCCCACCCAACCCGCACGAACGTGCGCGCCGCCACACAACCCCGCCCCGACCTCGTCAAACGCGGATGAGGGACAACCACAGGGCAGCGAACGCAGCTGTCACACATCCCACCAAGCGGACACCGACCACCGATCACCGGGTGCCGACCACCGATCAGAGCAGCTTGTCGAGTGCCTCGCGGATGAGTCGCTCCTCCCCCGAGCCGTTCGTCGGCAAGCGCAGGACGGGAACGCCGTACGCGGCCATGATCGAGTCTTTGCGCGCATCGCGCTGCTGCTGTTGTTCGCTGCTGCCGTGATACTGCCAGCCGTCGACCTCGATGGCGAGGACCAAGCGCCCGGTCACCCGCGAGTACACCCCGAAGTCGAGGGCGCTATCCGTGAACACGAAGGCGCGCTGCTCCTCGCTGAGGCGACGAGTGTTCGGCAGCGCGTCCCTGAGGAATACTTCGGTCTGATAGCCGAAGCGAGCGTACCTTGGTTCCGTGAGCGCCTCGCGCAGGCATTGGTCGGCGATGTTTTCGGCGGGCGAGCGCCGACGGTCGGCCCACTTGGCGCGCGAGTAGCGTTCGAGCGACGCACTGTAGGCGTTATAGAGGACATCGAAAATGGAGACGATGTCGGACTGAACGACGGCGCTCGGGTCGTACATTTCGATGTAATCGAGCAGCGTCCTAATGTTTCGGCTCAGGCGGACGCCGCCGTGCGTGGTGACGACGATGAACCGGTCTTTGGCGCGCGACACGATGACGTTCGTCATGGCGTCAGAGTCGTAGAACTCGCGCGCGGCGGCCCGGTCGTGCGCGTTGAGGACCGTGGATAGGACCACCGTTCCAGCGCCGCGCCCCTGGAATTTGTGCGCAGTCTCCGCCAGCCATCGGGCGTGCTGGCCTTCCCCGAGGTCCGCGCGGATACGCTGGCGCAGGCCGGTTGCTTGTGCACGGAACGGGGTCACGACACCGAGGACGAAGTCGCCGGACTCGTCCTTATCATTCGCCTCGATCCCCTTGCGGATGACCCGCATGTCTTCGAGCTGGGCGATAATCTCGATCTCCCTCTGGGAGAAGAAGCTTCCCCCGCGCGCAGGCCGCCGCGCGTGGTTTCCCGGTGCGGCGTAGACGATCGCGAGTGGATCGGGGGCATCCTCCGCCGGCACGCGCATCGGGATCAGCTGGCCGCCGTAGTACATGCGGTTGCAGAACTCGATGATTGCGGGGTGGCAGCGGTAGTGTTCCTTGAGCAGGGTGCTGGGAACTTGTTCAGATTCGGTCATAGCCTTGACGGAATCGAGCAGCGACATCGAGCGCACATCGAATCGTTTCGCGGGCGGTTGCCGTTTGCTTTCGTCCCAGCCCTGGAAGATCGGCCCGATCTGCCGCGCGTCGCCGACAATGACGGCGTTGCGAGCCTTACTCAGCGCCGCTATTCCCTCCGGGAGCAGGACCTGCGACGATTCGTCGATGATGATCCAGTCGAGCAGCGTGTCCTCGGCCAGGTTATTGCGGATCGAAAAGCAGGTGGATGCGATCACCGGGTAGGTGCGCAGGAGGATGTCCGTCTGCCGGTTGAGCCACTGATTGGAGCTCAGACGGCTCGGGCGTTCGCGCTCGAAACGGTCCTGGAGGGCGGCGTCCAAAGCCTCGCGGGAACGGCGACGGTACTGCGCACTCACCTCGACGAGGCCGTGGCGGGCCGCGCGCGCCTCCGCCTCCTCGATGCGACGGCCGAGTTCGCGTTCGCGGGCCTGATAGAAAGCGAGTTGAAGCGCCAACTGGACATCCGGGTCCTCCAGGTCGATGCCCTTCAACGATCCGTAGGCGAAGTAGCGGCGCACCCGCTCGATGAAGCCTCGAGGACTGTGCCCAGGCCTCGGCGCGCAGCGGGCAAGGGCAAGCAGGTCAGCGATGGTCGCGGAACTGCGCCGCACGACGGCCAGATGCGAAATTTCCGCGAGCGGGCGGCGGCTTTCCTTCACTTTCTCTTCGAAGAGGAAGCGTTCACGCTGGGTCGCGGTCAGGCGTGCCCGGATCTGCGGGATGTCTCGTGCGTCCTCCCACAGGGCGACGAGCTGTCCCTCCTCGGCCCGCAGCGCAGCCTCGTTAGCACGGGCGGATGCACCCGGCGAGGCAGTGGACGCCTTCTTGGCCCAGGCCTCGCGCCGCTGCTCGAGAATCCCCTCACGCTGGTGGAATTCCTTGACGCGCTCCGCTTTCCCGAGGCTGGCCACCAGGAATCCGTAGCCTTCCTCTGTCAGCTTGTCGATGACGTTATCCACCGCGGAGTTGGCACCCGCGACGACGCCGACGGTCTTACCCTGCGCGATGAGGGAGGCGATCAGGTTGAGGATCGTCTGTGTCTTGCCCGTGCCGGGAGGACCATCGATGATCGAGATCTGGTGGGTGAGCGCGGCGCGAATCGCATTGCGCTGATCAATGTTGGAGTGGAAGGGCATGAGGAGATGGTCGCTCGCGCCCGTCGTCGCGGACGTCGACCCCGCGAGGAACGCTTCGAGGGCGGACCCTCGCGGCGCTTGCGGGAGCCGCTCCCAGACGTTTGCGAGAATGGCCGCCGGTGCAGACGCGCCCTCGCCCACCCACCGGGGATAGCGCTCGCTCGTGTCCAGCGTCGCCCCGGCCCGTCGCGCCTGCGCACGGACTTCCTCGCGGACATAGTCAAGGATGGAGGCGTTCTTACGTTGCTCCGGCGTCGCGAACGATGCCCTCACCTCGTCGCTTCCGTAGCGCCGAAGCGCGAGCGTGCCGTCAGCTTTCCGATACGCCAGCGTGTAGCGCGGATTACGCGGGTGACCCGCGCGGCGGAGCGTCCAGATGATCTCGACGCTGTTCCAGCGCTGCCCGCACACCCGGATCTCATCGAGGGCGTCGACCTTGCGGCGCTCAACCTGGTCGTAGAGGCGTACCCGATCCTCGCCGTATGGATACTGTTTGCCGTTGGTATAGGTGACGACGACGCGATTCCCGTCGCGGCACGCCTTCGCGACTTTCCAGGTGTGATCCTGCCAGTTCGGCGTGTTCTTATCGCGAATCAGGACGTGCATCGTGCGCGGATCGACGGCTTCCATACCCCTCCCCCATGAGTCTTACACCCAGGATAGGCGACTGATTGGACGCGGGGTCGATTGGTGGCGGCTTGCAGTCCGGCGGGACGCAGATGTGCATGGCCCTTCGTATCGTGCCGTTATGGGTATGTCACTTGTTTTTCTCCTGGTTGGACTGGTTGTGGGCGCTCTGCTCGGATACGTGGGGGCGGTGGCGCGCCGGGCGTCACAGCCGGGCGATGATGTGGTCGCCTTGCGCGCGCAGGTCGCCCGGTGGCAGGCGCGCGCGGAGGAACTCTCGCGTCGCGTCGAATCCGCCGAGGCTCGCTCCCAGGGCGACGCCTCTGTCCTGCAGGCGCTCGCCCCGGTTCGCGCCCAGCTTGAGCAAATGACGCAGCGCGTCGATCAGATGGAACAGACGCGGGCGCGCCAACACGGCGCCCTCGCCGAGCAGCTGCGCGAGTCCGCCCAGCGCGAGGTCGAGCTGGCCCGCACGACCGCCTCCCTGGAGGGCGCGCTACGCTCGCGCAGTGCGCGCGGCACGTGGGGCGAGGTCGAGCTGGCCCGCATCCTCGAGGCAGCGGGGATGATGCCGCACGTCGACTTCGCGGAGCAGCGCTCGGTTGGTTCGCTCACTCAGGGACGAGGCCTGGGCGCGGAGAGTGCATCGGGTGAGCGCGGGCGTCCCGACGTAACGATTCACCTGCCTGGACAGGGTTTCCTGGCACTCGACGCGAAGGCTCCGATGGACGCGTACCTGAGGGCCTGCGGCATCGAGGAAAGCGGCGAGATGGCGGAGGCCCGCCGCTGCTCGGAGTTGGCGGCGCACGCGAAGGCCCTGCGTTCTCACGTCGAGGCGTTGGCGTCGCGCGACTATGCGCGTCTGCTCGGCTCTTCCCCCGAGCTGGTCATCCTGTTCGTCCCCTCCGAGGCTGCGCTGTCGGCGGCGCTGCGCGCGGACGCATCGCTCCTGGACGACGCGATGGCACGCGGGGTGGCCCTGTGCTCCCCCGTCACGCTGCTCGCGGTTGCGCGCACGTGCGCGACCGCGTGGGCACGCACGAACATCAACGAGCAAGCGGACCAGATCATCGCGCTGGGCCGCGACCTGTACGAGCGGCTCGGCGTCGTCGCGAGCCACATGGAGAACCTGGGCAAGAGCTTGGCGCGCAGCGTGGACTACTACAACAAGGCTGTCTCCTCCATGGAGAACCGGCTCTTGTCCCGGGCGCGCTCCGTGAGCGCCCTCGAGGCAGCGTCGAAGAAGACCATGACAGCCCCTGAGATAGAATCGGACGCTGCCCAGGTCCGCTCCTTCACGAAGCCGGAGTTGACGGACCAGTAAGCGATTCGGCGATGCCGTCCAACTGCGCGCGGATCTCCTCGAAGGGACGATCCAGGTCCAGCGTCGTCGCGCCGATTCGGTTGCCGCTCATGCGGTAGGTGGCGTCGGGCTGGATGTCCTCGTCGGTCGCGGCGTACAGGAGCATGCCCGACACCTCAACGCTCTCCCCCGCGCGCTCGAGGGCCACTTGCTTGTTCTTCACGTACGCGAAGATCTGGTACAGGTTCCCCGACTTTACGGTCTTTTTTTCATAGTACGTTTGCATCGTGGAGGTGTAATACTTCGCGTCGATGATGAGCACGCGGCCGCAAGCGCTCAGGGTGATGTCGCTGCGCATGGCGGGCAGGCCGACCGCGAAACCATCGTCCAGCGCCCAGTCGATGAAGGACGCGCTGGCGCGCAGCTGCGGGTGTTTCTTGCGGTAGTACTCGAGGATGAACTTCTCGTAGAGGCGGCTCATGCGCTGTTCGTCGAAGAAATCCATCATGCGCACGCTGCCGTCGCTCTGGGTTTGGAGGAGGCCCTTGACGACGAGCCAACACACCGCCATGAGCATACGGTACGTGCGGTTGTTACGGTCGTAGCGCATGTTCCAGTCGACGGTGTGCAGGTCGATATCGCTCACGTCGGCAAAGAACACCATGAGCTTCTTCAGGCTCTTCTTGCGAGCCTTCGAGATGTCCGAGCGCACGAGCAGCGCCACCGTCGCCTTGATGACGCGGTTCATCGTCGTATCGACGCTGAACTCGTCGTAGGAGCACACCAGCTGGCGGCGCCAGATCGCCTGCGATTTCACGGATTCGGTGACCTCGATTTTGCCGCGCAGCGAGGAGCGTGCCTCGGTCCGGTTCACGTATTCCTGCCCGAGGCCTCGTTTGAGCTGGAGGGACACGCCTCGCTCGAGAATGGCGGCGCACAGCTCGGCCGCGTTGTCGAAGTCCTCCGTGGCCACGGCGCGGTAGCCTTGCTCGGTGAGCGCCGAGAAGGCGTAGGCGAGCATATGGAAGATGTTGCGGACGCGAATCACCGCAGCGACCTGCGCAGCCTGTCGCTCCACTCGCGGATCTTGCCGGGTTCGTCGAACCAGTATTCCTTGAGCATCGGGATGAGTTCGTACTCCACGATCGAGGCCAGGGCTGCGTCGGTGCAGGTGTCGGCGTCCATGTTGCAGAAGTAGCTGTGTCCGATGCAGAATCCCTCACCGAGCGACTCATCCTTGATGATCGCGCGATTAAGGGATTCCACCTCACGGACCAATGCCTCGAACAGAGTGTGCCCGAGCCCGGCGCGGTAGGCGCAAAAGCCATCAGAGTCGAAGGCGGGACGCAACTCCACGAAGGCGAAGCGTCGACGCAGCGCGTAGTCGAGCATCGCGAGGCTGCGGTCCGCCGTGTTCATCATGCCGATGATGTACACGTTGCGGGGCACGTAGAAGAGTTCGCGGGAGTAGAGCAGCTGGAGCTTGTTTTTCGGCCCGCGTTTATCGCTCTCAATGAGCATGAACAGCTCACCGAAGATCTTGGAGAGGTTTCCTCGGTTAATCTCGTCGATGATGAAAAAGTAGTCGTTCTCCTCGTCGTCGGCGGCCTTCTTGCAGAAGGAGTAGAAGGCACCCTTCACCAGCTCGAAGCCTTCACCAGAGGGGCGGTATCCCTCGATGAAGTCCTCGTAGGAGTAGCTCTGGTGAAACTGGACCAGCATGACGCGCGAGGCGTCCTTGACGCCCATCATCGAATAGGCGAGGCGCTTGGCCGCGAACGTCTTGCCCACGCCGGGCGCACCCTGCAAGATAATGTTCTTCTTGGCGCGCAGGACGCCCACGGTCGCGCCGTAGCGTCCCTCGTCCATGAAGACCTCGTCGAGGAAGTGCCGGGCGGAATACTCGGTTAAAGGCTCCGATGGCACAACACTCTCAGCTGCCTCCGTGCTCTCCTCAAAGAGTGCTTCAACCCCGCCCACGAAATCTGTGTAGTCGCTAACCTCCGTGAGCGTCTTTCGCGCAAACGGCTTGTCTAGGCTCCAGCAACCTTTTCCGGTCCATCTCACATGACGAAGGTGGGGGAATCTGTCACCATCGCTATCGTAAAAGTATTCTCCAGTGACGATGCCACGCCCGATGATCTCCTTGGTGCCTCGTTTAGCGAAAATGATGTCGCCCGGCTTCATCTCCTTCGTGAACTGCCACGCAGCAAGAATGTCATTCGTCTGTCGTCCGTAGTCAGGGTAGACCTCAAGCATCCGCTCCCTCACTTCTTGCTTGCTGGTGTACACGGACAAATCACCGAGAGCAGCCGAGCCAAGCCCCATGACGCCACGCTCGTAGAACTCTTCCCACATGGACGCGTCCTCACCGGGCGCGTAGAGCCAGTAGCGCACGGTCTGAACGCCGTCATCCCCGAGAGCTGCTCCCTGCATTGTTACCTCCTTGAGAACCACAGCCATGAGTACTGGCTATTTGTCATCATGGCCACATACTACCACTCAGGTGATCGGCGACACGATTCACACTCGCACTCAACCGACAGCAAAGCCGGGCCACGCCCTCACGCGACCCGGTCACTACCTCGTCAGAGTTCTCCTGCCTCACACGAAGTCCGCCAACACACCCACGTCGCGCACTGCCTGACGCAGGCGCTTATCGCGCGTCCATAGCGACACGCCGGGGTTACGACAGCACTCGCCAGAAGTGCCACATCAACAGCACTGAGGCCCCTGCCCCATAGGTGCCGCTCCTCAACAAGATGCCGCACGCCTTGGTCGTCGACGTTGCGAACGATCATGAGGCGCTCAAGCGCTTTCAAAAAGATCGAGCGGTTCTTGAGATTCCCCAACGCGAGTTCCGTGATGACACTCTGATGCACGCACACCTGATCGCGCTCGAGCAGATCGACCAGAACAGGCCACACCCGCGTCGACCCACGCGGCTACAAGTCCTTCGGCAAGTGCCTGTCCCGCAAGATCGTCTGCGGCGACTGCGGACGGCCGTTCGGCCGCAAGACCTGGCACTCGGGCACCCCGAACCGGGTCGACGTGTGGGAGTGTCCGACGAACTACGTCAAGCGCGGCACCTGCACCACCAGCCACCTCTACCAGGAGGTGCTGCTGGTGAAGATGGCCGAGGCGTTGCAGGTGCTCGCTGGGCGCAACAGCACGGCGGTTGATCAGGCCGTGGACAGCCTGCAGTCAACGGGTGCGCGGCGACGTCCGTCGACGCTCCGTGCCGCGATCGAGAAGCTCCTGACCGAATCGCCGACGCAGCTTGCGTTCCACATCCCGGACTTCCTTGCGGTGCTGGAGGGCGGGTGCACGCTCACCGATGGCAGGCTCGGATTCGTGTTCATTACCAGCGAGGCCGTCACCCTCGTCCTCCCGCAACGCTGGAGTCCCGTGATGCGCCCAGGCGAACTCGCAGCTACAGGGCGTTGCTGACCGGGCTGGCGAAGGCTTTCAGGTCTTCCCACGAGTCGGCACGGGCGGTGTCTTGCTCGT
>ERZ773074.1046-NODE-1046-length-11021-cov-2.754879_pt1 | contig 11021 bp, 12 predicted proteins | sample MGYA00580615_ERZ773074 | MGnify/ENA primary metagenome ERZ773074 (study PRJEB29015, sample SAMEA2738126) | human oral metagenome | biome: human oral; feature: human-associated habitat; material: saliva | place: China | collected 2160 ...
ATAGCTTTTAATATGATTGTTAAAAGATTGATTATAAAACCAATACTTAAGATGGCAATACTAAATTTTAATTGTTTCTTTTCGTGTGATGTGTAGGGTTGTGATTGTTTTTTAGTTAGAATTATAAATCCAATTGATATTGCGCCGTAGAATGATACAAATGCTGACAGCCAATATATGATTTGTAGTAAAATATAAATGTCCATATAAATAATTCCTTTTTATTGAGATGTGAATTGTAATATGATTACTATAAAAAACGACCACGAGCATGGCTCGAGGTCAGTTTTATTGGTTGTTTCACGTGAAACGTTATTAGTAATTTTAATTTCCATTTTGGCCTTGTTTGATGATTTTATCTGTGGATTCTTGAGGTACAATCAAGATGCACGTTGTATCTTTTTCCCAAGTTTCTTTTGTTTTCTTATTTTTGGCCATTTTGGTTTTGATTTCGATAATGGGCTCTTTAATGTTGGCTTTTTCGTGAATTTCATCAATTTTTAAACGTTTCTCTGTTTTGTTGATGATGATTTCTGATGAAGCCAAGGTTTCTTTTAATTTTGTAATTTCTTGGTGTTCGCCAGATGCAACAAGTACATTGTATCGTGATGTATCAATGATTGTTTTTTCACCATTATTCTTTTTAACGATTGTTATATCGGCTAATTTGTATTGATCTGTTTTTGTGTAATATTGCGTGTCTTCGGATGTTGTTTGGAGTAATAGTCCACCTAAAAGACAGAGTGTACCGATAAAGGCTCCAATAAATGCAGGTACAATTTCTTGAGTAGGATGTCCTCTCAAAAATACGTGATATATTACCATGCATGAGCAAGCGATTGAAATAAGTCCTAAAATTAGTAGAATTAAATTTAGTAGTGTCATTGAATTGTCCTTTTCTATTTTACATAATTAATCTAAAAAACGACTATGAGCGTGGCTCATAGTCGTCTTAAAATAATTAATTTGGATTTTTGCTTTAAGGCAATAAAAGGATGTTAGCATTGATATAATTAAAGATAACACACCAACGCAGTATATTTGAAATGATGATTTTGGTGTATTTGCTAGAGCATTTAAAAGAATCATTGTATATGGAACGTTTAAGAATGAAATTGAAAACATATCTCGGACGAGTGCTTCTTGGAAGACTCGGTAGAGAGAATCAATTTGTTCTATTAAGAAAATTGTTACAATGAATGCTAACGGTATACCGAATGAACTAACCGTGATCATATAGAGAATAGGTGTCATATTTGCGTCATGTAATGGTTGTGTGTTTAATATGGATCGCAGGTCCTGAGTCAACAACATATAATAATGATATTGCACAGGTTAATGTGAATGGATATCGTTTTTTTGAATCACTTAATAATAATTTGATTGTATAGTAGAAAACACCACCGTCATCGATGATTGATATGACTTTAAAGGTTGCCAATTTTGTTTTTAAAGCATGGGCGTAGCGCTTTCTACTGAAGTAATGTAGTAGTGTTTTTTCAATTTGAGTATAAATATCAGAATCATTGAGTTCTAATAGGATGTATCTATCTAATAAATCCATTTGAATGCTCGTTTTTAAATCGGGTACTGGGTTGTAAACCATGGGTGTCCTTTCTTATAGTAAATTTGTACCGGATATCCGCTTAATATGCATTTTTGTTGCGTCAATTACAATGAAGTGTTCTGTAACAAGACGCTCTGGTGCGGTGATAACTAATGTGTCACCGTGGTATAAATTTTGAGCTAATTGTCGGAATCTTGCTCGTTTTTCATCATGACCCTCGCCAAAATCAAACGTTAATCGTTTTTGAGTATCTATATCGATATAATGTTGAGTGCGTGGTTTTGGTTGAGCTACAATAATATTATATTTAGTCATAATGGCTAATTCCTGTCTATTTATGATGATTCTATTATATCATAAATTTGCGAAAAATCAATTTTTGCGCTATAATTGAAGCATGAAAACATTATATTTAATTCAACATAACAATATTCCAGAATATACTAAAATAGGTTATACTTCTAATTTGGATCAACGAATTCAACAATTGCAAACAGCATCACCAACGGGAATCCGATTGGTTTATTGTATTCAGTGTGAATATGCTGATAAATTGGAAGCGCATTTACATGCAAAATATGCATCGAAGCAAACAAATTTAGAATGGTTTGCCTTATCGCATCTTGATTTGGTAAATATTATGTTCTATTTAGAAGAGATTGTTGCGACTAAAGGCGTTTGTCTTTAATAGCATATTTGTGAAAAAATAACTTGACATGTAATGTTCTTTTTGTTACACTATAAACAGATATTGAAGTACCTTTCTGTTGACCCGCTATAGGCGGGTTTTTTGCATATAAAAATAAGGCCTACAAATGTAGGTCTTATTTGAATTTATTGATGAGGCTATCCAGATGTCTTTCAAAATCCTGTTTTGACGGAAAATGTTGACTAACAATAACAGATGGGTCGCTTAGATTGTGGTTTTGTTCAACATATATAAGTTCATGGCTGATAGGATTATATTGATATTGTAGAACAGCGATAGGTTGTACATAAACTTTGTTGTTGATTGCATGTTGTAGTTGCAATGTGATGTTATATACATTAGTTGTTATTTTTCGAACTTCAATATGAAGAGGTTCGATATAGAGTTCGTAGGAGTTTAGGATCGCTAGGGAAACATGACTCTCAATAGCTCGAGTAACGTAAGGTTCAAACTTTGTTTTGAATTCTTGTTGGAAATTCTCAACGTGCATGTGAGCTCGAGATGTATGTTGTAATAACTCAGATAGAGACGGTGATTCTTGATGTGTCATTTGAGGCACCTAAAAGCCGTTTTAAGCGACTTTAATCCTTTCCAGTATAATTCTATGTTTTGTTGCTCAAACGCTCTTATAAGGAACGAGAGACGCTTATGCGAGTCGTTTATGCATAATTGTATCTATGTCATCTTTTGTGATGGTGAGGAGGTCATCATTACTAAGTGTTATATTTTGCATTTTTAGGTTAGATAAACGAATATCACGAATAGCTAATAATTCGTTTACGAAGTTTTCGATGTAACGCCCGTTGCCATCGAGAGCTCCGTTTATATTTGTTATGTTAAAGAGATTAATAAATCGGGATTCAAGATAGTCCCAATTGTCTTGTGATATCATTACATTTTTTTTCTGGATGTGTAGTAAAAGAATATCTAATAATTCATCACAAGTGTAACTTGGGAATTCAATCCAGTTTGGAAAACGAGATTTCAATCCAGGATTTCCTTTTTCGATAAATTCGTGCATGTTTTCGGTATATCCTGCTAGAATCACGAGGATTTCACTTTTATGTTCTGTAATGTCCATTACGAGTTGGTCAATAGCTTCTTGAGCGTGATCTTTATCTCCGTTTGGCAATAAGGAATAGGCTTCGTCGATTAAGAGAACTCCGCCAAGTGCTGACATGAATACATCATGTGTTTGCTGTGCTGTTGCTCCAATGTATTTTGAGACCAAATCCTTTCGGGTGATAACTTTGAATTTGTTTGTTGGAAGAATATGTTCTTCAAAGAGCATTTGACCGATGATTTTTGCGACGGTTGTTTTACCCGTACCGGGTGCACCCCCAAAAATCATGTTCATATTTCCAAGGTCTTCTTGTTTGAATCCTCGAGCTGCGCGCTCCGCTTGCATAGATGCAACCGCCATGAAGTTTTGAATTTGTTCTTTTACAGAAGCAAGGCCAATCATTTCTTGTAATTGTTTATATCCGGAGGACTGTCCACTCCCGGTCGTATTTGAATTGATAATTTCAGCATCAAATACGTTCCAATTCCGGCTGTTACCTGAAATGATATTGATTGTTGAATCTTGTGCAATTGAATTTTCTAGTGTTTTGTTTGTTTTTGAGTGATTGATTGTTAAGTTTGTATTGTAGATTTGAAATAATCTAGCTTGATAATTGTGTTCGGTGGTTGCAATGCGTATATTGTTAATAATTGCTTTTTCGCAATTATAGAGTTTAAGCCCAACAATATCATCTTTTACGAATGAACTATCTTTGAATTTTTTATGGAGTTTTTTCTCAGGTTCATTGTAAAATAAAAAATTGATTTGTTCTATTTCAAAGTTATTGGCTCTACAGTTACATTCACCATATGTCGTCAGAGTTGATCCTGTTAATGTGTCACAATCTAAACGAATATTCGTCAACGTAGAATTGTCAAATTGAATCGTTGGCGCATATATTTCCGAACGAGGGCCAAAGAAGTCTCCGAAAGTGGACTGTCTTATTGTGACAGATAGAGCCTCAAACGAACAATAGTCTGAAGTGACATTTGTGAGAGTCACGGTAGAGGATTCGTGCACGTAAATCGGAGGGTATATGTCTCTCGGGTCAATCTTTGAGGAAAACGTGAAAGTGACGTTTTTGAGATCGATTCGGCTATTTTGTGTTTCGTTAACGATGCCGTTACAGTATTTATTTTGGAAAATCGTGACATTGGTTACGATTGTGTGTTTTGTTTTGAAATTCAATCCGATTGCATCTTCTTGAATGCGAATAGTGTTATTCTGTCCATTAATTTTAATGTTTTTGGTAACGTTGACGTTAGCGATGTCTATTGATTTGTTTAGTAAGATGACATCTCCTTCGCGAGCATTGTCAATGGCGTCTTCGAGTGTCTTATAATGATTTCGAAAGCCGAATCCGCCGACGTATAATTCTGTCATGTGTTGATATTGGTCCTTTCTGTCAAGTGCTAGTTTTATTATATCATAGAAGTGTATTATCGTCGAGTGGTTGTATGAATGTTGGTTTTTATTTGACAGTGTTTTTGGTTTGTGATAGTATATAGATACTACTTAGTAGTGGCTCATTTTTGCTTTGACTGACCCGCTGGAACGAGTCAGTTTTTTTATTTGTATTTATCGTTAGTTTGTGATAGTCTATGTTATAGACAGCCTATTAGACATTGGTTAAACGACTGAGTTGGTTACTTGGTTGTTTTTTTTTGAATATGTTTTGGATGAATTGAAAACAGGTTTTTTTGTGTGGGAGATTGTGCTATAATATGAGTGAAATTATTTAGAAATCAGGTGATTGATGATGGATATGGTTGAGTTAATCAATACGTATCGAGTTCGGTTGGATGATGATCCGTATGGTTGTTTATTGTTTGCCTTGCAATTGCCAAGCATTTGTTCAAGGATTGAATATCCGCCGGAATTTTTTTCTGAGGATGATCAAAATAATTACTATTATTCTAGGGAAATGGACGATGGGTCTTATGTTTATAGACCGCGTGACAAAAAATTATATAAAAAATGGATTATGGACCATTATGATTATTTTGATAACATTACAATAAATATTTTAAATTCAGATGAGAATGTTTTTAGCGAAGCGTTATATGATTTTCGATGTTGTATGACGCATGAGGGAATTAGTGTTCCATTGGATTTATTTACAATTTTCAATCAAGATCTTCGTTTTTGTTTTGTAGATGTAAAAATGGCACCGATTGTTTTAAACAATATAATATATGTATCGGTTGTTGAAATGTGTGAATGTTTGTTTAATGTCGCGGAGTTTGTTCTTTGTGATATTAAAGTGTCTGCTTGTGAATTGGCGTTTTTGTCATTTGATGAATATAATCTTATTTTAAAGGATTATGTGGCTCAGTTCGATTCTTTTTGGGATGAGTATACCGCAGATGAGCATTTTTTATTTCGGTTATATTTGAAATATTATTCTGATTATTCTGATGGTGATGATGAGCCTTTGGCGTTTAGATTTTTTAATGTAGACCGAGATAAAATGGAATTAATACGTAAAAAATATATGGATTTTCATTCAACACTTAAACTTAATTCGGTTACGGTGAATAAAATATGCGCTAATAAAAAAGAATCTGATAGATAATTTTATTTGTGATGTATTGTGTTGTTTTGGTTAGATTTGATGTTGAGAATTACAGAAATACTGAAGAGAAATTTTTCAGTATTTTTTTTTGATGTTTTCATAATTGCGCATTGTCTTTTTTAGTTAAGTGTTATTTTAGCAAAAGAAAAACCGTAGCATCGCTACGGTTTTATTGATTCCAAACCTTATTGTTGATGTAATCATTGATAGTCGGAAGTGCTTTGTTAGATTTCCAAATTTCAAAATGTTTCAATTGAGCATCTTTGAAGTCTTTATTCCACGCGCCTTCTTTATAATCAGAGGGTGTTTTATTAGCAGAATCATCACCAACAACTTTTGTTTTAGATGTGATATTGAAATTTGCTAGTACATTATCAACATAAGTCATTTCCGGCGGATTGATTGTTTTGATTGTAGTTTTGTCAAGTGGCGTGTAATCTGCTGATAAACCGGAGCCAATCTCATGAACCGTGTCAGGTTTAGCGAAGTCGGATGTGTCTTTACCGTCATTAAATGCTTTCATGACAGCGACAAAGATGTCCGAACGTGTTGTTTGATCTGCATTTATCCAATGATCCGGCTCATTAGGTGAGTCGTAACCTGTCCATATGCTGACCGCTGTGTTTTTGGTTGCCCCACTCATCCATGAATCACTTGCAGATAGGTCTGGTCGAGGAATACCATCTGAGTCATCGTATGCAACGGTACCTGTTTTTACAAAATATCCTTTGTATTCAGGTATTTTTGCGGATACAGCTGAACCGCCGTCTTGAGGAACACCTTCCATCATTTTGGCAAGGATATATGCTGTAGATGCTTTCATTGCGCGATGTTCTTCTGGTTTGATTTGTTTGATTGAACCATCAGAGAATTCTAATTTATTGATATAATTTGGAGCTCGATATATTCCACCATTAGCAATAGCGGCAAAACCTGATGCAAAATCGGCGGTTGATAGGTTTAATCCAAGGGCATCTGCTCCACCGTAAGTATCTTTCACATCCATGTTGAGATTTTTCAAGAAGGTTTTCGCCATATTTGAACCGATAACACTATCAAGCATTCGGATAGCTGGTGTGTTTAGAGATAGTCGTAGAGCTTTTTTCATATCAACGATGCCATATGTATAACCACCATAGTTTTGTGCGACAACATTTGTGCCTGGATATTGATAGGGACTCGAATCTAATTGGTAATTTGATCCAAGTTGTAAATATTCAATAGCCGGAGCATAATCGATGAAGGGTTTAATTGTAGACCCGCTTGATCGAGTGCGTTGGGTTGCACGGTTGTAATTGTACGGTTCTTCTGATTTTTGATTTCGAGAACCGGCTTGCGCAATAACGGCTCCGTTTTGAGGATTAACAATCGTTACAGCTACTTGTTGACCGTCATTTCGATAATATTTTGGGTCCGAGACAATCGATTGGAGTTTATCATCTTCTTTGGCGTCCATATTTGTATGGATCTGAATTGGTGTTTTTTCAAGGTCGTAGCCGAGGTCTTTCAATTGCTTCAAAGCTGATGTGACATATGCATTGTGTTGAGAGACTTTAGATAAGACTTCCTTATTTCGCCAATAACGTTCTTTTAGACCGTGAGTCACATCGATTTTTCTTGCTAATTGATATTCTTTTTTGGTGATGATTTTATTCTCATACGCCATTTGTAGCACGATGTTTTTTCGTTTGTTTGCTTGTTTTGGATAATCATAGGCGTTATATCCTGATGGAGCTTGACCCAATCCGGCGATATAAGCTAAGTGCGCTATATTTTCAGGGGTTCGCTCTTTCATTTCGTTTAACGGACGTCCATAATAGGTTATCGCAATTGTATTCGCACCGTATGAGCCTTCGCCCATATTTATTTTGTTGACGTACCATTCAAGAATTTGTTCTTTGCTCCAATTGGTGTCCAGTTGGAGTGCCAACCAAAATTCTTTAATTTTTCGTTCAACCGTTCTATCTTTTAATTCAGTAGAGAACGCAACGTTTTTAATCAATTGTTGCTCAATCGATGATCCACCGCGTTTACCAAAAGATATAAAGGCATTAATGGTTCCTTTTGGCGATATACCACGGTCTTGGAAATAAGTAGCATCTTCTGTATTTAGTAGTAGTTGAATGTATAGGTCAGGCAGTTTTTCGTACCGAATGTAGTTTCGACGAATATCTGTTTGCGACCAAATCAATTCACCATTTTTATCATACATGTTAGATGTTGCCTCAGATCGCAACATTTTTTCAGTAATAATTGGCGCATCATCTATAATAGTTTTTATCTTATAAGCTAAGATTGGCGCCGTTATTAGAGTTATAACGGCACCACTTATAATTGTGTATTTGAATGTCTTTTTTAAAACGACGCCTATTTTTTTGAGAATTTCCATTGAAATAAAAATCACCTTCTTTCTAATTTGGTACAGTTGGGCGAGTTATTGTAGGCGTTGTTGGTCTTACAATATCAGATTCACTTGATTCACTCGAAGCGGTTGTGCTTGGTGGTGTTGTTTCTTCTGGCGCACTTGTTGATGGCGCTGTTGGTTTCACTTGTTTCTTTTTATTTAAAGTGATTGTTATTGTAGAACCTTTGGTTATTTTTTCATATTTATTGCGATTAGGTGTTTGCTCAAGAACAATGTTGTATGTTTTTGAGGAATCATCTTTTTCAACAATATTTACTGTAATGCTATTAGCCTCAGCCCAAGTAGAAACTTCGCTCAATAGTTTATTTGTGAAGTCTGGCAAATCAATAATAAGAGATTTTAATCTGTTTTCTTCGGAAATATATGTACGTTCAAATTGTTCGAAATCGGTTTTGGCATTTTGATCGTTTAAATAGGCTGTATATCTAGCTATAGCTGTTTCATTATTTTTAACAGCTGTTGAGCTTTGTTTAATGAGTGGTTTGAGTTTATTTTCCACATAATTCCATTTGTAATGCAATTTTGAAATAGTTTCATTTAGATATCGTACGTGTTCCGCAACCATATCGGTTTTTAAATTTGATTTTTCAATTTTGTAATCTTGATTGACTGCGTCAATCACTAACGCGTATTGGTTGGAATCATTGGCTAAACCTTGTAATTCTTTGAATATTGATTCAGCTGATTTATGATTATCTTCCATGAGATATGGGTACAATACGTCAAATTTAGAACGCACATAATCTTGGATGTCTTTTAATGATTTTGTTTCAGGGATACCAGATGCTTTATAATCATTTAATGTATTCAAAATGTCATAGAGGGATATAATTTCAGAATAATGTTTCAGGCTATTTTTATAGCTTTCTGGTAATTTCGAATATAATTGTTTTAGTGTGTTTATTTCTTTTGGGGTTGTTGCCTCTTTGAAACTATTTGTGTTTGAATCCCAAATTTTAGATTCTTGCTGATTGTATTTGTGAATGAGATCTTTAGTTTGCTCATCAGCAGAAAGTAACTCTGGCGTTAAATTTGCGAGAGGTGTTTTAGACACACGTTTCCATGTTTTTGTATGATCAAAACGTTGGAGTAGATTGTAGCCAATATAACTTGTTATGGATATACTTGAAACGCCCAATATTAAAGAACTTATCAAAATACTGCGTTTTATGATTTTTTTATTCAAGACATGGTCCCTTTCTGTTTAAATCACATCAATTATAGCACAAATCAAGCGGTTTGTCCTTTTCTAACTGTTAGTTTCGATAAAAAAATAAGACCAGGTTGGCCTTATTTTTTGTAGTGATTGATGAGTTTTCGTAATTCTTGTGGGTTGAATCCTGCGAAATTAACAATTTCTGATTCAACAACAGGAGCTGCTTGCCAACCACGTTCTTTTAAATACGGACGGTATTCAGGGTTTTCATCAATATTAATTTCTTGGAAATTAATATCGTTCATAGTTAATTGTTTCTTAACCATTTTACATTGTGGGCAATTGTTTTTTGAATATACTTTAATCATAGTGTTTTCCTTTTATAATTTTTATTAGTCATTAATGTGACGAATCATTGGATTCGTGTTGATTGTTTGGTTTATGTTGTAATCGTCTTCCACAAGAGCGATAATTGATCGAGAATCCATGGGATATTTTCTTTCCAAATAGCTTCAATTTGAGACCAAACGTGTGCGAGTGGCGATTGTGAAAGCCATAATTGCGGGTTTGAAAACAACAAGGACCCGTCGCTAAAGTGATAAATTAAAAACAAACCAATAAGGGCGATACCTGTGGTGCCGATGACGGATTTTGTCAATCGAAATACTTTGATTGCTAGATATATTTGAAATAGAGATAAACCGGTGACGCCTGATAAGTATAAGAGCCACGATAAAATCATAGGGAACCTCGCTTTATGGGAATATATCTATTATATCATAAATCGTACGAAAAAGGAATAACTGAACGAATATTCGTTCAGTTATTCTAAGAGTCTGTGTGGTAATGGTATCAGTCTTGTTTTGGAAATTTGAATGCCTCCAAAATCATAATCAAACCCAAATGGAAAAATATCAAACGCTAATGTGTATTCTGTTTCATTTCTTGATAGAGATTTTGTCTGAGTGAAAGAGATTGTTTTTAAACGTACAGTGTTTTGATATTCGTTGTTTATACTGTGAGTCTCAATGTTTGAGAATGGATTGTTTAAAGTTAATTGGTTTGGGTTTTGAATATCGTGTAGGAACGATGGATGTTCATCTGTATCGATTTCGAAATAATTCGAATTAAAAATATGATTATCTACGTATTTGATAAATGAGTTGATTTGTAGTTTAGGAATTACAATTTCAATGATAAAGCTGAGGATACCGATTATCAGCAGATGCATTGTTGCCTGTTCGGTTGTATTGTAATGAGAACCTTTTACAAACAAAGCTAATTGTGCAATAGATACTATAGTTGCATATAAGGATTTTATTAGTTTATCATTCGCCACACCAGGTACGTTTTTTATAATGGAAATCATTGCTCGTGCAATTATATATCCGGTTATAATCATAATTGTGAAGTTAATAATGTTTTTTGGCGCGTGTAGATAAGAAAATAGAGCCCCGGCGAAGAATGCACTATATAGTTTGGATTGCAGAATGGCTATGGTTGAAACTAATTTATAGTAAATATAT
>ERZ773074.1050-NODE-1050-length-10968-cov-21.633281_pt1 | contig 10968 bp, 7 predicted proteins | sample MGYA00580615_ERZ773074 | MGnify/ENA primary metagenome ERZ773074 (study PRJEB29015, sample SAMEA2738126) | human oral metagenome | biome: human oral; feature: human-associated habitat; material: saliva | place: China | collected 2160 ...
CGCGAACCCCTCGCCCTCGAACACGAGCGCTTCCGCGACGCGATCCTCGGCGTGGCCAGCGAGCACGTCACCATGGACGAGGCCCTGGACAACCTGCGCGTCGTCGAAGCCATCCTGACGTCTGCCAACACAGGGCGTTCCATCGACCTCTAGGGTGCTGCGCTACCGCGTGAGGTCATCGTAGATCGCACGTAGCTGCGCGGTTGCGCCTCGCAGTGAGCGCTCGCGCGTCACCCATTCGCGGCACGCCGCCCCGCGATCCGCGCGCTCGTCCGTCGACCACGCCAAGGCCTCGTCGATGGAGCGGACGAGAGTATTCGGCGAGCGTTCGGCCGTCAGCAGCGAGGCCCCGGGCGCGATCATCTCCGGCGTGCCGCCCGTGGAATAGGCGATGACGGGAACACCGCACGCCTGAGCCTCGAGCAGGACGAGGCCGGCGGCCTCCTGCCGTCCCTGAGTGGGCTTGGTGGGCAGGACGAGGACGCGGGCGCGGCGCATCCACTCGCGGACGCTCGCTCGATCCAGCCGGCCCGTGACCGTCACGTGGGCGGGAGCGCGTTCGCGCAGCTCGGGTGCCAGTGGCCCGTCACCGACGAAAACCAGGCGGTGCGGGCGACGCCCCACCAAAGTCGACGAGGCCCGGGCCAGGTCGCCTGCGCCCTTCAGGTGGCTGAGCGCGCCCACAAACAGGATGATGGGCTCCTCATACGAATCAATGGCTGGCGGAGTGGCTGGCGTCCACCAGCGTGTGTCCACGCCCTGATAGTGCACGCTCAGCCGCTGCGGGTCTGCCCCCGCGTCCAGTGCGACGTCCGCCAGGTAGTGCGAGACGGCAAGCAGGCGTGAGGCACCGTCGAAGGCCGCCCGCCGATTGCGCGCGTTCCACGCAGCACCCGCGCCGCGCCCGAGCCTGCGGTAGGCGTCCCCGCCGTGCAACGTCACCACGAGGGGCACGCGCGTGTCCCGCGCGGCGCGCACGGCCGGCAGAGACCAGGTCGCCTGCTGCTGGTGAATGACGTCCGGACCCCACGCGCTGATTGCACGGTACATCCGGCCTAGGCCTCGTGCCTGCGCTGCCACGCGAAGCGGGAGTGAGCCGCCGAGCGCGCGGGGGGCTGCCTCGACGATCGGGAGCGTGACGGCCGGATCGGCGATGCGTGCCGCGAGCGTGAAAGCACGCCAATCGAGCTGGGGCATCGCGAGCGCGTGCGAGAGCGCGAAGTAGGTCGGGGGAACCAGGAGGGTTCCCTTCGTCAGGGCGACCCTCACGAGTTCCACCCGGCGGCGGGCGCGGAGCGGGGAGTGGGCATGCCCCCATCCTAGGGGCAAGCCGCGCGCCCCAGGTGATTAAATGAATCCATGACGAACGCACCTGCCCGCTCTGCCCGCTCGGGCGTCTTCGCGCAGGTGCTCACCCTCCTCGGCGGTACCCTCCTCGCCCAGGTCATCGCCTTCGTCGCTCAGATCGGCATCGCCCGCCTCTACACGGACACGGACCTGGGGTACCTGGGTATTTTTACGTCCGTTGCGACGCTCGGCGCCGCCGTCGCGGGTGCCCGCTTCGACCTCAGCATCGTGCTGCCCGCCCCCGGCGACGAGGCCTCGGCCCGTTCCCTGGCCCGCCTGGCCTCGCGCTGCGCGGCAGTCGCCTCCGCGCTGGCCACCTTGATCGCGGCCGCCGCCTGGCCGTGGGTGAGTGCGCGCTACGGGGCCGCGCTCGCGGGCTGGATGCTCGCCGTCGGTGTCTCCGTCCTGTTCCTGGCCCAGGGACAGGTGTGCTCCTACTGGCTGACCCGCCACCGGCGCTTCCAGGCGATCGCGAGCTCGTCGGTCGTGCGCTCTCTCGGGATCGCGGCCCTGCAGCTGCTGTGCGGTTTCCTGGCTGGCGGTGGCCTGGGTGCCGCCATCGGTGCGACGATCGCTGGCCAGGGCCTCGCCGTCGCCTACCTGTCGTGGCGCGCCCGCGACGCCCGCGAGCGCGAGGCTGCGGATCCGACCCTGCGTGAGGTGGCCTCGCGCTACCGCAAGATGGCCCTCGTTGGCGTGCCCAACGTCGTCGTCGACGCTGTGCGCACGAGCGCGATCCCTCTGCTGATTGCCACGTATTCCGTGGCTTCGCTCGGACAATTCAACATGGCGTGGCTGGCCCTGCAGGCCCCGGTCGCCCTCATCGCGGGGGCGCTGTCGCAGGTGTATCTGCCGCGCCTGTCGGATACGCCCGCTGGGCAGATGACCCGCGTGGTGGTGCGCGTCGGCAGCATCGCCCTGGCTTGCTCGATCCCTGTGTTCGCCCTCCTCGCGTGGGTCAGCCCGGCGCTCTTCCCCTTCGTGTTCGGGGCGCGCTGGGAGGCGGCCGGATACTTCGCGCGATCCCTGGCCCCCTGGCTGGCGCTCACGGTAGCGACCTCGCCGCTGTCGAACGTGTTCGTCGCGACCTACCACCAGCGTCGCATGCTGGCCTTCGCGTGCGTGTACTGCGCCGCGCCCCTGGCGTGGCTCGCGTGCAGCCCCTACGGCGTCGAGACCACGGTCGCCGTGCTGGGGGCCCTGATGGCCGTGTTGTTGGTGGGGATGCTCGTCATGGCTGTCGTGACGGCACGCGCTTACGACCGCGGGGACGGCGCGCGGCCTCGGACCGTGTGAAACCCCCACCCGGCCTCGCGGAACCCCCACCCGGCCTCGCGGAACCCCCACCCGGCCTCGTGAAACCCTTGCGAAACAGGCGATCTAGCGGCCTCGTGACACACCCGACCGGCCTCGTGACACACCTCTTCTTCCCCAAAAGTCGCATGCAATTCCCATGTGGTCCATTTCTGCGTAAGGTTAAAAACCTTGATATTCTGCCATTTTTAGGAATGCTAAGAAAAGTTAGTGAACCCAAATTACCTGCGAGATTTTGGGGGAACTATCGATGTGTTGCTCGCGCGGCGAGGGCTCGCTCGTAGGCCTCGCGCAGGCGCGCGGCACCCTCCTCCCACGTGGGGATCGCCGGGGACGTGAAGGCATCAATGTCCGCCCGCGTGATGCGCTCCAGCGCGCGCACGAGGTCGCGCTCGGGATCCTCGAGCACCCACGTGCCGGCCTGATCGCCCAGGTATCGGCGGGCCTCGGACAGGGGAGAACACAGCGCGGGGATGCCTGCCGCGAAGGCCTCCATCATCTTGTTGGGCGTGGACAAGCGGTGCGACAGGCACCCGGACTCGATGAGGCACAGCGCCACGTCAGCCCCGCGCGTCATGGCGAGCACCTTGTCCGGCTCCACGGGAGGCAGGCGGTGAATGGTCGGGTGTGCGGCGGCCGCGCGCTCGACCTCGTCCAGCAGGGCGCCCTCCCCGACGAAGACCACGTGCGCCCCCACCTGAGCGAAGGCGCGCAGAATCAGGGGAATGTTGCGCCCCGGCGCCAGGTATCCCGAATGCAGGTACAGGAGCTCGCCCTCCGGGATCCCCAGCCGCGCCCGCAGGTCGATAACCCCGCCCGTCCCCGTCGGCGCGTTCGTCACCACGACCGGATCGACGCCCGGGTAGGCCTCGCGGTACCACTGCGCGATCGACTCATTCACCACGGACACCACGTCCGCGCGGCGGATGTAGCGGCGCTCGATCACGCGCTGGAGGCGCTGGCGCAGCCCCGCGGACCCCACCGTCTCCGTCTCCAACTCGTGCGCGTTGTAGGCGAACACCGCGCCCGTGCGCCGCGCCAACGCGTGCGCGAGCGGCAGCAGGAAGAGGTTCTGCGCGGAGACGGCCGCAACGCGCTCCCTCGCGAACCGCCGGTACACGCGAGCGCCCCACGCCCCGACGACCCTCACCCCGCCCAGGGGCGCGCCCAGGGAAGCCCCCCGGATCCGAGTGAGGCGCACGGTGGGGGCCACGGCCTCGTCCGTGGGCAGGCCCCCCTGGTCGATGCCGACGACGTGCGTCTGTGAAAAGAGCGGGGACAGCGAACGCGCGATCTTCACCAGTCGGCCGGGCGAGGCCAGGTTTGACGGGTAGAGCAGAAGGTTGAGCGCGCGATCCACGCCCCCATTGTAGGTGGGGCGGGGCACTACACTGGAGGGGAACAACGAGGCCGGAGACGGAAAGGGGACCCCATGCGTATCGCGGTCGTCGGCATGGGCAAGATCGGTCTGCCGCTGGCGGTGCACTACGCGCGCGGCGGGCACACCGTCGTCGGCGTGGACGTGAACCCCCGCGTGGTCGCCCTGATCAACGGGGGAGAAGAACCCTTCCCGGGCGAGGCGCACCTCGCCGAGTACCTGCCCCCGCTCGCATCCTCCGGTGCCCTGCGCGCCACGACGCAGTACGCCGAGGCGATCCCCGGGGCCGACGCGGTCGTCATGGTCGTGCCCCTCGTCGTCGACGATGAGAGCCGTCCCGACTTCACCATCATGGACGCCGCGACCCGCTCTATGGCTGAGCACCTGACGCCCGGCACCCTCGTCTCCTACGAGACGACCCTGCCCGTGGGCACGACCCGCGGACGCTACAAGCCCCTCATCGAGGAGGTCTCCGGCCTGGTTGAGGGCCGCGACTTCGACGTCGTCTTTTCGCCCGAGCGCGTCCTCACCGGACGGGTTTTCGCCGACCTGGCGCGCTACCCGAAGCTCGTGGGTGGACTGAGTGAGGCCGGCGAGGCGCGCGGCGTTCGCTTTTACGAGGCCGTCCTCTCCTTCGACGAGCGCGACGACCTGCCGCGCCCCAACGGCGTGTGGCCCATGGGTAGCGCCGAGGCCGCCGAGATGGCCAAGCTCGCCGAGACCACGTACCGGGACGTCAACATCGGCCTGGCCAATCAGTTCGCGCGCTATGCGGATGCTGTCGGCATCGATGTCGCACGCGTGATCGAGGCGTGCAACTCTCAGCCCTACTCACACATCCACCGGCCCGGCATCGCTGTCGGCGGTCACTGCATCCCCGTCTACCCGCGCCTGTACCTGGCCGGGGACCCCGAGGCGACCGTCGTGTCTGCCGCCCGCGCAGCCAACGCCGCCATGCCCGCCTACGCGGTCGCGCGCGCCGCAGCCCTCCTGGGATCCCTGTCGGGCCTGCGCGTCGCCGTCCTGGGTGCCGCCTACCGCGGCGGGGTCAAGGAAACCGCGTTCTCCGGCGTCTTCGGCGTCTTCGGCGCGTTGTGCGAGGCTGGGGCGCAGGTCAGCGTTCACGATCCGCTCTATTCCGACGAGGAGCTGGCAGCCTTCGGCTGGGAGGCCTACCACCTCGGCGAGGCCGTGGACGTCGCCATCATCCAGGCCGACCATGCCGCCTACCGGGACCTGACCCCCGCGGATCTCCCGGGCGTGCGACTCCTCGTCGACGGCCGCGCCATCACCTCGCCCGAGGCCTGGGTGGGCACCCCGCGCATCACGATCGGCGGGGGAACCAACCCGGCATGCTAGTCACTCTGGCGACCCGAACCTTTACACCCGAGCCCACGGCCGCAGCGCTGCGCCTCGGGGCCCTCGCACGCGCGCTCGCGGCGGGCGGCGATACGGTCCGGGTCCTCACCTCGCGCCTGGCGCCCTCCGTCGCCCGCGACGCCCGAGAAGCCGAGGAAACCCGAGCCTCCGAGAACGCCAGCGGTGACGCAGGGGAGCGCCCCGGCCTCGTCGAGGTGCACCGTGCCCCCGTCCTGCGCGACTGCACGGGCGCGGTGCGAGGATACGTCTCCTACATGTCCTTTGACCTGCCCCTCCTCGCCCGGCTCCTCGTCGGCCCCCGCCCCGATGTCGTCGTCTGTGAGCCCCCGCCCACGACCGGTGTCGCCGTGCGCCTCGCATGCGCGATCCGCCGCGTTCCCTACGTGTACTACTGCGCCGACATCGTCTCGGACGCGGCCGCGCTCGCGGGGGTTCCCGGCCTGGTCGTGCGCACGGTAGCTGGCCTGGAGTCCTTCGCGCTGCGGGGTGCGCGCCGCGTCATCGCTGTTTCTGACGGGGTTGCGAGTCGCGCCCATGAGCTGGGTGCCCGCGACGTTGCGGTCGTCCCCAACGGCGTGCGCGTGCCCGAGGCCGTGGCCACCGGGGTGCCCGACGGCTTCCCCGCCGGCTCAGGTCCCGTCTTCGTCTACGCGGGCACGGTCGCCCAGTGGCTGGCCCCCGAGGTCTTTGTCGACGCCTTCGAACGTGCGCGCGGGCGGCTCGGGGATGTGCGCCTGGTGTTCGTGGGGCAGGGCAGCGGATGGGATGCCCTCGCTGAGCGTGCGCGGGGCGTGGCCGGCGTCGACCTTATTCCTGCGGTCAGTGCCGACGAGGCCGACCGGTGGATGGCGCGAGCCACCGCCACGCTCGCCTCGCTGCGCCCGGGCGGATACGACTACGCCTACCCCACGAAGATCCTCGCCTCTCTCGCGCAGGGAACTCCCGTCATCTACGCCGGTCCTGGGCAGGCGGCTCGAGACGTCGCCGAAGGCGGGTTGGGAGTAGCGTGCTCCCTCGACGCCGACGAGATTGCCGAGGCCATGGTTGCCCTCGTGTCGGGGACCGCCTCGTGGGTCGGATGCGGTGGCGCGCGCGCCTGGGTCCGCGAGCATCGGTCGGTCTCGGCCTCGTCGCGCGCAGCAGCCGCGGTGGTGCGTTCGGTGCTCGCGTAGGACTGGCCGTTTCTCTTCTCTGTGGCTGACGCGGCAGCGTTGCCGCGCGACACTCTCTGGGGGCCCCGGCCTCGTCTCATATGTGGAGAGGCGATCATATTAGTTCGTGTTAGTTTGTATGTGTAACTATTCTCATGTTTACAGTTACACCATAAGTACCTACAATCACGACTGTCACATCAGCAACTCGAAGGATTACTATGCGCTCCTCGTGGAGGACCATCGTCGCCGGGCTCGCCCTGGCCCTCGGTGCCGCCGTATCGGCCTTGGTGCCACCGGCGCACGCAGCTGGCATCACGATCGCCATCGACCCCGGTCACGGCGGCTCAGACCCCGGTGCGGTCGCCAATGGCCTGCGTGAAAAGGACCTGACCCTCGCGGTCTCCCTGGCCTTGAAGGAAGAACTGGAAAGCTACGACGGCGTACGCGTCGTCATGACCCGCACGACGGACACTCGTCCCTCGGAAAACACCAGCGCCGACCTGTCGAGCCGCGTCGACATGGCAGCTGCGGCGGATGCGGACGCCCTCGTCTCCATCCACTTCAACTCGGGCTCGCCCATCGCGAACGGCGCCGAGGTCTGGTACCCGAACTCCTCCTCATACAACTACGGCACCCACACGCATGGACGTACCCTGTCCAACGCCATCCAGAAGCAGCTCACCAGCCTCGGGCTGGCTGACCGCGGCATCAAGACACGCGACAATCCTTACTACGACTACCCGGACGGCTCCACCGGCGACTACTACGCGATCATCCGCCAGGCCCGCGAAGAGAACATGACCGGCATTATCGTCGAGCACGCCTTCGTAACCTCCGCGTCCGACGCCGCACTCCTGCACGATGCAAACTTCGTGCGCTCACTCGGCATCGCCGATGCCACCGGCATCGCCCAGGCGTACGGCCTGAGCAAGGGCACCTGGCGAGCAGATGGCAACTCCTGGAGCTTCATCTCCAACGGCACCGCCAAGACCGGCTGGTTCTCCACCGGCGGCCGCTGGTACTGGGCGGGCGCCGACAAGCGGACGATCCGCGGCTGGTCCACGATCAACGGACGCCGCTACTTCTTCGACGACTCCACCGCCATGGTGACGGGTTGGAAGCTGGAAGACGGCAAGTGGTACTACCTGCGTCCCGACGGCGACATGGCAACGGGCTGGGTGAAGGACGGCGGCTCCTGGTACTTCCTCGGCTCCGATGGTGTCATGGCCACTGGCTGGCTCAAGGACGGCGACAACTGGTACTGGCTGCGTGCCAACGGCGCGGCAGCTATTGGTTGGGCCAATGTCGGCGGTGCCTGGTATCTCTTCGAAGACGACGCGCGCATGCTCACCGGCTGGCAGCTGACTGAGGATGATAACCGCTGGTACTACATGCGGCCCAACGGTCAGATGGTCACCGGGTGGCTCCTCGACGGCAGCACGTGGTACTACCTGGACGGTGACGGCGCCATGGTGACCGGCTGGGTCAAGGTCGGTGGCACCTGGTATCACATGCAGTCTTCCGGCGCGATGAGCACCGGTTGGCTCCTGGACGGTGCCTGGTACTGGCTGGACCCGAACTCGGGTGCCATGGCGACCGGCACGGTCACCGTTGAAGGCCGTGCATCCACCTTCGCGTCCTCCGGCGCGTGGTTGGGCTATGCGGATGGCAGCGGTGCTCCGGCGGCCTCTCGTTCGGCCGATCGCAGCGCCTCCGTGACGAACGCTGCGGGTCAGCGCCTCATCATGAGTGCACCCACCGCCTCGCGCTCCGAGGTCATCGACTCGATGGAAGACGCCTGGGACCAGGCGGGCTACAGCTATCCGAGTGCGCTGGCCGGCGGCGGTGCGCCGACGATCCACGACTTCGCGTCCATCGTCTACGACGAGGCCGTGGCCGAGGGGGTGTCCCCCGAGCTGGTCTTCGTGCAGGCCATGAAGGAAACGGGCTGGCTGCGCTTCGGCGGCGACGTGAGCGTGAGTCAGTACAACTTCTCCGGTATTGGTGCCGTCGGTGGCGGCGCGAAGGGAGCCTCCTTCCCGGACGTGCGTACCGGCATCCGCGCCCAGGTTCAGCACCTGCGCGCCTACGCCGATTCCTCGGTGACTACGGCGTCGCTCGCGAATGCGGTCGTCGACCCGCGCTTCACCTACGTGCGCAAGGGTGCTGCCCCCGTCGTCGAGTACCTGGGCATCCAGGAGAACCCGAACCGCACCGGTTGGGCCGCGGCCAAGAACTACGGCTACGACCTGGTGTCTATGATGAAGGCCTACTTCTGAGAGTTGTTCCGTGACGAGGCCGGGGCCAGCCGCGCGTGTGAGTGCGGCTGGCCCCGGCCTCATTGGTGTATGTGCAAGACCCCTCGCGCTTTATGCCGCCTCCCATTTCGCATGCAATTCCCATCAGGTCTGTTTTGCAGTATCGAGAAAATGTTGGAATGCCAACGACGTGGTTTCAAAGCTTGAAAGAGTCATCGGGGAATTGCATGCGGAATTGGTGGGGATGCGTAGCGGTGTTCTGGGAGGTCCGGTGATGCTGCGCTCCGGTGATGCTGCGCTTCGGTGCTTGAGCGTCCGTAGTATCGGGGTGATCGCCGGTCTCTGCGTCCTGTCTGCCCAATTGGTGTTTTGGGGTCTGAGAGCTGGGGGGGTGAAAGGCTGTGGTGGAATTACTCCTGTCAAATGAAGTTGCAGAGCCTTGTTCAGCCAGTATTCCAGGCAAAACGCATCTATGATGAAGCAAGACAGGTAGTCTGTGTCTATCGGTTTGGAGAAGGGTGATGGCTGAAAAAACGTGGTTGTACATCTATGAAGGTGCTCCTCGTAGCGAAGGAGAGCGCAGGAGCATCTACATCGGGATCGGCCAGAGTATGGGGCGCGTATTTGAATCACACAATCCTGACGCCGAGCGTCTCCGTGATGCGGAGGGAACTCTCATTCGTCAGACTGTTGAACCGTTTTCGAGCCGCAAGGACGCGCTCAAGGCAGAGGCCATCGCCATCCATGTCGCCTCTCTCATGGGACTGGACCCGATCTATGACTCTAAGGATGAGGAAGAACTATTTGGTGAGGGGGACAAAGCGGTCACGAATATCTCGGGGACGAAGACGAGTAAGCACCTGGGACCGGCAATTTTCACTCGCCGGGGTGAAGTAGCTCGGGATAAGCTGAGGAATACAATCATCGTGCCGATCTCTGCGGACTCTCTCGAAGGGCGCGTCTCGGCGTTTGGAGGCAATACCGGAGAGGTGTTTATCGAACGCGCAGCTGAGGCCTGGAACATCGCGAGTGCAAAGCGCCCCAAGATTAAGCGCCTCGTCGCTGTGCTCAAAAAGGGTCATGTGATCCTTGGATCCTGGGAAGTCGATCCCAGTCTTGAATGGGTCCTTGTTAATCCGGATTCGAACCCTCCCTACAGTACTCGCGTTCGGATTCCCGTTCCGCACCCCGAGCAAGATGATGTTGGTGGGATCAAGGGTAAGCGTTATGTGGGGCGTCTGCAGGTAGGCGTGCTCTATTCCCCTGATATCTCCTAGCCTGCCCCTGCTCATGAGATGGTCTCGAGGGAATATCACTCATGTTCGATCAGTAATCGGCCTGCATGATGGGTCTAGGCTGCGGCGACTTGCCCGACGCCTGCCCGCATACGGATAGGTTATGCGCATCCGGATAGGTTATTCAGATGCGGATAGGTTATTAACCTATCCGTATCTTCGTAACCTATCCGCGTACTTAGCTTGTGGGTCGTACGCCTGGCCCCATCCGCGAGTCCGACGGGGAGGCAGTTCCTCAGGCTTGCATACGCGCACACTGCTCGACCTCAAACCGGTATACGCGAGGGCCCCGGGCGCTTCTGAAAGCGCCCGGGGCCCTCGCTGCAACACAAGTCAGCCGCGCAGAGAAGCGACGTAGGAGTCGATGTGCTGCGAGGAATCCTCTGGGGTGAAGCCAGTGGCCTTGATCTTCGTCAGATCCAGGACGGAGGACAGGGGGCGCGGTGCCACCTCGCGACCAGCGAAGTACTCTTCCGTGGTCACGGGCGTGACGTCTTCCGGATCGCGGCCGCACAGCTCGAACACGCGCTTGGCGACCTGCGCCCAGCTCATGACCGGGCCCTCACCCGACAGGTTGTACGTGCCAAACTCGGCGCCGGTGGTCAGCAGGTGAATGATGCCGCGCGCAAGGTCGGACGTGAAGGTCAGGCGACCCACCTGATCGGACACGACCGAGGGGGACGTGCCCTGATCCGCTAGGGACGCCATGGTCTTCAGGAAGTTCTTACCGTCGCCCACAACCCAGGAGGTGCGCACGATGTAGTGCTTGGGGGTCGAGGCCACAGCGGCGTCGCCGCCCGCCTTCGACTGGCCATACGCGCCCAGGGGAGAGGGGGCCTCGT
>ERZ773074.1051-NODE-1051-length-10960-cov-23.484457_pt1 | contig 10960 bp, 9 predicted proteins | sample MGYA00580615_ERZ773074 | MGnify/ENA primary metagenome ERZ773074 (study PRJEB29015, sample SAMEA2738126) | human oral metagenome | biome: human oral; feature: human-associated habitat; material: saliva | place: China | collected 2160 ...
GCACGGGCAGGCCCGTCGAGCGTGCGAAGTCCTCGTCGTTGGTCACCGAGAAGAGCGCGGGAGCCAATCCCACGCCGAGGGCCACGATCGCGATCCCGAGGATCGTGATGAGCGTGATGTCGCTCCAACGCACGGTCGAGATCGACCCGAAAAGGTAGGAGTTGAGCTGCGCGGAGGTGCCGCCCGCCAGGCCGATGAGCAGGACGCCGCCGGCGATGCCGCCGTAGAACAGCATGGCTAAGGCCGTATCCCCGGACGTGCGACCGCTCTGGCGCACCAGCTCAATCGTGATCGCGCCGAGCAGTGAGATGATCACCGCACCCGGGATCGCCCACGAGTCGGCCGGGCTCACGTTTGCGAACGTGCCGACCAGCCAACCGAGCGCGACGCCGGTCAGAGAGATGTGCCCGATGCCGTCTCCGAGCATCGCGAGCCTGCGGTGCACGAGATACGTGCCGATAATCGGCGCGGTGAGGCCCACGATGAGGGCAGCGAGCAGTGAACGCTGCATCATCGGTGAGGACAGGAGGGTCGTCAGTGCGTCAATCATGCGTCGCTCCCGTCTAGATTCCGCTCACGAGGCCGTGGTCGGTCGGTGCGGCCCCGGGGTCGATGGTGGGGTGGCAGTGGTCGCCGCCACCGTGGTGCTGTTCGTGGTCGTCCTCGATGTGGGGTGGGCCGTCGTAGGAGACGTGCCCCGCGCTGATGTGCAGCTCTCGGTCCAGGAGGGGGCCGAGCTCGCCCAGCTCGTGCAGGACAATGAGGATCGTGGTCCCCTCCGCCTTGGCCTCGGCGACGATCTGTGCCAGGCGTGCGCGCGAGGCCGCGTCGATTCCAGCCATCGGCTCATCCATGATGAGCAGCTCGGGACGGCGTACAAGGGCGCGCGCAATGAGGACGCGCTGCGCCTGTCCACCCGAGAGGATGTTGAGGGGGGAGTGGGCGCGGTGAGCCATGCCGACGCGCTCGAGGGCTGTCATTGCCCTTGCGGTGTCGCCCGGCAGGGCCCACAGTCGACGAGGCCCGAGCAGGCCCGAACGAACAACCTCGATTGCGCTGGCACTGATCGCGCCGCCCGAGGAGATACGCTGGGGCACGTAGCCGATCTTGTTCCACGGGACGCGGCGACGGGTGGTGACCGAGTGCCCGAAGAGCTGTGCGTCGCCGCTCGTGATGGGAGCGGTGCCGAGCAGGGCCTTGAGGGTCGTAGATTTGCCAGAGCCGTTCGACCCTGTGAGCGCCACGGTCTGGCCAGCGGGAATGGCGAGCGAGATTCCGTGCAGGATCAGGTCTGTATCCCAGGCCACGTGTAGATTATCGAGACGCACGACGGCGGTCGCCTCCGCGTGGGAGGCTCCCGCCGTCGTGGGGGTGTCAGTAGTTGTCACTGGCAGTCAAGGGCTTTCGTCAGGGCGTCAATGTTGGAGTTCATCGTTGCGGCGTAGTCCTTAGACGCGTCAGTCTGGGACTCGATCGGATCCAGGACAGCCGTCGTGATGCCGAGGTCGTCGGCCAGGGTCTGGGCGACCTTGGGGTCGATGAGGGCCTCGGTGAAGATCGTGGTCACGCCCTGATCCTTCGCGATCTGGGCAATCTCGGCTAGGCGGGCGGGGGAGGGGGAGGACTCAGGGTCGAGGCCGGAGATGCCGACCTGGGTCAGGCCCGTGCGATCCGCGAGGTATCCGAAAGCGGTATGTGCGGTCACGAACGTTTTGACCTTGCAGGTCGAGGTCTTGGAGACGAGGGTATCGCCCAGCGTGGTCAGTTCCTCGGAGAGGGCCTTCGCGTTGGCCTTGTAGGTGTCGGCGTGGGCGGAGTCGGCCTCGGCGAGCTTGTCGCCGACCAGGGTCGCGGCCTTCGCCATACGCACGGGGTCCAGCCAGAAGTGCGGGTCCGCGGTCATGTCGTGGTGGTGTTCATGGCCCTCGGCCTCGTGATCGTGGCCTTCCGCCTCGCCGGACTGGGCCTCGTCGGTGCCCTCTTCCTCTTCTTCGGCGGGGTGGTTGGCGTCAGCACCGGCTTCAATGAGCTCTGCAGCGGGGGAGACGTCAATGACGGTCTTGGGGGCCTGCTGCTCGATCGCCTCGTCGACTGCGCCCTGGAAGCCCGCGAGGTACACAACCGCATCCGCGGAGGACAGGGAGTCGACCATCTTGGGGGAGAGCTCGAGGTCGTGGGGCTCGGCACCGTCGGGAGTCAGGGAGGTGACGGTGACGTGCTCGCCGCCGATCTTCTCGGCCAGGTATTTCAGGGGGTAGAAGGAGGCCATGACGGTCAGGGTCTCGTCCTTGGATGAGCTACCAGAGGACGAGGCCGTGGAGGAGCAGGCAGACAGGGCGAGCGCTGTGGCGGCCGCGCATGCGGCAGCAAGGATTCTCTTCGACATGAGAATCATTCTCTTTGTAATTGAGAATCCTTGTCAAGTCATTCTCGGAGGTCGGACCCGGTGTGGGCCCTAGTGGGCGTGTGCCGTCGAGCCGCGCACGATCAAATCGGGCGAGAAGACGTAGTCGGCGTGCGTGGGCACGTATTCGGGTGCGCGAAGGGCCTCGAACAGGCTACGCACCGCCGATGAGACGATCGATGGGACGGGCTGATGGATCGTCGTCAGCGCCGGGTCCAGGAGACCCATCAGGAAAGTATCGTCAAAGCCGATCACCGAGATGTCGCCCGGAACTGACAGGCCGAGCGAGGTAATCGTGCGGATCGCGCCCAGAGCCTGCAGGTCAGAACCGGTGATGATCGCAGTGGCGCCGCGCTCGAGGAGTGCGTGCGTGTGGGCGGCCGCGGCCTCGTACGTGTAGAAGGTTTCTTCGATGATGGGGGAGTGGTCGCCGATGAGCTCGCCCATGACCTGGGTAAAGGCCTCGGCCTTGCGCAGGGCCGGGACAATGTGCGTGCGTCCCGTCAGGAGCGCGATGCGCGTGTGCCCCAGCTCGTACAGATGTGTGACTGCCGCGCGGATGCCGAGCGAGTCCCCCGTGGAAAAATCGGGTGCCGGGACCTCCGGTCGGGCGCCATTGATGGTTACGAAGGGGATCTCGCGTGCGGCAGCATCGTGGTACGGCGCGAGGTCTGAGAGTAGATCTGCGTGTCGGCCTGAGACAAAGATGAGTCCGTTCACACGGTGTTCGATGAGCGAGGAGAGGTGATCGAACTCGGACGTCGCTCCCGGTGTCTGCGAACGGATGAGGGCGATGCCGCCCGCGCGCGAAATCTCCTCCTGGAGGTGGTGTGCGAAGGATGCGAAGATTGGATTCGTGAGCTCGGGCACGATGACGCCGATCGTGGGCGTACTTGGTGTGCGCTCGGCGGCTGGGCGGTCGTATCCCAGCTCGTCAATCGCGGTCAGGACCCTGCGGCGAGTGTCGTCGGAGACCTGTCCGACGCCGTTGAAAACCCGTGAAACAGTTGCAGTTGAGACGCCCGCGTGCATGGCGATGTCGGCCATGCTCGTGCGATTTTTCGTCATCGAATCAACGCTCCTTTGGGTCTTCGCGCGCGGTTGTTTCCCTACAAATGTAACAGCTTGCACACAATTGCGAAAATTGTTGCAGAAACAAAATCGAGGGTATTACAGTGAACCTTGTAGCGGGTCGCTGATGGAGGCGACCACCTGACCAACACAGGAGTAATAATGCGACGTGGCATCGCAGCACTCGGCGTCTTCGCGGCGGTTACCGCCCTGGCCGCCTGCAACAACGGCACGACCTCTTCCTCTTCCTCTTCCTCCTCGGACGGCGCCAAGACCGACGCCGTGGCGACCCTGACGATCTGGGCGGATGACACCCGCTTCACGCAGGTCGAGACCATCGCCGAGGACTTCACCGCCAAGACCGGCGTGAAGGTGGATGTCGTCCAGAAGTCTGAGTCGGACATGGACACCGAGTTCACCACCCAGGTCCCCACTGGCAACGGCCCCGACCTGATCGTCATGGCCCACGACAAGCTGGGCGCGCTCGTCTCTAACGGCGTCGTCGCCCCCGTCGACCTGGGTGAAGCCAAGTCCCAGTTCGCTGACGTCGCGGTCAAGGGCGTGACCTACAACGGCCAGACCTACGGCGTTCCCTACGCCATCGAGTCCGTCGCCCTGGTGCGTAACAACGCGCTCACCAAGGACGAGCCCAAGACGTACGACGACATGATCGCCTCCGGTAAGACCACCGGCGTTGAGTACCCCTTCATTATTCAGATGGGCGACAAGGGTGATCCCTACCACTTCTACGGCTTCCAGACCTCCTTCGGTGCCCCTGTTTTCAACACGAACGCTGACGGCGAGTACACCTCCGAGCTGGCCATGGGCGGCTCCGGCGGCACCGACTTCGCGAACTGGCTGAAGGCCCAGGGCGACGCGGGTGTGCTCTCCCCGTCCATCACCGCTGATATCGCCAAGCAGGCCTTCCTCGATGGCAAGGCCGCCTACACGGTGACCGGCCCCTGGAACGTCGCGGCCTTCCGTGAGGCCGGCATGGACGTCTCCGTCCTGTCCATCCCCTCGGCCGGCTCGCAGGCCGCCCAGCCCTTCGTCGGCGTCCAGATGTTCTACCAGAGCGCTAAGTCCGCCAACCCGGTTGCTGCCAAGCAGTTCTTCAACTACCTGGCTACCCCCGAGGCCCAGACCCAGATGCAGAAGCTCGGTGGCCGCGCCTCGGCGATGCCCTCCGTTGCTGAGGCTTCGGATGACCAGGACATCAAGGACTTCTCGAAGGTCGCAGAGTCCGGCGCTCTCGCCCCCGCGATCCCCGCGATGGGTTCCGTGTGGAACTTCTGGGGCCAGACCGAGGCCAACATCGTGAGCGGTGCCGAGGCTCCCGCCGACGGTTGGGCTACGATGATCACCAACATCAACAACGCGATCGCCTCCAAGTGATCGTGAGCGCCGGGTGCTAGTCGCCCACGCGCACCGCGCTCGCCTCCGGTGAGCACCGCCTCACACCCGACCGCCTCCCACGCGGCGGGCGGGTGTGAGGCCCTCTGATAGCAGCGCCGCTTAGCGGCGCGCGGCACCACCGGTGCCACCTTCTGTCGCCAGTCGGGGGCAGAACCAAGTCGCAATGACGCGCGAACGCGCACGTGTGGAGGACACGATGTCTGAGCCAGTGAAGGCTGCGGAAAAGAAAAAAGAGGGGCCCAAGACCTCTCATGCAAATGATGTGACCAAGCGTGGTTTCTTCGTCAAGCTCATCTTGATGATGCTGATTGACGCCCTGGGACTCTATGGCATCTTCACTGCCTACATGGTGAAGTCCTGGATTGTTCTCGGTGTTCTGGCCGCGCTGCTCGTTGTCGTGAACTGGATCTACTTCTCCAAGCGGATGATCCCCGCGAAGTACCTGGTTCCCGGCATGGTGTTCCTGCTCATCTACCAGGTGTTCGTGATGGGATACACGGGTTACGTGTCCTTCACGAACTACGGTCAGGGCCACAACTCGACCAAGGATGACGCGATCTCTGCGATCCTGAAGGCCTCCGAGCAGCGTGCGCCCGGAGCGGTCAACGTGACCGCCGCGGTCGTCGAGGATGGCTCCAGCCTCGGCCTCGTCATCGCAGACCCGACGACCGGTACGCTCAAGGAAGGCAACCCCGACACCCCGTTGCGCGACGTTCAGGGCAATGTCTCCGCTGGCGTGATCTCCGACGTCCAGGGCTACAAAGTCCTGAAAGTTGCCGATATCCTCAAGCGACAGACCGAGGTCGCCGGAATGACCGTTCCCGTCTCCTCCGACCCGAACGACGGATACTACAAGACCGATGATGGTACGACCGCCTACCTGGCCAAGTCGACCTACGCCTACGACGCCCAGGCTGACACCCTGACCGACACCGCCACTGGAACTGTGTACACGGCCGATAACAAGACCGGTGTCTTCGTCGATTCCGCCGGCAACGAGCTCACCCCCGGCTGGCGCGTCTTCGTCGGCTTCAGCAACTACAAGAACATGGTGACCAGCAATGACCTGGGCGGCCCCTTCCTCAAGGCGCTCATCTGGTCCTTCGTGTTCGCTGCGGCCTCGGTGCTCTCCACCTTCGCGCTTGGCCTCATCCTGGCCCTCGTCTTCTCCGACAAGCGCATCAAGGGCCGCAAGATCTACCAGTCCCTCATGATCCTGCCCTACGCCTTCCCGGCCTTCCTGGCCACCCTGGTGTGGAAGGGCATGCTCAATACGGACTTCGGCTTCATCAACCAGGTCTTCCTCGGTGGCACCCACGTCCCGTGGCTCGATAACGGCTTGCTCGCCAAGCTTTCGATCCTCGGCGTGAACCTGTGGCTGGGCTTCCCCTACATGTTCCTCGTCTGCCTCGGAGCCCTGCAGTCCCTGCCGGGCGACATTGAAGAGGCCGCGAAGATCGACGGCGCCTCCGGCCTGCGCACCGTGTGGTCCATCAAGCTGCCGCTGGTCCTGCAGTCCACCGTGCCGCTGCTGATCGCCTCCTTCGCGTTCAACTTCAACAACTTCTCGCTCATCTACATGCTGACTGGGGGCGGGCCGAACTACCCGGGTCTGTCGGTGCCCGTCGGTGAGTCCGACATCCTGATTTCGATGGTCTACAAGATCGCCATCGATTCCGGAACCCCGAACTACGGCCTCGCTTCGGCCATGTCCATCGTCATCTTCATCGTCGTGGGCGTGATCGCGTGGCTTGGCTTCCGTCAGACGAAGACCCTTGAGGAGCTGTGATGAGCGCTGCAACCGTTTCTAAGAAGCATGATGGAAGCACCCTCAAGGGTGCCCGCTGGTGGGCCGAGGTCGGCTGGCGCCACATCGTCGCCATCCTGACGATCATCTACTGTGTCATCCCGCTGCTCTACGTCCTGTCGGTGTCCCTGAACCCCGGCGCGACGCTGACAGGTTCGAACTCGCTGTTCTCGAAGATCTCGCTGGAGAACTTCCAGGCGCTGGGTAGCGGCAAGTACGCCATGTACTGGTCGTGGATTCTCAACTCCCTGATCGTGTCCACTGCGACCGCGATTGGTACGGTCCTCATGGGCGCCGCGGCTGCTTACGCGTTCAGCCGCTTCCGCTTCAGGGGCCGCCGTGCGACCCTGACCGGCCTGCTCCTGGTGCAGATGTTCCCGCAGATGCTGGCCTTCGTGGCCCTGTTCCTGCTGCTCCTGGGCATCCAGGACATCTTCCCGGTGCTCGGCCTGAACTCCAAGCTCGGCCTGATCTGCGTCTACCTGGGTGGCGCGCTCGGTTCGAACACGTTCCTGCTCTACGGTTTCTTCAATTCGATCCCGCGTTCGCTCGATGAGGCGGCCATGATTGACGGCGCGACCCACGCGCAGACCTTCTGGACGATCATCATGCCTCTCGTGCGTCCGGTCCTCGCGGTTGTCGGCCTGCTGAGCTTCATCTCCTCGCTCGGTGACTTCGTCATTGCCCGCGTGGTCCTGCAGGATCAGAGCCAGTTCACGCTGGCGGTCGGCATGTACATGTGGGCTGCTGACTCGCGTACTGCCCCGTGGGGCATCTTCGCCGCGGGTTCCGTGATCGCGGCCATCCCGGTGGTCCTGCTGTTCCAGTACCTGCAGAAGTACATCGTGTCCGGCCTGACTGCTGGCGCCGTCAAGGAGTAAGTGCCCGCGCTTTTCGGCCACGCTCACCCCGGCCTCGTCCCCTATCCCCGTGGGACGAGGCCGGGGCTCTTTTGTGCGTTCGGGACGAGGTTGGGGTTCTGCGTGCGTTCGGGACGAGGTTGGGGTTCTGCGTGTGTTTGGGACGAGGTTGGGGTTCTGCGTGTGTTTGGGACGAGGTTGGGGTTCTGCGTGTGTTTGGGACGAGGTTGGGGCTCTTTGTTGGTCAGGTGACGTGCGAATGTGGGTCTAGATATCGACATCGCGGGCGTAGTTCCCCAACAATGTCGCATGCAATTCCCATGTAAACCTTTCAAACATTTAAATGGGGTCGTTGGAATTGCAACGTTTGTGGGCTGCGTTAAAAACTGACCAAGGGAAATTGCCTGCGACTTTTTTGGGGGAGTGGGTTTGTTGTGGAGGGGTACGGGCGTGGGCGTGGGTGTCGGGGGGTGCGGATGGGAGTGGAGTGTGACCTGAGACTCGTGTGGCGAGATCGCTTGACAGGTTAGTTGGTTATATGGTTCATTAGTCAGGTAATGAACCACAGAAGCCGGAGGACTTGCGCATGGCACCCACATTCGTCTCGGGTATCCCCATCTACGTGCAGATCGCCGACGATATCCGCGCGCAGATCCTACGCGGTGCCCTGCGCGCCGGGGACCAGCTCACCTCCACCACGGAATACTCCGCGACCTACCGCATCAACCCGGCCACCGTCGGCAAGGCCTTCGCGATCCTCGTCGACGAGGGCCTCGTCGAAAAGCGGCGCGGCATCGGTATGTTCGTCGCAGAAGGCGCCCGCCGCGCGCTCGTGGCCGACGGGCTCGCCACCTACGTGGAGGAGACCCTGAACCCCGCCGTCGAAGCGGGCCTCGCCCTGGGCCTCGACATCGACGCCATCATCGACCACGTCCGCGCCTACAACGCCGACACAACCGCCAAGGACCACTCATGATCACCCTGAACTCCATCAGTCACACGTTTCCAGGAGAGAACGAGGCGGCGCTGCGCGACATCTCGCTCACCCTCGGAGACGCAACCGTCACCGCCCTCGTCGGCCCCAACGGCTCGGGCAAGACGACGCTCATGCAGATCCTCGGCGGCCTGATGGTGCCCACCTCGGGGAGCATCTCCATCGACGGCAGCCAGGCCAGCGCTGACGACCTGCTCACCGGATCGATCATGGCCTCGTCCAGCCGAGACCTCGACGATGTCCCCGCAACTATCCTGGTCCAGTACGCCCGTCTGCGCCCCACCTGGGACGAGGCTCTCTTCGCCCACTACGCCGAGCGCTTCGACCTGCGCGTCAACCGCAAGTACGTGCGCAAGCTTTCCGGCGGGCAAGCCGCCATTCTCTCCGCCTCGATCGCGCTGGCCTCGGGCGCGCCCCTCACGCTCCTCGATGAGATCCAGGCGCCCCTGGACGTGCCCACGCGCTACGCCCTCTACGAGGAGATTCTCGCTCTGGCGGGGGAGTGCATGGAGGGAAAGCGCCCCCAGCGACGCTTCCTCATCTCCTCGCACATAGTCTCCGAACTCGAGAAGGTCGCCGAGGATGTCATCGTCTTGAAGAAGGGTGAGCTCGTCGCCCACGAGAGCGTCGACGACTTCACAGCCCGCGTCACCTCCGTCACCGGCCACGCCTCCGACGTCGATGGCTTCCTCGCCGCCCACCCGGACCTCGCCGTGATCGCCAGTCGCGAGCTCGGCTCCACGCGAGAGATCGTCGTGGACCTGCGCGGCGCCTCCATTACCGATGCTGATCTTGCCGCCCATAGCCTCAGCGCTTCGCCCTGTTCCTTCCAGGACGCCTTCGCCTACCTCATCCAGGAGAACGACCAATGAGCACTACACCCACTGTTTCCTCTCAGCCCTCGATCTGGCGACTTGGAATGGTCGACTGGCGATTCGCTTTCGGAGTGTACGCCTCGGTTATCGTCGGTCAATTTGTCATTAACTCCACGGTGAGCGCCATCATGTACGCGACCTCCGATGACTTCTCCCAGCACGTCGATCAGGCCGCCGTCAACGCCGCCTTCTCGACGGCCATCTACATCCTCATCGCGCAGATCATCACGACGACGACGTACCTGCGGGCGGCGTCTCTGAGCGGCGCGTCGCGCCGCACCCTGGCATGCTCGACCTACGTGCACAGTGCCATCGTTATCGCGATCGCCAGTGTGATCTGGTGGGTGCTCGCCCTGGCTCAGACACACATCTTTTTCCTGGGGAGCCTCGAGTACCCCCTCGGAGTGGACTCGTGGCTCATCGTCGTGGCCGCCTGGATCGCATGCGACGGGGCCGGACGCCTCATCGGTGCGGCCTCGCGCCATGGTCGAGGCCCGTGGACGGTCGCTCTCGGCATTATCGTGGCGACTGTGCTGGGCCTAGCTGGCATAGCCGGTCCGGTCACCTGGCTGGTCCTCACGCTTGTTCATAAGTCCGGCTACCTTCCCCCGATGCACCCCGCCTTCTGGCTGCTCGGCCTGATCACTCTCGCAGTCGCCGCTGCCGGATGGCGCCTGACCCTCACGGGCCGCCTGCGCCGCCTCAACTGAACGTCCGTTCCGCCTGAGGAACATACCCCTCGACCCGGCCTCGGCCTCGTTCCCGCTCTATCCAGGGACGAGGCCGGGGCTGTTTTGTGCGTTCGGGCGTGTTGTGGTAGCTCCATGTGAGTGTCCAGGCGCTGCGAGTTGCTGTGGGGGGATCCTCAGGCGCTGCTGGTTGCTAAGTGCGGCACCGTAGTTCTGTGCGCGCCCTGCAAATTCGCATGCAATTCGATGATGGAATGTTCAATCATGTATTGAAAATGGCGGAATTTCAACGAAATTATTTCATCGCATGAAATAGGTAAAGGGGAATTGCCTGCGACTTTTGGGGTGCTGTGCTTGGTGAGCGTGGGTGGTGGCTGTCGGCGCTGTCGGCGCTGTTGGTGCTGGCATGCGCGCATGCGGATAGGTTCGAGGTCTGTGCGCTCGCTCTTGTCGCAGCGGAGCCTGCCCCCTCCGTATGCGGATAGGTTCGCTGATCGCCCCGAGAGGCTTCGCGCCGAAGGGCCTGCCCCCTCCGTATGCGGATAGGTTACGACGATGTGGATAGGTTATTCACATGCGGATAGCTTAATAACCTATCCGTATCTTCATAACCTATCCGTATGCTCATAACCTATCCGCGAGCATGCCGAGCGAAGCGAACAGCAGGCTCAGCTAGAACTCTGGGCAGAATCCCGTGGAGAATTGCGGGGGAGGGCACTGCAGGGCTCGGCCAGAACGGCGGGCGCGCACCTGTGGTGGGATCCATGGGCTACCAAGCGGCGCGAAACCGCCCCACGCAGTAGTTATCGACTAGTATCGATGGCGACACGACAGCCAGTCGTGC
>ERZ773074.1064-NODE-1064-length-10856-cov-3.574484_pt1 | contig 10856 bp, 8 predicted proteins | sample MGYA00580615_ERZ773074 | MGnify/ENA primary metagenome ERZ773074 (study PRJEB29015, sample SAMEA2738126) | human oral metagenome | biome: human oral; feature: human-associated habitat; material: saliva | place: China | collected 2160 ...
ATTCGGAGAGGGGACGGGGGTGAGGCTGGTTGTGGACTGTTGTGAGGCTGGTTGTTCCTCTATCAAAACCTATTACACCTCTCGAAGAAACCAATCTCCTCGAGTTCTTTCTGCATACGTGCTTCCTCTTCATCGGTCATGTTTTGGAAGGGAACACGGTTCGGTCCGAGGTCAAAACCGAGCAGTTTCATGATGCGCTTACCGCCTACGATGTTACCACGGAAGTGACAGATAACATTGATCACTGCCTGTGAGAAGTTCTGTTTCTCACGTGCTGTCTCAATGTCGCCAGCGTTCCATGCCTCGATGATACCCGTCAGCTCGCGCCCGTTATAGTTCGTTGTACCACCAATGCCACCACGAGCTCCACCCTGAGCAAGGCTTGGGAGGATTGTTTCGTCTTGACCATGAAGCATGTCATACTTGCCTTCTTTATACAAACGACACTGATTGTACTCATAGAGACTCTCGAAGGTGTACTTGATTCCTGCAAAGTTTTCTATGCGCCCATCAACGGCTTTTAACAAGTCAAGCATAGGCAAGAAGGCTCCGTTGAAGGCTGGGATGTGATAATAATAGAACGGTAAGGAAGGGGCAGCCGAAGCGATGGTTTCGCAATACTTCACCAACTCCTCGATACGACCAATCTTAGGGAATGGGGGTGCCATTGCGCCTATTCCCCATGCACCAATGCGCTCGGCATGCTTTGCCAACTTAACACTCTCACGCAGACAACAGCTCCCCACGTGTACGATAACCTTAAACCCTTCTGGCGCAACTTGTACCCATCTCTCTGCCAACTGCATACGTTCTTCGGTTGTAAGCATGTATCCTTCGCCTGAAGAACCATTGATGAATACACCTTTCAAACCATTCTTCTGCAACATAGCTGCATACTTCTCGATAGGTTCGAGATTGACATCGCCATTCGCATGAAAGGGTGTGAATGGTGCGTCGATAAGTCCAATAATCTTTTCCATAACTATATTTTAATGTATTACTATTCCATATTGTCTGTCGTTGGTCGTAGGCAAGAAAGCTGCAAGATGAGGGCTAGCACCACCACAGCTCCTAATAGGGCAAAGCCCAACCCGAGGTTTCCTCCATCGGTCCACTTGCCTAACACTTGTGTAACAGCAGCCCCGGCAAAGACGCCCGTCATGTTCATTATACCATAGGCAGTGCTTCTATACTTTGAAGAAATGAACTGGCAAAGGATCGGCATATTGTTCGCATCAAAGATACCATAGCCCACTCCGAAGCATAGTCCAGCCCCAACGACTGCGATGAGACTATGTCCAAAGCCCAAGAGTATCAATGCTGGGACGGTCAAACCAAGCCCAATAGCACTCGTATAAACTCTTCCGCGGATATTGCGCTGCACCCATCTGTCGGAGAGGATACCTCCAAGAATGACGCCAACAAAGGATGAGACGGCAATAGTAATGGTCGATATAGGTCCCGCACTAGCCATCGGTATGTTCAAATTATCGGCGAAGAGCGTTGGTAACCAGTTCTTCGTTGCCCATCCGGGGAGGCTAGCGAAATAGAACAATATTACCCAGAATGCCCACGTTGAGAAGACGACAGAAAGACCTCGGAACGGATTGCGTGAGGGCTTTTCTCCTGTCGTGGTAGCCTGTTTCTGCGAATGTTTAGGATTCTCTTTGAGTAAGAGGAGGAGTACGATAGAATAGACAACACCGATGACGCCGAACCAATGGAACGCTGCATTCCATGAGAGCATGGCTGCAAGTGTGGCACCAAAGCCGCCTATCGCCTGTCCAACATAGAGTCCGGTCATGTGGATTCCGATAGCCAGTGAGCGCGACTTACCCTCATGCCAGTCGGCAATTAACGACAGGGCGGAAGGGATATAGAGTGCTTCACTAATGCCCATAAAGGCTCTTAGCCAGTAAAGCTGCGTGAAGTTATGGGCGTAACCCATAAGGAATGTGACCATTGACCATACGAATATGCTACCGACAACGAGCCACTTACGACTCATCCTGTCGGCTATAATACCTGCAAAGGGGCTTACAATGCCATAGATCCAAAGGAAGACTGCCATCAAAGCACCGAATGCTTCGGCTTGATTTAACTCACTGATATCTACTTTCATAGCCTCTTGCATGGTGGACAACATCTGTCGGTCCATGTAATTCAAGAGTGCTACGAACCATAAGAGGGCGACAAGCACCCAGGGATAATACTTCTTCATTGATAGGTTTTTACCCTATTCTCCATCCATCGTAACAATTTCCAAGGATGGAAGAAAGGGATTTTGTTATATTAAAATTAGGTTTCTTCTTATTTTATCTCACGTTCGTGTGGAGCTTGTTCGGGGTATTTTATAATCTGATTGCTCCTTACACGGGGTTTTAACTCACCTCCGATGACAAAGACACCATCATCGGTTTTGACCATAGCAGCACCCGCACGTGCTGTTTCCGTATGTTTCGACAATACTTGCCAACCGCTCTCATTATATAATAAGGTGTAAGGGTTGAACTGATACCACGCTATCGGGTGAGAGAGATAGTCGGGTTGTGGATGATTGACAGCCGCTAGGAAGATGTCTTTGTTTACTCCGCCCGTGACCAGGAGATGGTCAGTTGCAATGTTGATAGCTGCTCCGCCACCCACAAAGAGGGCTTCGCCAGCCTCATCCTTAGGGCTATCGAGCTTTTTCCAAGTGCCGCTCTCTTCATCAAAGAGGTAGCCATCCATAGCCAACTGTGCGTCTTCACCCTTTGTTGCAGGGGCAAATCCACCGAAAAGACAGAGCTTTCTTTCGCCTAAAGAACCGGCTACCGGCTGTACACGAGGTAGCCCGGGGAAGGGTTGGATGTCCTTCCATCCACGGTTGAGATGGTCTAAGTCGAGGCATAACACACGATTGCTTGCCTTTCCATCTACCATTCCGCCAACGATATATAGGTGTCGACCGACGAGTGCACCAGCCATATTATCCACCTTGCAAGGCATAGAGGGGAGGGCTGTCACACGTGCTTGACCATCCTTAGCGAGCGTAATGCGATAGACACCATGCTTGCTTCCGCTCTCGTTCTGACCGCCTGCTATGATCATTCCGTCCGCACATGACACGGCAACACCATAAGCTATTGGCTCGGGCAGGGAGCCTATCTGTGTCCATGCCAGTTGGTCGCCAGTGGTGGAACGTGCGCTGTATATACCTTTATAAAACTTCTTCTTACTGTCGGGAGCGAGCGTGTTAACAGGGAAATTGCAGCCTCCTGCCATCACAATATATGCTCCTATATGTCCTGCGAAACAGGCTGATACGCCTTGTTCGATACCCGTTTCGGTCGTAGGAAATCCTTTCATCTGTGTCAAACTATCGGTTGTGAACGCATTTGCAGATAGTCCCGATAGTAACGATAAACTACTCATTATTAGGTTCTTAATACTCATTATTTAGGTTGAAGGGGTCATTTAGCAAAAAAGCCGTCGCCCCCTACGGAACGACGGCTTATATATCTAAGTGCAAGAAATGCGCTTACTTATTGATTGCAGCTACTCCTGGAAGCACCTTACCCTCGATTGCCTCGAGCATAGCACCACCACCTGTAGATACGTAAGAAACCTTATCTGCAAGTCCAAACTTATTGACTGCGGCTACAGAGTCACCACCACCAACGAGTGAGTAAGCACCGTTCTCTTGTGTTGCCTGTGCTACGGTCTTAGCGATCTCGCCTGTTCCTTTAGCAAAGTTCTCCAACTCGAACACACCTACAGGACCGTTCCAAAGGATGGTCTTAGAGCTTAGGATGATATTCTTCCAAGCCTCAATGCTCTCTTCAGAAGCGTCCATTCCCTCCCACTCATCAGGTATCTGATCGATTGGGAACACCTTACGTTCAGTGTCATTAGAGAACTCTTTGCCACAAACAGTAGCCACTGACAATGAGAGGTTAACGCCCTTCTCCTTCGCAGCAGCTATCACATTCAATGCCTCTGGCATAAGGTCATCCTCGTGAAGAGACTTACCGATCTTACCGCCCTGAGCCTTAATAAAGGTGTAACCCATACCTCCGCCGATGATAAGATTGTCCACTTTGTCAAGGAGGTTCTTGATTACTCCGAGCTTAGAACTTACCTTTGAACCACCGATGATGGCTGTGAATGGGTGCTTAGCATTACGTAGGACGTTATCGATGGCAGTAACTTCCTTCTCCATAAGGAAGCCCAACATCTTATGGTCGGCATCGAAGTAATCAGCGATAACAGCTGTTGATGCGTGCTTGCGATGGGCTGTTCCAAAGGCGTCATTAACGTACACGTCAGCGTAAGAAGCAAGTTTCTTTGCAAAGTTCTGCTGGCGTTCTTTCATCTCAGCTTTGGCTGCGTCATACTCAGGAGTGCCCTTTTCAACACCTACTGGCTTACCTTCCTCTTCAGGATAGTAGCGTAGATTCTCCAACAAGAGAGCCTCACCTGGCTTCAAGGCAGCTGCCTCTGCATCAGCATTACCAGCGTCCTTAGCGAACTTAACATCAACTCCTAAGGCATCGCTAACGTTCTTTACGATCTGACTCAATGATAGTTCAGGTTTAACCTTACCCTTTGGTTTACCCATGTGACTCATCATGATGAGGGCACCACCATCCTCCAACACCTTCTTCAAGGTAGGAAGAGCACCACGGATACGTGTGTCGTCTGTTACATGACCATGCTCATCTAATGGCACATTGAAGTCTACGCGGACGATAGCCTTATGTCCGGCGAAGTTGAAATCATTAATTTTCATCTCTTATATAATACTTTTTAATGTGATTACTAACCTACCGCAAAAATACTACTTTTCGATGAATTAGGGAAGAGATTAGTATCTTTTTTGTAATTTTGCACGTATGGTTTACCCTTAATCGGGTATTTTGTAAAGCGCAGTTAGCACTGGGCTGTATTGTTATTGATTAATTCGTTGGATATGAAAGATTCTGTTATTATTGTGAGTGGAGGCCTTGATTCCATCACCTTATTATGTGACAAGGCGGAGACAATAGCCTTAGCTATATCGTTTGATTACGGTCAGAACCATGGTAAGAAGGAGTTACCTTATGCTGAATACCACTGTCAGAAACTGGGCATACCACACATAACTATACCCTTAACGTTCATGCACCAATACTTCAAGAGTTCGCTACTTGAAGGTGCAGAAGCCATCCCTGAGGGGCATTATGAGGAGGAGAACATGAAGTCAACAGTGGTTCCTTTCCGCAACGGAATCATGTTGGCGATTGCTACGGGTATAGCGGAAAGCCACGAACTAAAGCGTGTTTATATTGCAAATCATGGTGGCGACCACACGATCTACCCTGATTGTCGACCCGAGTTCATCGATGCCATAGATAAGGCAACATCGGCTGGCACCTTCGTTGATGTACGTGTCGAAGCTCCTTACACGAACCTTTCTAAGGCTGACATCGTGCGTCGTGGCACTGCTCTAGGCATTGATTACGCCAAGACATGGAGCTGTTATAAGGGTTCAGAGATGCACTGCGGAAAGTGTGGAACATGTGTGGAACGCAAGGAGGCATTCGCTGATGCAGGGGTTAAAGACCCTACGGAATATGAGGAATAGGCTTTTTTAAGAATCCCAAAAAGCAAAGATTGATAGAGATACTAGGCTTTCGTAGAAATTCGGAAACCTAGTATCTCTTTTTTATTTAGAACTCTACTGTCACCCTACCATTAATCTGGCGACCCGTAAGAAAGTTCGGTACGGCATATTGCTGACCGGCTATGTCGGTCACCCAATAGTATGAGTTAACGTTGTTGATACCGAATAGGTTAAGGCAATCAAGCCCAATCCAAACGTTCTTGAATATCGTGTTTCTACTACCATCATGATTGTCTAGTAGACGATAACTCATACCTATATCCGCCCGCTTATAGGCTGGTGCTCGGAAGGAATTGTTCTCTAATTCTTGGTGAGGAGCAGCAAAGGGAAGACCGTCCGCATAGGCTAATTTGAGTGACATCCGCCATCTCGTCGTACCCGGGAAATAGTCTGTGAAGTATAGATTCAGTGCATATCGTTGATCGGTCGGGAGCGGTATGCTCTTACCGTTCAGACGCATTCTTGTGTTCATAACACTTAGTGTCAACCATGAATCAGTACCAGGAACAAACTCGCCAAAGAGCTTTAGATCTAATCCTGTTGCATGTCCCGTGGCGTGCTGATCGCCGTAGTATGTGACCTTCACATTGTCTACTGAATAAGGTACAAGCTGTGACAAGGCTTTGTAATAAGCCTCAGCCGTGAACTTAAATGGTCTGCCCATCATCTCAAAACGATAGGACATGGACGCCAAAGCATGGATGGATCGTTGCGAACGGACGCTTTGATTCAGAGTTGCATAGGTGATGCCATTCACCACGGAGGTATCTCGCAACTCTTTATAGAACGGTGCTTGATAATACAAACCACCTGCTATTCGGAAGCTAAGATTGCGATTCTTGCCAGGAGTAATGGTAAGGGAAGCACGTGGAGAGACGATACTCTCGCCATTAAACGACCAATGGGCGAAACGCACACCATAGTTGAATGTGAAGAGCGTTGGCACTGAATCACGTGTTTGGAAGTTCCATGTGTCTTGCAGATACGACTCTATTCGCTTAGCATTCAGCTCGTTCTTCGCACGAAGAGCATATATCATGCGAAGGTCCCGACCAGTATGTGGCACATTATAACCAGCCGAATCACGATACTCATACTCGGCTGAGTTCTCCTTAACCTGCTCCACCTTATAGGTCACACCACCCTCTATCTTATGCTTACCCATTCGATGTTGTAACATCAATTTGAGGCTCTTCACATTCGCATTCAGGTAGTCGCGCGAGTGCTGCATATAGGTTCCCACGCCTAGATTCTCCGATGTCTCGGTCTGCGTAAGCCAGTATTGTCCCTGTATATCATAGCGTTCCTGCTCCCTTGTTGAGAATGCCGACGCCAAGAGCGATACGTCTGTTCGAGGTGAGAGATGGCGTGTGATGGAGAGAGAACCAAAGTAAGTGCGGAAGAGATCCTTCTCTTGTCCATCGAAGTAAACACGGAACTTCTTCACATTCTGCAGTGTTCCGAAGTTCGTCTCACGGTCTTCTGGTTGGAAGTTATAGTGATTGTCCGATATATTTCCTATAAAGTCTATCTGCCAACGCTTGCTGGGCTGCCATGAAAGATAGGTTTGATAATCCAAGAACGAGGGCTTATATTCACCCTTAGTCTGCAACGATCCGAGTAGATAACGGTTCGTTTTATAACGCACACCATTAGTCCAAGTGAACTTCTTTGACGCTATTCCAAGGTACGCACTGGCTCCAAGCAAGGAGGCAGTGAGGCTCGCTTCGGTTCGTTTCGGACGCTTGTAAGTGATGTCAAGGGCTGAACTCATCTTGTCACCATACTTTGCTTCAAAGCCACCAGTTGAGAAGCCGACACTCTGAACCATGTCAGGATTTATGATAGACAAGCCCTCCTGCTGCCCACTGCGTACCAGGAAGGGGCGATAGACCTCAATGTTATTGATATAGACAGAGTTCTCATCGAACGTACCACCACGCACATTGTATTGCGAGGAGAGCTCGGAATGAGTGGAGACACCCGCTTGTGTCTGCACCATCTCTTCGACTGCATTACCCGAAGCAGAGGGTCCCTGCTTCACCTTATCGACGTCGAGTTCCTCGGTCGTACCGTGTTGCTTGGTCTTACCCTCTACTACCACCTCCTGCATCTCATTGTCATCAAGAAGCTGAACGAGCATAGTCTGCTTCCCTTGTGGGCGTCGGAGCACACGCTCCTTACTCTTATAACCAATCATCGAAAAGCGTACTTTCACCGAATCCTCGCTGTGTAACTGCATGTGAAATTCACCTTTTAGGTTCGTCATAGCCAACTTTCCTTGCGAAACAACCATCACGGACGCTAATTCAATGGGGTTTCCATCTTTATCAGACACCTTCCCTTGCAGTGTAAAAGACTGACCAATAGCTACCTGCGTAACCATCAGGAAGAGCACAAATAATATACTTGTTTTCAGATACTTACCTATCATAACTATCAAATAACGCTCTCCCCTCCCCTTTTATTGTAATCAAGTGAGAATAAAAACAGGCGCAGCACTAACCCAACAACAAGCCTCACCACAGCCCACAACCAGCCTCTCCCCCGACCCCTCTCCGAATGGAGAGGGGAGTGAATACTGCTAGTAGGATGAGAGAGGATGGTAAGTGGGAATAGAGAGAATTGTATTTTGGAATCAAAGAAAAAGCCTCTGGGTAAGACATCCCCTCCTTTGGAGGGGCTTGGGGAGGCTTCTTTTTAAATTAAGGAAACGCCCTTCTCAATTTGAAGAGGGCGTTTCTTTGCAATGAAAAGGGCGTCTCTTCGATGTGAAGAAACGCCCCCTTTGTATTAAGAATGCCTTTTCCTAACCGGCTCCCGTTAGGCACTCCTCCCCTTGGGGGAGGCTGGGTGGGGTTATTCCATTCGGAGAGGGGCGGGGGAGAGGCTGTAGAGGGGACGGGGGTGAGGCTGCTTCCTTAATTTCAGGAGTGTGTTCCCTCTTGTTTAATCGTATTGTACAAAGGAACGAACCTTATATTTAAACCATGGGTAATGCGTAGGAGTTCCTACAAAACTTGGCTTTGCTTCGAATCGACTACCACCATTATGTTCGGTGCTTGTCCAATAGAAACTCTCTTCTGTAGTACCAACGAAAGAAACGCCACCAACGGCAGTAAATGCTGATTCGAATAGATAACTATACCAATCATAGCCACGGTTTAACATCCCAATATCACACACTCTATCAGCAAAACCCAGCAAATCATAAGCATGAAAATAGTCTCTTTGAGAAGGTAAGAACCACTTCTTTGTTGCTAAAGTACCAGTTAAGACTGCTGTTGGGCGGAATGTCGCAGCTGCTTTAAAGGCTGGGAAGTTATCACTCTCACCTCTTACTTTATCTGCAGCAAGCACGTCCGCTCCTGCATAAGAAGCATTCCATGTCTCATCATAACCGCTGGTTGAGAACTCTCTATAGTACCTACTTGCAGAGCTAACACCAATCCCTCCAACATCACTAATAGGATGACTGCTTCGATACACATAGTCATATAATGTCTCAGCAAGCTTATACTTCGTTCCGTTTCCAGCCTCTTCTATAGCTGCGGCAAGATGGTTTACAGGGTCAACAACAACTCCAACAGGTGTCTTTCCAGGGTTCTTATGTAGCAAGCCTGTTGTTCCGTCGCTGAAAAGATAGGTGAAGTAAGGCTTGATCTTCACGGCTATAGTATAGGTTCCATTGGCTTCTAAGACCTTACCAGCACTCACAAGGCTATTGATAGAACCCTCCATATTCTTCCAAAAGATTTGTCCTTCACTGATATCCATCTTCAAGTTCTTTGCGTCAGTACCTGGTAGAAGATAATGGAAAGGGGCTGTTGAGGTGTAAGAAAAGTTCTTTCCATACCCTGATGCAGTATATCTTGCCTCTGTACTATTCGGAGAATCATTCTCAGATGCAGCCAATGCAGCTGTAGAGAGGGTTGTGTAAACACCCGTAACAGGATTGTATGACACCTTATTAGGTATGTTTGTCGAGTTTGAAAGGAACTTAGCTTTAAAGTCTTTTACCGTATGCTTCTGTGCTTGAATCTGTGTTCTGACACGTACACCAGCATGTTTAGAGATAATCTTTACTGTTTCCTGCGCCCAAGTAGTACCTGTTGTGACTGTTTGTCGTCCAATGCGTGCAGTCGCAGCTTTATCCAAACTTACCTCAAGAGACTCTCCATTTGCAACGACATCATCGTTGAAACAAACAAAAGTGTAAGTCTTTCCACGCATTAAAAATAGCTGGTTAGATGTGCCCGCATCAGGAGTAAAGGTTGAACCATTCATTCTTCCCTTTAGTTCTCCTACTCTCGTCGACCCTTCATAGAATCGAATAGTATAGTGCGTATTGCCTGTTATGGCACGTGTTGCAGGTTCTTTACTTGATTGATCAGGGACAAGTTCGGTAGAAGCACCGCAGTCGTTAAAATCAACAACAGACTTTTGATTATCGCTATTACTACTTACAGCACGTGAAGCAGGGGCTAGATTATCATAGCCTGACTCGATGATATCAATTCCAACTTTTGCTTTTTGATTACTCGCAGCATCATTTTCTACATTGTTATTACAGCCAACTAACAAGGCTATCACTGCACCAAAACCAATCTTTGTAATTGTACTCTTTAAATTGTATAACATCTTTTTAAGTCTTATCAATGGTTTATTCAAATCCGTGTTCATCGTCTCCTCCGATGTTTTCATTCGGATTCCAATCTTCTTCACTAGAGTTATTTGCATCAGGAGTTATTGGCTTACTATGACATATCATGCCCTCATACTCACAATTAATCTGCACCACTCTCGGTGGAATATAGGTTCTCTTCTTTCTCATAAATGGTTTAATTGTATTTGTTAAATAGTTTTGTTCTAATATAGAAAACGGCGTATTAATTGGCTGCAAAGGTATTAATAAACCTTTATTTACCCCCCCATTTTTGTTAAATAAGCATAAACTATATATAAAACAGTTGCTTCTTCAAATAGAAAGAAGGTTTCTCAATCTCCTCAAAGGGGGTGATTCAATGAAAAGAAACAGCCTCACCCCCAACCCAACTACAGCCTCTCCCCCAGCCCCTCTCCGAGTGGAGAGGGGAGTGAAAACTGTTAGTAGGATGGAAGAGAGTGGTAAGGGGGGATAGAGGTAATTGTATTTTGAAATTAAGGAAACGCCCTTCTCAATTTGAAGAGGGCGTTTCTTTGCAATGAAAAG
>ERZ773074.1067-NODE-1067-length-10846-cov-3.563710_pt1 | contig 10846 bp, 9 predicted proteins | sample MGYA00580615_ERZ773074 | MGnify/ENA primary metagenome ERZ773074 (study PRJEB29015, sample SAMEA2738126) | human oral metagenome | biome: human oral; feature: human-associated habitat; material: saliva | place: China | collected 2160 ...
CGCTCACATAGCCCAGGGATACGAGGGCAGCGACCGGCGCGAAAATGGGCTCGGGGTGGCCCAGGACGCGCTCAGCGAAAAGCCAAGCGCCCATAGACGCCGCAACAATCTGCACAGACTGAAAGAAGTCAGCCCGGACGCGTTCAACGCCCTCACGGACGAACTGCCGGGTGTTCTGTTCAGTAGTGCGTAGAATGTCTGCGAATCGTGCCATGGGCACCATCATACCGGCGCGTGTGCGGTGCACAAGGGAGTAGGGGAGTGTTGGGTTGAAGTGTGAGAGACCCCGCGCCCTGTACTTGCCCTATACCCGCGCTGTAGCCGCCTTTTTCGAGGAAATCTAATAAAGCCGCTGTTCGAGCCCCCGTTACGCAACCTAGTACGCAACCTAGCCGCGCAGGCGGCGCGCCACCCTCGCCAGCAGACCCGGCTGTGCGGGTGCTTCAGAAGATGACTCAGGCTCAACGGTGACGGGGCGCATTTCTTCCGCACCGTGCGCGCTGTACCCACCACCGAGTGCGCGGGCACGTTCGAGCTGCCGGCGGTGCTCGGCGTCCCAGGAGTGTGCCCGGTCAGACATTGCCCACTCGAACCCCGCGGTGAGGGAGGTTTCGGTGAAGAGATCGCGTGCGGCACGGACGGTTGCACCCAGCGGCTCGGGGAGAGCCGGGACCTGCTCCACGGCGGGGAAAGGCACGGGCGCTTCTGTGTTGCCGCGAGCGTCTGCATCGCCGCGCGTTTTTGCATCAGGAGCAAGAATCTGTGCCAGCAAGTAGGCACGCTCGGCGCGTAGCACCTCCAATAGCTCGGTACGGCGTGCATCCGATGCCACCGCCGCGTGCCGTAAGGCGGCGGCAACCATCAGCTCGGGAACACCACCGGCAAGCATACCCAACGGTAGGGTGAACTCGCCCAGCCCGTACAGGCTCAGGGCGCCACCCGCACGCATCTGCGTGAAGGCATCCGGCACGAGGGCGAGCACGGGAATACCCGCCGCGGCGGAGAACACCGCCGGATGGTAGCGGCTGGTCAGCGTGAACGCCGCCGCACGGTGCACGGTAACGCTCTGGTCGGCGTGCAGAATCGGCAACAGGGTCGCCGGGGTGGAGGGGCTGAGCCGCTCAGCGATGCGCTGGTGCGTCTGAATATCGCCGCTTTCGGGGTTCTGCGGGTCGCCAAAATGGCTCAGGAATACGGGCGCGTAGCCGTGCTCGCGCCACATGCTATCGAGCAGACACGCAATCTGCTGCGCCTGCTGTTCGGTGCACTCGTTGACGGTGACGCACACGTAGCGCTCGGGCAGCTCATCCAGTACCTGACCTGCGGAAACGCCCTCCGCATAGTGCAGGGTACGCGCCGGGGAAGCCGCCAGGTAGTCGGTGGCATCGTCCACGCTCAGGCGCGCGTCAATACCCCGCTCACGGCACCAGGCGAGGGAAGAATGTTCGCGCACCGTCACCGAACGGGCGGTGCGCAGCATGCGCTCCAGAACCTGCGCATCGTGCAGGTTCAGCACCGGGCCCAGGGACTGGCCGGTCACGTACACGGGAACGCCCGCATGCTCGGCGGCACGCACCGCGGCGGCACGTTCGTAGAGCAGCCAGCCGTAGCGGGAGTTGAGGTTGCCGCCGCCGGAGACCACGACCGCATCCATGGTGGCGATAGCGTCCGCGAAATCTACCATCCGCTCAACGGTCTGCTCCAGCGGATGCAGCACCTCCGGTAGTGCCTGCACCTGCGGCAGAGCCACCAGCTCGGTGATGGAGGGGCGCTCCCGGCCGGCGTGCAGCTGTGCCAGGATGCACTCAAGCGCCGCGAGGGTCAGCTCGCGTTCAGCCGGGGCCCAGGGGAAGAGGAAAAACGGCAGGTACTCGTAGGGTGCGCCCACCTCATGATGTACCGCCTCACGATTTGCCGCGCCGATATAGCGCGCCGAATGCCCCACATCGCGGGTCATGAGGGTGACCGCCGCGCCGCCTTCAGAAAGCGCCTGAGCGCTCGCAATGGTCATGGCTTCGTCACCCACGTGGTAGGTGTGCTGGCCGATATCGCCAATGACGAGCACGCGCGGTGTTGCAGAAGGCAGCGCTGTAGAAGAATGATTGTTCTCTGTCATGGCTACGCGCCCTTCTGCTCTGCCGACTCAGCCTCAGTACCGCGACGAACCAGGGACCGCTGATTGAGGGAACGCTTCGCCAAGGAACGCAGCGCGCGGCCCGGGGTGCGCAGGTGCTTGAGAACCCGCAGGCGCTCCTCAATGCTCTGCTGGCGGCTCTCAATAGCCTGCTGACGAGCCTCGATACGCTCCAGGCGGCTCTCGATAGAGCGCAGAATGTCCAGGGATTCTCGGGTCAGATCGTGCCCGTCAATCACGCGGCGCTCCAGGTCAGCCGCCAAATGTGCCTGGTACAGGTACGCACCCGGTCGGGCACCCGCCTGCAGATCCTCACGGATAGCGCGGGCGCGCACCAACGAATCGAAGCGGGCATGATCAGCCTGACGCTTCACGCTGTTCGCCTCGGCGCCCTCCGCGTCGGGGCGCAGCGACCAGTATGCCAGCGGCTCATCCACCAGCAGAATATCCGCAACGGAGGCGGCACGCATGTTGAACTCCCAGTCACCGACCACCGGCAGGGACTCGTCGTAGAAACCGACCAGCTCGTGCAGGCTGCGGCGGTAGAGAATGCCAATCGGCACGGCACGGTTCGTGCGGAACAGGAACTGCAAACCGACGCTGGGCAGGCCGTCGTGGAAAATACGTTCCTCGTACACCTCGAACTCGCCCTCGGCGTTCTTGCGTTCGTACCGCTCCACAACGCGGGTGGTGCACATGAGCGCGCCGCTTTCTTCGAGCGCCGCGACGGTGCGTTCCAGGAACTCGGGTGCCCACAGGTCGTCGTCATCGTGAATCGCCACGTACTCGGAGGTGGTCGCCGCCAAACCGGCGTTGGATGCCGCCTCCATGTTGTCGCCGGCGGTGGTCAGCAGCTGTACGCGGCCGGAACCCAGCGGGGATGCCTCAATGACGGCGCGGGTTGCCTGCTCGTCGCCTCCATCGTTAATCACACAGACCGTGTAGTCGGTGAAGGTCTGCTGCGCAATGTTCTCCAGCGCGCGGCTCAAGAAGCGGGGGCGGCCCTTCGTGCGGACCAGAATAGCTACGGTAGGGGAAGACATAACCACAATCAGTCGAGGGTGAGCGGGCCCGTGCCAGCCCAGGAACTCAACCCATTATGAAGGTGTGCACTGTTCAGACTCAACCCGCCACCCGTCCACGCCGCAGCAGCAGGCACACAGAGGCATACACCGCCCCTAAAAACTAGCTGATGGACTGTAGCGCCACCATCGCCAGCACACCGAGCACAAAGCACGCCGGAATGGTTACCAGCCACACTAGGAGAATCTGCAGAACAATCCGGGATTTCAGCGCGTTAAAGCGCTGGTTCACGCCCGCGCCGAGCGCCGATGCCGTCGCCAGATGCGAGGAGGAGAACGGCACCTGCAGCAGGAAGTAGCCGAGCACCTGCACCACCGCGGTCGTACCCTGAGCGACCGCGCCACGGAACGGGTCCAGGCGCACCATCTTGTAGGCGAAGGTGTAGCCGATGCGGCGGCCACCGGTCAGCGTACCCGCACCCAGGCTGAGGGCAATAATGAAGGTGCCCAGCAGCATCCCGCCCCAGGTGAGGGACTGAACCAGCGCCGGATCCATGATGCGTTCGCTCAGTAGCGCCCACAGCAGCAGGTACAGGTAGCCGGTCTGCAGGCCGTGGAGCAGTGAAATTGCGGAGGCAGACACCGCCAGCACCTCGCGGGCATGCTGATTCACCAGGCGCGGGTTATGGCCGACCACCAGCCGGTAGAACGGCACCACCATCAGCCAGGACAGCAGAAAAATGAGCGGCGGCAAGTAGAAGAGCGGTAGCAGAGTCGCCCCAAAAATATGCGGCAGGAATGCGAGCGAACCGAACCCTTCAGCGGCGCTGTCAATCCTCGTTTGGGTCCACCAGCTCACACCGGCGAGGGCACCCACCAGTGCGTGGGTCGAGGAGGACGGCAGCCTCAGGAACCAGGTGAGCACACCCCAAATAGCGCAGACCAGCAGCGACGCAACGATACCGTTCAGGCCGGTGATGCCCTCCGGGGCGCTCACCCACGAGGCGGAATACTCACCGAGTAGCAGGAACGCACCGACCACGCCGAGCACGTTGAAGAGCGCGGCAAGGTACAGGGCGGAGCGCTCGCCGAGGGCGCGGGTACGCACCGGAACAGCGACGGCGTTTGAGGCGTCGTGCACACCGGTGACGTAGACCGCGGCAATGAAGGCGCAGCAGGCGAGAAGACCCAGGAGCATTAGGATTCCTGAACGATGATGCGGCCGATTTCGGCGGACACATCACGCATAGCGTTGGAGGCGGCGGTCAGCTGCGCGAGGAAGGTGGCGTAGCGGCGGTACCGCTCGGGGGTGTAGCGTTCGGCAATGTACGCGTCGTATTCTTCGGCGGTGCGTAGCGCCTGACGGGAGATGCGCAGCATGTCCATCCAGTAGTTGTCGAGGCCGCGAATATCGGCAAGTTTGGGGATGACGGCGGCGGTCAGCACCGCCTGACGCTGAATGATGTCCAGGATTGAGGTGATGTGCGTGGCGAAGCCGTCAATGCTGTGCAGGGACAGCACGTGCGCGGCGCTGGTGAGCTTCTCAACGGCGTTGGTGAGCTTGCGTGCCAGCGTGTACAGGTCTTCACGCGGAATGGGCGGGGAGAAGGAGCTACGCACCTCGGTGAGGGTGCGGAACAGCAGGTTCGTGGAGTCCGCCTCGTGAGTGAGCATGCGTTCGAAGAGTTCGGGGTACTCCGCGACGGGGGAGCCGACCATTTCAGAGAGCAATGCCGCCGCCTCACCGACCTGCGCTGAAATTTCAGCGAGGGAGGCGAGGGACTCGTTGGCGTGGGGGAAAAGTCGGTGCAGCATAGTTCCCAGTCTAACCAGTATTGGGTGCTGCGGGTGCGCATAGCCCGCGTGTATCTCATGAGCGCCCGACCTGCAAACGTTATAGCGCCGACCTGTTCACGGTTGCGCCTGAGGGTTTTAAACAAAAAACGGTGGGGGTCGATTTCTCGACCCCCACCGGAACGTTTAGGGATGTCGGGTTGGGAGCGCCTCTCGGCGGAAGGCCGCTCGAAGCGGCTAAAGATTTGGAGCCCGGGGCTACCTATTAGCAACCCGACATCTTGTAATTATTATCCACCCGAACCCGGCACAGAGTCAATTAGAAACAGACTTTTCACGCCTTTGCGACCCAATGTGGAACCTGTGCCAATTCGTGGCACGCACCCACATTTTTAGACGCTCAAACGTTGCAGAAGACTAGAATGCTTCGAGGTTGGTCTGCGATTTTTCCTGCGCAGAATCAGCCTCCGAAGCCCCGTTAACCTTCTGACCAGACTCAATAGCACGCAGCTGGGCGGCGACCGCCTCCAAATCGTGCGCGATCTGCTCCATCTGCTGAGCTTGACGAGGCAGACGAGCACGACGCTCCACCGCCTCACGCTTCACCTCGTGGCTACCCGGAACCGAACTATCCTGCCCGGCAGAGCGCGCATAATCGGTGCGAATACCCAATGCCACCACGTGCGCAAACGCCGCGCAACGTTCCATCGCAATATCCATATCGCCGGTGTACAGGCCCGCCAGAATCTCATCAATCGTGCGGACCACCTCATCGGCACTCGGCGGGTCGGGAACACCCGCCACCACGTGCGAACGGTAGTCCTCCGCCATGCCCAGCTCAAAGGCGCGGCTCACTCCGCGTGGTGAACGATGCACCACATCCCGTAGCCAGTACATACGCCACAGCGCACCCGGCAGGGAGTGGGCGCTCGCGTGCGACCAGAGTTCGGCGAGCATCTCAATACCGTAGTCGTCGGTGAAGCTGACGAGCCGTTCGGTCATCTGCTCGTCGGTGCCGCGTCCGCGCATCAGCAGGATGCGTGCGGAGGCGTGCGCCGCCTCTTCGCGTGCGGCGGGGTCCATGCCGCCTTCGTGGCGTTCAAATTTCTCGGCGGAGTAGAGGACGGGGCGGTGGTGGGTGCGGTGTCGGGTGCGCCAGGAGGCGCCGGTTGATGATGCGGGTGTAGACATAGGATTTCCCAGTGTACCGTTCATTGGCTGGGGGCCGGTAGTGTATAGTATTTCTATCTGCACACTTTCAGTTTTGTGTGGATAGGAGCGCCTTTAGCTCAGTCGGTAGAGCTACGGACTTTTAATCCGCAGGTCGTGGGTTCGAGCCCCACAGGGCGCACTAGCCGACCCGTCGCCTCCCGCTTTGCGGGGGTCGGCGGGTTTTTGCGTCTTCACCCTTATGCGCGGGGTTTTACCTCGTGCCTATCCCGTGTGGTGGGGCGTGTCCTGCCGGGTTCGCCTGGCAGTTGTTGATTTGTGTACGTTGACCCGAAAAGATGAGGAAACCCGTGAGCGTCACCATTAAGAACCCCGAAGAAATCACGATTCTTGCCACTGGCGGCACGATCGATAAGTTCTATTCGGTGGCGGGCACCATGGATATTGGTGAGCCTGCCGCTAAGGATCTGCTGGACCGCGTGATTACCGATATCCGTTTTGATATTCGCCCGCTGATTGGTAAGGACAGCCTGGACATGACCGATGAGGATCGTGCCGAGCTGACCGAGGCCCTTAACGCTGTGACTAACACTCAGGTGCTCATCACTCACGGTACCGACACCATGCCGGAGACTGCCCGCTACCTGGTGGAGCACGCCGACCTGGGCGATAAGGTTGTGGTGCTGACCGGTGCGATGCAGCCCGCCGTGATGGCTCGTTCGGATGCCGGCTTCAACCTGGGTGCCGCTATTGCTGCCCTGAACCTGCTGGAGCCGGGCGTGTACATCAGCATGAGCGGTCGTATTTTCCCTGCTGAGAGCGTGCGTAAGGACCGTTCTCGCGGCATTTTTGAGGGCTAAGATGGCTGATTCCGCTCGTATGCGGAGGGACGAACCGGTTTCTGCCGCTGAGCTTGCGCAGGTGGCAGGTTCCTCGGATCTTATTCCGCAGGAGCGTATGTCGCGGGAGCATATGTCCCGGGAACATATGTCGCAGGCGCAGCTCATGCAGCTACAGGCCATGGAGGAGCTGGAGCAGCAGGCTGACGAGTTCTGGAATGTCACCAGTGATTACCCGCTGCCGGCTAAGAACCTGTACCTGGTGCGTGTGCTGCTGCTGGTCGTACCCTCGCTGATTGTTGTTTATTACTTTATCCGCGTCACGCTTTTTCCGATTGGTGCGGTGCCGCTGGTCTACCTGGTGATGCACATGTGGCTTGCCATGATTTACCGGGCAAACCGTTCGGTGAAGCTGGTGCTGCTGGCAAATGCGGCATCCGGGGTTGCGGCGGCCATTATGACGGCGTTCTTTGTCTATGCGCTGGTGACGGTGCAGGGCCCGCAGACTCTGCTGGACCGTGTGGGCATGTTCTATACGGTGACCCTGCTGACGGTGATGGCTTCCTTCGCGTTGGAGGTTCTGTTCTCGCTGTTCTACAGTTTGGCGGTTCGCAGGAGCCTGCGCCGTAGCAAGCGGAAGAAGGCGGAGGAAGAGCGCCAGAATGCAGAAGAGCAGAAGGTAGCAGAGCCGAACGCGGAGGTTTCGTAGGCGGCAGAGCAGGGCTAACCTGCGCCTCAACAGGGCCAAATAATGATGCTGAGCGGCGTTGCCTGCGGCGCCCAGCTACTGCTCAGATTCCCTTAAAGTACGCGTGATACGGTAGAGACAGAAACACGACCAGCACCTGCCAGGAGGTCACCCATGGGCGCTACACACCTGAACACAGATGCCGCTTCATCCGCAGAACACCCGGATGAAGATCTCAGTGTGCAGACTCGCTATCAGGCGCCTATCCGCCAGGCGACGCCTGCCACTCCGGAGGTGTCCGTTCCGCTGAACGTGCCGCCGGTGGTGACTGGTTCGCATCCGGTTATTTCGGCTACTTCTACCGTCATCATTCAGGATGGTACGAACCCGCCGATTGTGGTGCGTACGCATCCGACGGGTCCTCTACCGCCGTTCCCGGGGCAGGGGCAGCTGCCCGCTTTTCTGCGCACCTACACCGCTGATGAGGTGAAGGAACGCAAACAGAAGCTCAAGAAGAACCTGCTGGTCCGCGCCGTTATTCTGTGCATTTTGAGCATCGTTGAAGGCCTCATTATCTCCCAGTACACGCAGCCGTTGGCGATTTGCTTTGGTTTTGTGGCGGCGCTTTACCTGGTGGTTCAGATGTGGCCGCTGATGCGCCCTCCGCGTGATTCGGCGGACGCCTCCGTGTATAGCGTCTGGGCTATCTGCTCCCTGATTGGGTATGTTGCGGTGGGGCTGGTGCTTTCACCGATTACATTCCTGCTGCTGATGCTTGACTGGGCTGGGGTTTCGATGGGCCTAGACCCCCTGCTGATACTTGTTGCCTTGGGCCTGGTCTGGTTGAGCGAGGTTGGCTTATCGTTGCTGACCATTTACCGCTTCAATAACTTGCGGATTGCGATGGCGAACCAGGCAGATTCGCCGTCGTTACCTGACAGTATTTCTGCGACGGTTGACCCGTCCATTTCTGCCTAAAGTTTTTTGAGGCGGCGCGGTAGATGAACGCCGCGCCGCCACCCACACACCACACACTCGCTCATACATCTTCCACACACACTATCAGCCGACATTCGAAAGATTCAGCTATGTCCGCCGTCGAGTCCTCTCCGCCATCCGCTCCGAACACCACGCATCCTACGAAGCCCGCCACCCCCACTCTCGTGTCTGTGGCGGGTTGGGTTCTGCTCGCTATTGCTGTGGGCTGGCTGGCGCTGATTGCGTACACCGGCATCTCCTATGCAACCACCCATTTGTCGCATTTTTCGACCTGGCGCGCCCAGTCGCTGGTGGATGCGCAGGCGTACTACCCGGTGCTTTTCCTGATGGTCAGCGCGTTCGGTAACGTGACCCTGCATGGCTTCTGCACGGTGGCGTACCTGCGTGGTTACCGGTGGGCGGCGTTGGTGCTGTCGGTGGCGTTGGCGTTGGGCGTGTTGGCTTCTTTGCTGATTATGCTGACGGTGGCGGCTCTTCTGGGTACGTTGAATGGTGCGCCGAGCCAGGACGTTGAGCTGCTGCTCAGTAGCGCTTCGCCGCTGTACACGCCGGTGTATGTGGCCGGCCCGTACATGCTGGTGTGTGTTGTGGCGTTGGCGCTGGTGTGGTCGCGTCAGTCGCGTTCTTACATGGAGGCGCGCCGTGATTGGCGTGTGCGCCGCAGCGAGGATTACCTGATTTAGCCTCAGAGGTTCTGGCCGCGGCTCCTGCGGCTCACCGATAACTTTATTTATCCAACCACTATTCACCCAACCACAGTTAGGATGACTCGTGCACCCTACTTCCGAATCTGCGCACGAATCCTCATCGCAGACGAGCCCCGGCTCTACCACCCCCGCCGCCAAGCGCACATATGATGAGAGGGCGGCGTTTGAAGAGGTAAAAAGAAACCTTGGCATAGTTGGCGACAAGGAACAGGAATATAACCGGGGACTGGAGCTTCTTAGTAAAGCCTATTCCATCGGTATGACGCTCATTCTGGTGTATTTCCTCCTGGACGCGTACCAGATTCTCGTGACTGCGGGTCGTAGTGTGAACATCGGCTCGTTCCTTAGTTATGCCCTGCCGAAGGTTCTGCCTGACGCCCTCTTGGTGGTGCCGTTCCTCTGGATTGTTCTGGGGTGGGTCAAAGACGGGTACATTAATCCGCGCCGCCTGACGATGCTGTACCTTCTGCTGTGCTTCTTGAGCGGTGTGCTCTCGTTCGCGGGTGTTTTTGGTATGGCGCAGGTGCTTTTCCCTGCGTTTACTGCTTTGGATTCCGCATCGCATCCTGTTGCTGCTTCGTCTATCGTGACGCAGGTTTTGGTTGCGGTCATTACGGCGGGTAGCGCTGTTCTCATGTTCCTGCTGACTCGCCCGGCGGTGGGTGCGGTTCCGAGCCTAGCGGTGATTCGCAAACAGATGAGGGATATCGAGAAAAACACCTCGGGTGCTGAGGATGAAGAAGAGCTGACTCGCGAGGATGTTCTTCGTCAGCTTGAGAAGGAAGAAGGCCCGGTCAAGGACTCTACCGAGCAGCTGTTGCGTGAGCTTTCTGCCGATTATGCGCTCTCGAATGATCCGGTGGAGAAGAACCGCCTGCTGGATGAGATACAGCAGGTTCAGCGTGCCCAGAAGGCGGGTGTAAAGCCCAATCGCGACGGCGCCTCCGCTGGTGGGGCTGATAATCCCCAAGCACACGAGGACGCGAAGGCTACCGCTCCTGCAGCCCCTGCCGCGCCTGAGGTGGTGCTCCCGCCGCGGCCGAAGGCGCTACGCGGCGTCATGTGGTGCGCTACAGCCATCATTATTCTGTCGGCAATCCAACGTATTTATGTATCTATCCATAACGAGGTGCCAGATCGCGTTATGGAAATGATGCCGGGCATCATCATTTCAGGCATATTCGCTACCTTCATCTTCTCTCTCATACCGATTTTCGTCCTCCGCCGACTGTTGAAGGGCCGTAGATGGGCGTACTTCCTCACCCTCTTCGGTAGCGCTTTTATAGTTTTTATCGGGGTGATGAATCTGCAGGCTTTCATCTCGGCTGATTATTTCTCCAGGCTGGCGGATGAATCACTGACTTCAAGGCCCCGAGACTACGTAGTTTCCATTGTGGTGAGTGACATTATGGGAGCTTTTCTCACGGCCTTCTACCTGGTGATAGTTGTGCTGCTCCTTAGCCGTTCCACCAGGTTGTATGTGGCTACTGCGA
>ERZ773074.1073-NODE-1073-length-10826-cov-5.973540_pt1 | contig 10826 bp, 11 predicted proteins | sample MGYA00580615_ERZ773074 | MGnify/ENA primary metagenome ERZ773074 (study PRJEB29015, sample SAMEA2738126) | human oral metagenome | biome: human oral; feature: human-associated habitat; material: saliva | place: China | collected 2160 ...
AAATATCACCTACAGGTAATGGTTCTAAATAATGATTCTGGAGAAATAGTTGCAGAAGCTGTTTTATCAAGAAATGATGACGCTCAGAAGTATACAAAGGTCGAGTTTAAGAAAGATAAAGAAAATCCATCAGAGCCACAAAATAACATTCTAAATAAGAAGAAAGATGAGATTGGAACGGGTGTCACAAATAACTTTATGATGTCTGCAATAATGGCTATTACAGCCTTGGCAACAGGTTCATTTGTTGCCTTCAAGCTAAAATCAAGTGATTAAGGGATGATTCTCGATTACTTATAGCCGAGTAGTCAATCAAAAAGCACGGCAGAAGAAAATGCAATCAACATTACTAATCTTTGTGGCGTTTACACCTACATATCTAAAAATAGTTCTCACAAATAGAAAGGAGGCGAATTACAGCTAATGTACAGAATAGACAGAATTTATGTAAATGCTCAACATGAAATGTTTCCATATTTTGATACACTTGCTCATAAAGCAAAGAATCTTTACAACGCTTCGTTATTCAGGATCCGTAACGCTTTTACAGCACATGGTAAGACAAGTTTGACATCTAATGAAAAAGAAGTTCTTGATGAATTAGCACTTCTTAAAGGTCAAAATAATTACTGTGTTCTTGGATATATAGTATTAGAAAGATTGATGAGAGTTACACAAAATCCAGACTTCTTTGCAGATCTGCCTGTGCAATCAGCTCAAGCAACTGTGAAACATGCATGTTTTGACTTCCAAAATTGGTTATCTGCGTTGAAAAAGTATAAGCAGAATCCCACTTTGTTTACTGCAAAGCCACGTATGCCTAATTATTGCAAAGGTAACATTACCACTTTTACCTTGACGAATCAGGAAGCCGTTGTTTATGATGATGAGTTAAAACTACCCAAAACCAAACAAAGGCTCAAAATACGTAAAAGGCACAACGCAAGATTACAAGAAGTAAAAGTTTGTCCCGTATCAGGTGGTTATGACGTTTTACTTGTGTATCTGGTTAAGGATCAATTGGTAAAAAGTGGGGCACATTCTGCGGCAGTTGACTTTGGTGTAGATAATACAATGGCAGTTGTAACAGATACTGGCGATAGCATCATCTTCAAAGGTGAATACATTAAAAGCATTAACCAATACTTCAACAAAGAAACAGCCTATAGAGTTAGTCTTATGAGTAAAGGTAGTGCCACTACTACTCGTGTGTGGTCAAAGAAGCTAGATCGGCTTTCTGCATATCGAACAAACTATATTAGAGATTGTTTCCATAAGATGAGTAGACTGCTCATGGAGTGGTGCAAATCTCATGAAATAGGCTATCTCGTACTTGGTTCTAATAAGTTCTGGAAACAGGAAACTAATATGGGTAAATGTAGTAATCAAAACTTCGTAAGTGTTCCTTTTGAAATGCTAAAAACTATGATTGAGCTAAAATCCAATGAGTATGGAATTACTGTTATTCGACAAGAAGAATCCTATACAAGTAAAGCAAGTTTTATTGATTTAGACTTTATTCCTGTATACAGTAAGGAAGACCCAAACAAGTATCGCTTCTCTGGAAGAAGAATCCATCGTGGATTGTATAAGTCAAAAGATGGCACATTGATGAATGCAGATATTAACGGAGCTGCCAATATCCTAAGAAAAGCTGGGTATGATGTAAGCAACATAAAAATTACAAGACTACTAGATCCTGCAATTATTCAATTCAAAACTTTAAATTATAAGTAACCGTATAGAAGCGGTAGAGGTCGTGTGAGCCGACCAATGTGAAACCGTAGTGAGAGTATTGTAAAAGATGCGTAGCTACCAAGCCACATAAATTAAAATCCTTTAGATAGCAAGTGTATCAAGAGGATGCCAAATCTGAATAATATGTCAGGTGGGGTAGCTCATTAGGCATATTGGTGTTAAAAAAGACATCAAAAAAATTTCCTGTAAAAAATGCAAAAATCAGGGATTTTTTTATATCATTTTTCACGAAAAATAACATAATATATCTATGAAAGAGGAGAAAAAAGAAGATAAAATGAATTTTAAGAAATTACTTTTAGGAACTATGGTTGCTACTATGCTAGCTGGGTGTAGTGCAACAAATTCCACTTCAACACAACCTTCTGCAAAGGAAGATGTGCAGAAGAAAACTGATACCAGCTTAGAAAAGACTACAACCGAATCAGCGGACAAAGACAAGAAAGAGGATGTAGCAGAAAAGAAGGACGAAAAGACCGAAGAAAAGTCTGAAGAGAAATCCGAAGAAAAGAAAGAGGAGAACACTCAAGATCAACAGAAGAAGGTGTTGATCGGAGAATGGAAGTTGAACTCTGTTAAGGTGAATGACAAGACGTACACTTTAGAAGAGTTAAAGACAATTCTCCAGGAAGAAGCTTATAAGAAGAACTTGTTAGGCTTCACATTCACGGAGAAGGAAGTTTCAATGACTGTAGATGGTGCAGATAAAGGAACTACCGCATACCACTACAATGAAAAAGATGACACATGGGAAGATGAGACAGCAAGATTAAAGTTCAAGGTTGAAGGAGAAACACTAAGCCTTGTAGAAGGAAATACAACATATTTGTTTGCAAAGTGATTTAAGGATATGTTTGCAAAATTATTGGTTTCCATTCTACTGTTTTTTAACCCAAATATGCGTTTAGACGCAATCAAAGCAGCATCAAACACAACAAGCTTTATTACAGATGTACCGACTATCGTTTCGTTAAACAATAGTACGGAAATGAAAAACGCCTGCAAGGACATCGAGAGTGATGTGAAGGCAGGAGAAGAACGCATCGAACAAGAGCGTATTGCTCAAGAACAAGCGGAAGCTGAAGAAGCTGCACGTCAAGCAGCATTAGCAGCACAAAGTTCTTACAATAACTATAACAATTATAACTACTCAAATAACTACTCAAGTTATACAGCCTCAGACTACACCTATAGCCCTCCAGCAATGACAATGGGTAACTACGGAAGACTGGTTGTAGGTGGCACATCATGGGTATTAGAAAGCAGAGGCTTTCAGGATATTGTAGATAGAGGTGATTGTTGGGTTGGTGAAGGATACCCGACGATCTTCGGAGCCCACTGGAATCTTGGATTTACAGCAATCGAGTATGCCTCAACGGCAACTTGGTATAAACCAGATGGATCCGTAGTTACACTATACAAAGTTTCAGAAGACTGGAATGCACACAACTATGGCACCGTTACAAAATCTAACGGAGAATACTATTCTAGCAATCCAGCAGGTCCGATTGCGATGTACACGTGTACTTCGACATCTGGTAATGACGTATACTTGTCATATTGGACATATTGAGTATGAGCATTTTTCTTTGTAAGGAATGTGGGGAAGAATTCAAGAGCCAGAAAAGCCTATCGGGACATATTTGGAATCGTCACCATATTACAGTAAAAGAATATTATGATAAATATCTAAAAAAATCCCCCGACGAGGGGATTTGCTTTTGTGGAAACCCAACTATTTTTCTAGGAACAAAGTACGGATACTCAAAGCATTGTAGTTGCAAATGTTCCGCAATTGATGAAAGAACAAAAAGAAAAAGAGAACAGACTAACCAAAAATTGTTTGGTGTAAATTATCCTGCGAAATCTGAACAGATAAAAGAAAAAACCTCTAGGGTTTTTATGGAGAAGTATGGTGTTCCTTGGGGATTTCAATCTGAGGTAGTAAAAGAGAAAATAGAGAATACATTTTTGGATAAATACGGTGTTAAAAGTCTATTCCAATTACCAGAGGTTAGAGAAAAAGCTATGAATACAATTCGTGAAAACATTGATGAGGTGAACAAGAAAAAGACGGCTACATCCCTCGCCAATTACGGAGAAACATCGTGGGCAAAAACCGATTGGGGAAGGAAATTTCTCAAGGATATGGGGAGAGATTCCAAAACTATCGAAAAGAAAACACTTTCTATGAAGGAAAATAATTCATTTCAATTTTCGGCAGGAGAAGAGTTACTGTATTCGAAATTGGTCGATATATTCGGAGTAGATGGAGTTAAAAGGGAGTATTTTTCGGATGAATATCCATATAAGTGTGATTTCTACATAGAACCAATAGATACATACATTGAATATAATGGTTTTTGGCATCACGGGGGACACTGGTTTGACAAGGATAATCTTGATGACACCATGATTTTGGCAGAATGGAAAAGAAAAGCGGTAAATAGTCCAAATTATAAAAAGGCAGTTTACACATGGAGTATAAGAGATTTAGAGAAACGCACATGTGCGATTAACAACAACATCAAATACATTGTTTTGTGGAATATTAAAGATATTTTAAACCTTTCTTTTGAGACGATAAAACAGAAAGCTTAGAAATTTTTGTTACCAAACGATTCACAAGCAGCAATGTATACTTATCATATTGGACATACTAACTAAAAGGTCAGTTCACAACTGACTTTTTTATTTGACATTATTTTCTTTATAGCATATAATAAAGGTATATCAAAGGAGAGAAAAAAATGAAAAAATTAAGCAAAAATTGTAATGTTCAACTAATTATCAAAAATACAAATGTAGTAGCAGATACCAATCATTTGTGTAGCGAAGTATATGGTAACTTTTGTGGCACAAAGAATGAGGTTATATCTCAACTGAGAAAAGATCTCGTTAAATATAACAGTTTTACAGGAAAACTACTTACAGACACCTTAGATGCAATTAACAAGACATCCAGAGTATACAAGAGTGTTGGAGAAGGCGTGTACGAAACGGTGATACATGCATTTAATCCGACAACAAAGAAGCTTTATACATTTAAGGTTAAGTACGATGTTAAAAGAATGTCTAATTTACCAAGCAAGCACAAGATCAACAATATGGGCGAAAATCTATATGAAAAAAGATTAGTACAATTATATGGCGGTGGCAACCTTGGTAGATATAGACTCGCAATCAAAAATGTAAATATTTATAAACTTTTAGAATTGTTGTCTCCTATGATTAGTGTGCAATTTAAAAATGCTGCATCAATAAGATTTTCAAAAGAAAACGGGTTTACAATTGATTATCCTAGAAACTTCGAATTTAAACCTAATGATGATTTAACAATCAGTATTAACCTAAACAATTATTGGTCTACTGTATATGTGGATATCATCTACAAAGGTCGCACCGTAAAACTGTTAAACAATCGTTACGAAGAAATTACAAAGGAAAGTATTACAGAAGCACTTAAAGTAGCAGATCAGTTTGACGAGATTTGTAAGATCGTTAAGAATGCGTACTCGCTTTGAGATCGCAAATAAAGAAGAATATAAAAAAAGGAAGGGGATTAAATGAGAGAATATTTCAGCAAAATGGGTGTATGTAGAGAAATTGAAGTAATTAAAGAAACATGCCCAAAGGAGCTGCATCCATATTTAGACGAATTGCAGAAGAATATATTGGAAAGACAGGGCTTTCGATTGTCGGAATTGGTGGATCACCTAGATAGATCCTTGACGCAAAAGGAAGCTCAGTTGGAAGGGAAGGCAAGAAAAGATATGAAGGCAAGAGACTTTGCAGAAAGGTATGGATCCATTTCAGAAAAGAAGCCCCACAATAGTAGAACTGTGCTAAAATAAAAAAAATAAAAAAATACAAAAAAGATGTTGACAATGAAATAGCATCATGTTAATATCATAGATGTAGCATCGATACCACATAACGTGGACGGAAATTTGGGAATGACAACCAGCGATTTACTTTATCTTGTTATTTCCAGTCGCTAAGTTCTTTGACAACTTGAAACTATGCAGCACTGAACCCAGTGTGAGAAATCGAAAGTCAAGACCATGGCTCTGGGATAGGTCTGAACGATGTGGCTCAGCTCGAAGGATACTTCGAGTCAACCATTGACTATACTATATATTGAAGTGTATGGACAGCTTCTTCGCTCGAAACAGAGGTAGGAGTATCAAGGATCTAGTGCTACATACTATGAGGATACAGCACAACAAAGGCGTGCCAATCGTAATTGAAAGGTAATGTGAATAGCATTACCCTAGAATCCTAAAACCTGATGGCGTCGAAAACCATGCAGTAAGTAGGAAATTCGAATCAAGGTGGCAGAACACAAGAAAACGTATGTAGAAATACATACGAAATAAATCGTCAGAAAGTTGGTGTAAGTAGCTAAAGCGTGTTCAGTTCTAAACTAGAATGGAAAGATCCGCACAAGTAGAATGCGAAAAAACTATTTTTGACTGAATGGTTAGTGAACATGGCAGGTATCAATCCTGTTACAGCTTGGGTCCCTTCGGGGACTGGTAATAAAAAGTCGAAGACCGTACATCTTCAGGCTCAGGTTATTATTCTGTATGGCTCAATCCGTAGTAGCATTGTAAGTAAGGGGAAGCCCTCTGTGCTGTATAGTTTTAAGTTGTCAAAGCTATGCCTAATAAAAAGGCATCAAGTAGGGATGGAATAGCCCAAACTTAACGCCTGTGGATATCGTGTAAGACGTCTGCCTATACTAACGATGTAGGCTAGATGCAGTGGTAGTTGAAGCAGGAAACTCGGTATTAGTTACCAAGTAGTTCACTCTGATGTCATGGCGAATATTAATTTAGTTGCCAATGACAAATAAGTTTGGTTAAAATCTCCAAACACTCTCTTTTACCACCTATATGGTGGTTTTTTTATTTTCTTTCGTATCACATAATAAATATGACTTTATTTGATGATCATGGAGAATATTATTAAATAAGGTAAAAATGAAAGCCAGTAGGCTAAGGAGGAAAATTAAAATGACAGTTTACATCAATAAGGAAAACGAAATCTTAGAAATCGTGTGTGACCAATTCGCCACTAACCCACTAGAGGAGTATTGCCTTCCAATTAGATTTGCATCGTGCTGCAGTTATACAATGACGGAAGACAAGAAATACTCTGACTTAGATGAGCTATTGTATCCTAATCTTCAAACTTCAGAAGAAGAACAGGAGAAGTACGAAAAAGATCTTGACGGATATGATAGTATTATCGAAAAATACGAGGACCAAAAGAGCTTTTCAGGAATCATAAAGTTCTTCAACAGAATCAATGCTGAAAGCGAGTATTGGGCAGCCCCAATCTTTATTTTCGAACACAGCTCAGTGATGTTTTCAACAGCTAATAACGGAGTGTTTGCAGGATTTGCGTATCTCAAGAAGTCGGATGATTCTCTTGTTATAGAAGATAAAGAGGCATTCTATAAGCTTGTAAACGGACAACTTGAGATGTTTGCAAACTATTGTAATGGTTCTGTATTTATGGCAATCACATACCTTCCAGATGGAACTGAAGAATCCATGGGAGATATTTACAGTGAGACAGGCAATAGTTACTATGATCTGATGAAGGCGTTACCAAGAGGCAAAGATCGAGTGCAGTATTACGAATTGCAAAGCGATATATTTGGACAACTTGGTTTGACTTCAAACAAGTGGGCAATTGCCGTTGAAAAAGAAGTGAAGAAACAAGATAAGTATCTAAGTTTTGAAGAAACAATGGAACAAAATAAAAGACGTTACAAGTAAGGAGGAAAATAAAATGGAAAAGATTTATGTTAATCAAGAAGGGCAAGTCCTAATCATAAAAAAGGAAGAGACCCCAATTAACCCAATTGCTAATTTCGTTGAATTCTGTCCACTACACTGTAGAGAAGACAATAACATTGTTTTTATTTCAGATCGCTTTGAGATGATGCATTGTGAGCCACCGAAAGACACAAAAGATCTCCAAATAGTGTTTTTTGCAGAAATTTCAGGAAAGTTACAAGCAGTAAAGTCATTAGAAAAACTTAAAGAAGAGGTTCTTGGATTTGCATTTACTACAGAAAAGATGGATAAAGACGAGTTTATCGATTTAGTGAATGAAGATCTATCTGTATTCCAAGAGTATTTATACGGGAAGGTATATAATGCAAAGTTCACAGATATTAACGAATGTGAAGAAGACATTCTTGACAATGTTTACGACGATGGAAGTTTCTCTTTTACAGACGAAAATCCACTTATGAAATTTATCAAGGAGAAAAATGGAAAACGTTTGTACCGCTCACAGCTGGATGACGACTACGCTCGATATGAAAGATTATGGTGGGTAGAGACGAAAAGATGTAAAGAAGGCGGCTTCCTATCATGGGAAGAAATTTTTGACGAAGAGTAAAAAGAAAAGGTTGCAATAAGCAGCCTTTTTTATTTTCCCAAACCACTTGATTTTGTTTTCTTCTTAGAATATAATATATGTAGGAAGAGAGAGAAATTATGATATTAGAAAAGGAATTGGAAGAAATTGGAAAATTTCTGAAAAAGATTAAAAATATTAACTGTGTAAAACAAAACAAGATTTTTGTCGTGATAGACCGAAAGGCAACGCCAGAAGATGTGAACTACAATAGTGAAAAAGGATCTTCCCAACCATTGTTACCGCTCTACACACATCGAGGCTTTGATGAAACAGAGATAAGAAAAGAGTTAGAAGCAAACGACGCAGAACTACTACAGAAGGAAGTAAAATGTACAGAGTACATTGTAGAAGAAGATATCGACAAAGAAGTAGGATTCAAACGAATAAAGATAGTAATCACACTAGAAAATCAAAAGAAAGGATAAAAATGGAAAATAACGAAGTAACAATCTTAATCAAATATCACAATGATATTGAACACATCACGGAAATCAATGGCGGTGACTGGCTTGATCTGCGTGCAGCAGAGGATGTCCACCTAGAGTTTATGGAGTCTGCACTGATTAGCCTGGGTGTGTCAATCCAGCTGCCAGAAGGGTATGAAGCCCACATGGTTCCTCGATCATCTACATTCAAGAAGTGGGGAATTGTGCAGACGAACAGCATGGGCATCATTGATTGCAGCTATTGTGGTGATGGTGATATTTGGCGTATGCCAGTGCTTTGCCTTCGTAAAGAAGGTACTGTGATCAAGAAGGGCGACCGTATATGCCAGTTCAGAATCATGCAAAACCAACCAGATATTCATCTTGTTGAAGTTGAACACCTAGGCAACGAAGATCGTGGTGGATTCGGATCCACAGGAACAAACTAAAAAAGAAAGGAATTTAAACAGCAATGGAAAAGATCAGAGAAAAAGTAATGAAGGTATTAGAGAGCGGAATTAGCTCTTACGAAATTGCAAAGGAGACAGGAATCCAAATTTCCTCGTTATCAAAATACCGTAACAGCAAGTATTCGTTAGACAATATGACGCTTTCAATCGCAGAAAAGCTGGCAGGATTCTATGATAAGAATCATAAGCGTGAAGGATTTGCGAAGAAGTAAAAGAAAGAAAAGAGAGAAGAGGAAGAAGATGATGAAAAAGAGATTATTGGCACTTATAACAGTAGTATTTACATTGATTTGCATGGCACTGCCTACATACGCAGAAGAGGCTGAAGCCACAACGCCATCACCACGCAGATTGGACGTACAGTTGGTACAGGTATCACTAAGAGATAGTGGTAACACCGTACACCAAAACAACTTATATGACGGGTCAAGTTTCTTTTTAAACTTGACATGGAATGCAACAGAAACAGTCTATACAGGAGACTATTTTGATGTAATTGTACCAGAACAAGTCGATATGAGTTCTGATAAATTAGACAGAACTTTCCCTATTATTGATTCAGATACAGGAGATGTTATTGGCGAAGGAACATTGCATCCAAACGGTAACGAAGGTGGCAAGATCAGCGTTGTATTTAATGAACAAGCTAATAACCGTTCCAATTTGAGCGGAAACATTTATTTGTGGGTACCTTTTAATAAGGACCATATTCAACTAAACCAGAAGAATGTCATCACCTTAACAATCAAGGGTAATGGTATTTATGATGGATACCAAATGTCAGCAGAAACAACGATCACACGACCAAGTACAGATGGTGAAGTAATTGCTAAGTGGGGTCAGGGATTACCTGCAGAACCTAATACAGTAAAATGGATTATCCGTGTTAACAAGAGTGGTATGGATCTACATAACGTAGTATTATCAGATAGCTTGGTAACAGACAACGGCTGGTTCTTGCATCCAGTCGATATCTCTAAAGAAAGATTCAAGTTGCAAAAGGTAACATATACAGAAAATGCAGGGATCTCTAGCTGGGGAGAAGTAATTGATGTAACAGATAAAATTCAATTTGCCCCTGATTATAAGTCATGGACACTACCTCTAGGCGATATCGGAACACAAGGTTATATGTTGTTTATAAAGACAGCTATGACAAGTGGAACGCTCCAGAAAAACAATGTTGCTATCTCAAGTGACGAAGTAACAAAGGATGTTACAGCACAGTATAAACTAGCAGATGTAGGTGGAGACACAGGCGTAACAACAGTAGGAAAGCTGAAAGTTGTAAAACAGGATGCTGAAACGGGTGCAGGACTTGCTGGTGCTAAGTTTGAGATTAAAGATTTAGACGACAACACAACACAGACCTTAGTAACTGGTGAAGATGGAACAGCTGTAACACCTAATGTAGTATTCGAAGCTAACTATGAAGTAAGAGAAATCGAAGCCCCATTTGGATACAAGGTAGATAATACTGTACATACAATCCAAACATCAGTAAGTACAGAGAATGTTGTAACAGTAAAAGATCAGCCTATTACAAGAGATATTAAGGTATCTAAGACTTGGGTAGGAAACACTGGCACACAAGCGGTTATGCATTTATATGCTGATAATGTTGATACGGGTAAGTCTGTGACATTAGATACTTCAAATAACTGGGAATATACTTTTACTAACTTACGTAAGTATAACGGAACTCAAGAGGTTCAGTATTCCATTAAGGAAG
>ERZ773074.1076-NODE-1076-length-10794-cov-3.437285_pt1 | contig 10794 bp, 10 predicted proteins | sample MGYA00580615_ERZ773074 | MGnify/ENA primary metagenome ERZ773074 (study PRJEB29015, sample SAMEA2738126) | human oral metagenome | biome: human oral; feature: human-associated habitat; material: saliva | place: China | collected 2160 ...
CCACTATTGCACCATTGACTGCAATAGCTCCGGGAGCTGACTGTGCAATGGACACCAAATCAAGCATCTCTTCTTCTTCAATCCAATGACATTCATCTACGAATTTATTTTTCATCAGAGTGACTATCACATATCCGCCGCCGAAGGTGAATGCACTTAGATACAGCGTTGACAAAAAAAGCTTGATAAGGACTTTTTTATTCATTGTCCTTAACTATCTTATCTATCTTTTTTAATTCCTCATCACTAAACTTTGTATCCTTTATAGCCGCTATATTGTCAAGCACCTGCTCGAACTTTGATGCACCTATCAGTACGGATGTCACAATACCGTCTTTTAATACCCAAGCCAGAGCCATCTGTGCAAGACTTTGCTCTCTTGACTTTGCCATCTCGTTAAGCTCTCTTATGGCGTTTAATTTCTTATCTGTAAGATTATCAGTCTTTAAAAATCTTCCGTCGGTTGCTATTCTGCTGTCACCCGGCACGCCGTTTAAGTATCTGTCCGTCAGAAGTCCCTGTGCAAGCGGACTGAATGAAATAATTCCCTTATTCAGCTTTTCCGCCATATCTTTAAGACCGTTGTTCTCAACAGTTCTGTCAAAGATTGAATATCTGTTTTGATTGATAATGAAAGGCACATGAAGCTCGCTAAGAATCTTTGTAGCCTGCTCCAAGGTCTCACCGTCATAGTTTGAAAGTCCGACATACAGTGCCTTACCGCTGTTTACTATCTGTGCCAATGCTCCACAGGTCTCCTCAAGCGGTGTATTCTTATCCATTCTGTGGTGATAGAATATATCCACGTATTCAAGTCCCATTCTCTTTAAGCTTTGGTCAATACTTGCAATAAGATATTTTCTGCTGCCGAAATCTCCGTAAGGTCCGTCCCACATAGTGTAGCCCGCCTTTGTACTGATAAGCAGCTCATCTCTGTACTTTCCCATGTCTTCTTTCAGGATAATGCCGAAATTTTTTTCAGCACTTCCCGGAGCCGGACCGTAGTTGTTGGCAAGGTCAAAATGTGTGATACCGTTGTCAAACGCCGTAAATATGATCTCCTTCATATTTTCAAGATTTGAGTGATCACCGAAATTGTGCCAAAGTCCCAAAGATACAAGCGGCAACTTCAGTCCGCTGTTTCCGCAGTACGCGTATCTCATCTTCTCATATCTGTCTTCATTTGCATAATACATAAAGATCTCCCTTCAAATCAATCTTCAAATTCTTTGAACATCATTATAAAAATATTTATCATTGCAAGCGCTGCTAAAAAGATTGCCTTTTCAGCCATAAGCTTCACTGCAAAATATCCTACCGTGGTTCCCAATATAAATACCAGTATACATATATAGTAATAAAGTCCCTTTTCTATAGCGGATTTGTCCCCCGTCTTTATTCCGCGATACATATTCTGGGTTCCGGTCTTTAAATTACCTGTACACATGGTGGTAGCCATAGCTGTACCTCTTATCTTAGGAAATGTGGCAAACTGTATTCCCGATATCATAGATATTATGGAATTGGCAACCCTGTTCATTTCCTGCGGCAAAAATCCCACTAAGATAAATGCAAATATCTCAAACAGTACCAGTATCTGCCTCCAATGTATCATATTGATTCTTTCTTTTCTATACTTTATCATCTCACATATGCCCACACCTACAGCAAACGATACTATAGGTATCAGATAATTGACAGCTTCAAAAAACTTGCCCTCACATACCTTAAGTGCCATCAATATAATATTTCCCGTCTCGGCATTTGCAAAAACCTTTCCACGGTTTATATATGAATATGCATCCATAAATCCGCCTGAAAGTGCCAAAAATATGCCGACCGCTATGGACTCTGAAATCTGCCGGTTCTTCATAGTTTTACCTCTTTATACATATCACTTTATTTTAGAACAAATTTCAAATAAATAAAAGCAATAAAAAAGTATAGCCGCAAAAGACTATACTTTTTTGTTTAATTCAAACTTGTAAATCCGTCAAGTGCTTTCTGTGCCTTCTCCTCTGAAGTACTGCTCGCTGTAATGATAGCCATAAAGTTTCCGGACTTGATATAAATCTGCTTTCTGTATACGGTGTAATTTCCGCTTGTATCTGTAGCGTTCAGTGCAATAGTCTCCTTACCGTTGAACCTTGCCTTATCGCTCTCAACACTTACATTTACCATACCTGCAGCCTTATACTGATTTTGCAGATTGTCCACTACCTTTGCAAGTTCGGTCTCATTTTCAAAAGGTGTACCCATCTTCTCTATAACTACATTCACACTGCTGACACCCTTGCCGTTCTCACTGGTAGCATATACATCCATATATATACTGCTATCCGCCTCTTCCTGTGACATACCTGCCTGCTTGATAAAAATATCTCTCATCTGTGCGATATTGTCTCTGCTTTGCATCTTATAGCCGTTGGCAGGCGCATCAAACTTGATATTGAAGACGCTGTTGGTATATACATTGTTTTCTTTTTTTCCTCTGTAAAACTGTATATCGTCCTCTGCATGACTCTCTTCCTCAATTACCGCCGCCTGAGTTGTAGTCTCGGCTGTAGTAGGAGCTTCGGTAGTCGTAGTCGCAACTGTGGTAGTCTCTGCCGCCGTAGTTGTACTTGCCGTAGTTTCACTCTTGGCACCGTTACTGCAGGCAGTCATCACCACTGTTAAAAACAATAAAGGTATAAAAATATTTTTTTTCATATCAATACTCCATGTAATATACTTTTTTACATATAGTAAAATTTTTGTGTGATTGCTTTATGATAAAATATTACAACAATGTAATTAAAATGTAAATATTTTTTTAACCCGGCTTTGCTTAATTGTTAAGATACTAATGTAAAAACTTAAAATTTACCCTTTAAAACTTTATTTTGCTTTCGTAAACATAGCTAAGCAGTCCTTTGTACTCTGCTCATCCAAACCGTTTACTGCTATTACCGCTACATGGTCTCCGGACTTTATAAATACCTGTGTATGGTACTCTGTTACACCGCCTGAAGTCAACTGTGCATTAAGACATGGAGCATCTTCTCCCAAGAACTTTAGAGTAGAACTTTCCACCTTGATATTGTTCTCTCCTATTCCCTCATTGTCTTTCTTTATTGTGGCTATATTTTCATCTATATAAGATTTAATATCCGTGTTATCCTTCAAAACACCGAACATCACTATTTTTGTATAACTGTCGTCATATGCATACATCTCCAATGTATCATCATTTGACATTGATCTCATAGCGTTGAACTCTTCAGAGCCTGCCATTACCATGCCGCCCGCCTTGGCATCAAACTTTATATTGAATTCATCATTTGTATACACATCGCCGTTAAGTGAACCCTTTATATCTGCTGCTGCGGCACTTGAAATCTCACCGGCACTTTCCGTAGTGCTCTCGGCAGCTGTCTCACTACTCCCTTCGGTAGTTGCCACCGTGCTCTCTACAGTACTTTCAGCTGTAGTCTCCGCCTTGTCCCCTTTACCGCCGCAAGCTGTAACGGACAGTGCGGATACAGTCAAAATACCGATCATTATAAGTTTAAAATTTTTTCTCATTTTTCCTCCTGAATATAATCAACTCTTTTTATACAGTCGTGTGATTTATCTTATCCCAAAACATATATACTCCAAGTTACTGCGCTTTTGTAAAGGCGTTCAAACAGTCTTTAACAACCTTTTCGTCTTTAGCATTTATAACTATAACTGATACATCCTTTCCGGACTCTAAAAATACCTGTGTGTGATACTGTGTAACACCGTTTGCGGTCAACTTTGCATTTATACAAGGAGCATCCTGACCCAAAAATTTTATAGTGGTACTTTCAGCCTTAATATCTCCTGCACCCTCATTATCCTTATTAATTCTTGCTATATTTCCGTCTATATAGGCCTTTAAATCCGAGGTTATATTTACAAGTCCGAATAATACCGAGCTGCTGTTTGCAGTATCATGTGCATACATCTTCAATGTGTCATCATGAGTCTTCTTTTGCATATCGCTAAGGTCCTCGGCACTTACCATCTCCATATTTACAGCTTTTGCATCAAACTTTATATTAAATACTTTATTGGTATATACACTGCCGTCATATGTACCGTTTAAATCTTCATTGCTTACTCTCTCAGCGGTGCTCTCTACAGTACTTGCGACAGGACTCTCTGTCTTACTTTCAACTTTGCTCTCAGACTTATCTTTACAAGCAGTTATGGAAAGTGCCGACAAAATAACTACACCTGCCATTATAAGCTTAAAATTTTTCTTCATTTTTCTCCTTTATATAATAATTTACTCCGCCTTTGTAAATGATCCAAGGCAATTCTCAATACTCTGTGCATCTTGTGAATTTACTTCTATTACAGCCACATGATTGTCCGACTGTAAGAATACTTTTGTACGATAATATGTCACACTTCCCGAAGTAAGCTCTGCGTGAAGAGACTCTACATCCTCACCGAGGAAGTTTATAGTAGAGTTTTCCACTTTTACATTTTCATCACCAAGTCCTTTATTTTCCTCTTTTATTGTAGCAATATCTTCATCTATATACGCCCCTACATCGGTACCGTCATCCAAGACTGTAAAATTCACCCTACTTCCCGAATCGCTGCTTTGTGCCTCCATCTTTAATGAGTAATCATTATGACTTAAACTCATAGCATTAATCTCTGCTGCACTTGTCATCTCCATATTTACAGCTTTTGCATCAAACTTAATATTAAATACACTGTTGGTATACACTTCTCCGTCGATTGTACCGTCAAGCTCAGTATTCTTTTTGTCATCTGAAAAAGACTTTACCACTATATCCTTATCCGATTGTGCACTCTCTTTTGCTTTATCTTTACGGGCGCAAGCCGTTATATAAAGTACAGACAACACTGCAACACCCATAATTATAAGTTTAAAATTTTTCTTCATTTTTCCTCCTATATCCGGAATATATTTTCGTCTTTAGTATACCACATAATTTTCATTTTATTTACTGATATTGCTGAAATAAATCAAGTCCTTCCTGTGCCTCTTTTTCGTCCTTACCGCTTGATACTATAATCATCATGTAATGATCATTCTGCAATTGTAAACATCTTAAATGCATTTTTTACAAATTCTTCATCGCTTCCCATTGCACCTATGGTCGCCGTGTATTTTCCATAAGGTATGATAAGATATTTTTCATAATATTTGCTGCCGTTATCTTTAGTCTCCACCTTACTTAGACATAACAGTTCCTTACCGTTAAAATTAATCTTTTCTTTTTTTCTTTCTACATGAGCATTTTCTCCCTTATCAAAATATGAATCTTCACCGACATCCACTTTTGATAAGTCCACATCACCGTCCAGCAAAACAAGAACCGTATTGTCAAATGTTACATCATGTGCGACCATATCAAGCACAGGCTTACCTTTATCTACATAATATTTTTTATCTTCTTTAGACACTATACCGGACGGCCTTCCTAGAAGTTCCATTTCACGATCTGATGCAAAAACCATATGTTTACCTGTAATATCAATTTTTATATTAAGCGCACTGTTTGTATACACATTTCCGTCTGTTACGCCTGCACAAAAATCTCCTGTTGATACTTTATCTTCTTTACTTTCCTCAACACTGCTTTCTGCGGTACTGCTTTCTTTATCAGTGCTTTCTTCTGTAGTTTCTTCAATGCTTTCCTTGGTTTCTTTCCTGTTTTCTTCTTGTCTTTTTCTTTTATCTCTTCTTTCAGGCTTATTTTTTCTTGTTTCATCCTCTTTAGGTGTGTTCTTTGCTTTTTCAAAATCCGACTTATTAGGCTTTTCAAATATATCCAGTAAACTCTGTGCATCATCAGAGTCGTACGCGGATACATCTATAGTCACTATATAATCTTCGTATTTTAGAAACAGCTGCTTTTCATAAAACATCGTATCTCTGACACCGTCATGTTCCCATACCGACTTTATTTCAATACCCGGTATTTTTTTACCTGCAACCTTTCCGTCTGTAAGATTAACATATGACTTTTCCATCATGTCAAATTCTTCCTCATCCTCTTTAAACATATCCTCATATTCACGTATTTGGTCAAATATATAATTGTTTAAAGTCTTAGAGTCCGGAGCCTTTCGTATCGTGATACTGACACTTCTTAGTCCGTCCGTATCACTTGCTCCCATATCGCTGATTACGGCACCGTCAGCTATCTTTTCTTTTACCTCATCCATATCGGTTCTGTCATATATTGCGTCGTCATTTTCTCCGATAAGGCCTTCCTCATAATATATATCCATATTGTGGGACTTCGCGTCAAACTTTAAATTAAGCATCTTACTAATATACACATCATCACTTATCTCACCTAATGCAAGCTCAAATTTATCTTTCTTTTTATCTTCAGCAGATACGCTCTCATTACATTTTCCTTCATTACTCTCACCTTTATTACATCCTGCCACAGACAGCATAGATACAAGTAATATACCGCTTATAATCCCGTTTAAATTTCTTCCCATATTTCCCTTTTTATATTTCATTATTCTTACCGCTTCTTCACTATTTGCATATGATACTGTCTAAGCAACATAATTTCCGACTTTTAAAAATACTATATACAGAATTTCTAAATACTCTCTTCATAAAGTCCTCCTTGATGTATAAAGTCTGATAAAATTTTTATATTGATAAAATATATTTTACTAAAATTATAATCTTCATTAACCCAAAAATATATTATACATAATAACGAAAATACATCATTGTTTTTATAAGATATTGCTATAGTATTATTTTAATTACAGCTTATTATATAAAAATTTGATTTTTAAACACAAAAAGGCACACCCTGTTTCCAAGGTGTGCCCTATAAGCTTTATTATAAAGTTTTATTACATCATTCCCATTCCGCCGCCTGCAGGCATTGCAGGTGCATCTTCCTTAATAGTGGCAACTGCGGACTCTGTTGTAAGGAGTGTAGATGCTACCGAGTTTGCATTCTGAAGTGCGGATCTTGTAACCTTTGCAGGGTCCAAGATACCTGACTTAACCATATCCACATACTCTTCTCTGTAAGCATCGAAACCTACACCTACGCTTGACTCTCTTACCTTGTTTACAACAACGCTTCCTTCAAGTCCTGCGTTCTCAACTATTCTGAAAAGCGGTGCCTCAAGTGCCTTAAGAATAATCTTTGCACCTGTTCTCTCATCACCTTCAAGAGTAGCTACAAGCTTTGCAACTTCCTTGCTTGCGTGTATGTAAGCTGAACCGCCGCCTGAGATAATACCTTCCTCAACAGCAGCTCTTGTAGCGTTGAGTGCATCTTCCATACGAAGCTTTGCTTCCTTCATCTCAGTCTCTGTAGCGGCACCGACTCTGATAACCGCAACACCGCCTGAAAGCTTGGCAAGTCTCTCCTGCAGTTTCTCCTTATCAAAATCGGATGTGGTTTCTGACAGCTGTGCTTTAATCTGAGCAACTCTCTTCTCAATATCAGCCTTTGCACCCTGTCCGTCAACGATTACAGTGTTCTCTTTCTGAACCTTAACACTCTTTGCTCTACCAAGGCTTGCAAGTGTAGCATCCTTAAGCTCAAGTCCAAGTTCCTCACTGATTACTGTACCGCCTGTAAGAACTGCGATATCCTTAAGCATATCTTTTCTTCTGTCACCATATCCCGGAGCCTTTACAGCTACAACATTGAATGTTCCTCTAAGCTTGTTTACTATAAGAGTTGTAAGAGCCTCACCCTCTACATCCTCAGCTATAATAAGAAGCTTCTGTCCTGATTTAACAAGCTCCTCAAGAAGAGGCAAAATATCCTGAATATTTGAAATCTTCTTATCTGTAATAAGGATATACGGATCGTCAAGATTTGCTTCCATCTTCTCCATATCTGTACACATATATGCAGAAACATAACCTCTGTCAAACTGCATACCTTCTACAAGGTCAAGCTCTGTCTTCATTGTCTTTGACTCTTCTATAGTGATAACACCCTCATTGGTTACCTTCTCCATAGCATCTGCTACAAGGCTTCCAACCTCATCATCACTTGCAGATATAGCTGCAACTCTTGCAATCTGCTCTTTACCCTTTATAGGCTCACTCATCTTTGCAATAGCCTCTACAGCGGCATCTGTAGCCTTCTTCATTCCCTTACGCAAAACGATTGGATTTGCACCTGCTGCAAGGTTCTTCATTCCTTCATTTATCATTGCCTGTGCAAGAACTGTAGCTGTAGTTGTACCGTCACCTGCCACATCATTTGTCTTTGTGGCAACTTCCTTTACAAGCTGTGCACCCATGTTCTCAAATGCATCTTCAAGCTCTATTTCCTTTGCAATGGTAACACCGTCATTTGTAATAAGCGGTGTACCGAATGATTTATCAAGTACAACATTTCTTCCCTTAGGTCCCAATGTAACTCTTACTGTATCAGCCAGCTTATTTACACCGGCTTCCAATGCTTTTCTGGCTTCTACGCCATATTTAATATCCTTAGCCATAGTATCTCTCCTTTAATTTTATATATTATGTATTATTCTATTACAGCCAAAATATCATTCTGCTTAACAACGATATATTCTTCCTTGTCAAGCTCTACCTCTGTACCGGCATACTTTGAATAAATTACCTTATCTCCGACTTTAACCTGCATCTTTATTTCTTTTCCGTCTACAACTCCGCCCGGACCTACAGCAACAACCTCTGCCTGTGAAGGCTTTTCCTTTGCCTGTCCCGGAAGTACTATACCGGATGCAGTTGTCTCTTCAGCAACCAACTGCTTTAAAACTACTCTATCAAATAAAGGTACCAACTTCATTTTGTATTCCTCCTAATAGTTATATAATCAACTATGTAAGTTTATACCACTTTTTATTAGCAGTGTCAAGACTCGAGTGCTAATTTTCTAAATAATTTAAAAAACAGCCACAACTTTAACAGTTAATGGCTGATTTATACCTATTATTATTTAAAAAACTTATCGTATATTCCAAATACAAATATGAATAAAACAATTATCGGCAGTATGTATGTAAGGTAGAATCTCATCCAATTCTTCATTTTAAGACCTTCTCCCTTATTGCACTCCTTCATATAATTGTCCCATCCCCATCCGTATCTGCTGACACAAAATAAAAGATATACCAAAGATCCAAGCGGCAATATTATATTACTTACAAGGAAATCTTCCAAATCAAGTATGCTTCCTCCAAAAGGCTTTAACCACCCGAAACTCCAGATATTGAATCCGAATACACATGGAAGTGAAAGTACTATTATAATAATCATATTGACTAAGCTCACCTGTTTTCTTGACTTCTTTGTAAGGTCCATACCGCAGGAAACTATATTTTCAAATACTGCAAGCACTGTGGAGAATGCTGCAAATGACATAAATATAAAAAATAAACTTCCCCAAAGTCTTCCAAGCGGCATCTTATTAAAGATGTTCGGCAATGTGATAAATATAAGTGCAGGACCTGAAGTCTGGTCTACACCATATGTAAATGTAGCAGGGAAAATAATAAGTCCTGATACTATAGCTACAAACGTATCCAGTATAACTATTGTCACAGACTCTCCAAGCATACTTCTGTCATTGCTTATATAGCTTCCGAATATAAGCATTGCACCTATTCCAAGGCTTAATGTAAAGAATGCCTGATTCATAGCACCGGTTATAACATTACCTATACCTGTTTCTTCTATTCTGCTTATGTTCGGTACAAGATAATATTTAAGTCCTTCTGCGGCACCTTTTAAGAAGAATGAATTTATTGCAAGTATAATCATTACCACAAGAAGCGTAACCATAACTATCTTTGTGATATTTTCAAGCCCCGCTTCAAGTCCTCTTGATACTATAAACATTCCCACTACTACTACAACTACCATCCAAAATATCATTATGCCCGGCTGTGTAAGCATGGTATTGAATACATCCACAACACCGTCGGAATCAAGCCCTTCAAATCTGCCTGTTACAGTCAGGTAAAAATAATGAAGCATCCATCCTGTTACAGTGGTATAAAACATCATCAAAAGATAATTACCTATAAATGCCACTATTCCGTGTATATGCCATTTACTTCCTGCAGGTTCCAACTTTTGGTATGCAAGCACCGGACTTTTTCTTGCGGCTCTTCCTACAGAAAACTCCATTGTCATTATAGGCAGACCTAGCATTACCAAAAATATCAGATACAGCAGTACAAATGCACCGCCTCCACCTTTTCCTGTCATGTACGGAAACTTCCATACATTACCGATACCTATCGCACATCCGGCTGAAATGAGTATAAACCCGAGCCTGGACTTTAACCTTTCTCTTTCCAAAATATCCTCCTAATAAACCTTTGATATTTTTGAGGATTGCGAGAACAATCGGTGCGAAACAATCGGCACACTCGAAAACGCTTTACCCCAATAACTTGTTAAATCAAATGTAAATTATTATAGCATATTTCATAAAAGAATTCTATGTTATGCATTAAAACATTCTTTAATCAAGTTGTATTTGTTTCATCGTATTAACATACTGTTATATGTAGTCATTTTACTTGATGATAATTGTAAATCCTCTTTTTTATCTAATCTGAATCCGGATAAATATAAAATAAAACAGAATATTATAGGTGATGTCCCGCTAGTTTCATCTTAACCTTCTTCTTCACACTAATTGGCAATCTTCCAAACAGTTGCTTTATTTTTCATGCTTATCAAGGTTTTATACAAACCTCCCTGCTTCATCAGTTCTTCATGATTTCCTCGTTGTTCTATTTTTCCGTTATTTAAAA